>Ga0099364_10007811_pt1 | contig 15196 bp, 13 predicted proteins | sample TergutTh196P3_FD_73070 | JGI IMG/M metagenome (GOLD analysis project Ga0099364, IMG submission 73070) | Microcerotermes parvus P3 segment gut microbial communities from Pointe-Noire, Republic of the Congo - Th196 P3 | ecosystem: Host-associated > Arthropoda: Insects > Digestive system > Gut ... | reverse complement strand
TGTGCTGTAGATGTCACTGAATCAGGGGTCAGGAGACGGGGGATACGAAGAGTTGAGAGTTGAGAGTTGAGAGTTGAGCAAGAAAACACGCAAATTGACTTTATCCGCACTGTTTGCGGCACTGAGCGTCGCATCGCTGTATATTGCGTCTGTTTGGCCGACGGGCCAGTACGGGATTGTCGCTTTCGCGTCGTTGTTCGTCGCTGCGGCGGTTATTGACATAGGGCCTGCTTACGGGTTTTATGTTTTCATCGTCAGCTCCGCGTTGGGCATGCTTCTTTTGCCGAATAAGGCGGCGCCGCTGCTGTTCATATTGTTTTTCGGTTATTATCCCGTCGTCAAATCCATCGTGGAAAAAATCGGGAACAGGGTTGTTCAATGGTTTCTGAAACTGGCCGTTTTCAATGCGGCCCTGAGCGTGATTTATTTATTCCTCAAGGACATGCTGTTGGGTTTCAGCGAAAGAATCCCGGGCATTTTGGCGATATATCTTCTTGGCAGCGCGGTTTTCGCTTTGTATGATTACGGTTTTTCAAATGCGCTCCGGCTTTACAAAGAACGCATATCAAAACAGACAGGGAATAGGGAATAGGAGACGGGGGGTGCGGGGATATGATTAAGAGCATGACCGGGTTTGGCAGCGCGAAGGGCCTTTCAGAGAAGGCGGAGATTGCGGTTGAAGTGAAAAGCGTCAACAGCAGATACCTTGACTGTTCGGTTAAGCTGCCGCGGGCTTACATTTCGTTTGAAGAACAATTGAAAGCTGCGGTTGGAAGGCATATAACGCGAGGCAAGGTCGATGTGTACATTACGTTGGATTTGTCTAAATCGAGCGACATTGAGATAAAGGTGAACATGCCTCTTGCCCAGGCATACGTTTCCGCCCTGCGTGAGCTTGGGCAGGCTCATGATCTGTCTGACCAGATACGCACCGTCGATATTACGCGGTTTCCCGATGTCCTGCAGGTCGAAAAGGTAGAAATGGATTCAGAGAGGCTGTGCGCCGATGTTTGCGCCGTTCTTGAAAACGCTCTGCTGGAATTTGACAAAATGCGAGAGAGGGAAGGGGCGTCGCTTTGCGGCGATATAATGAAAAGGCTTGACGTGATTGAAAAGCTCACCTCACAGGCTGAAGAGGTTTCCCCGAGGAGCGTGGCGGAATACACGGCAAAACTGGAAGCAAGGCTGCGCGAGGTCCTGCAAACGGCGGACATAGACGAACAACGCATTCTCACCGAGGCGGCTATTTTTGCCGACCGCGTGGCGATCAACGAGGAAACGGTCAGGCTCAAAAGCCATATCGCGCAGCTGCGCGGCATTCTGGAAAGCAACGAGCCCGTGGGAAGGAAAATCGATTTTCTCGTTCAGGAGTTTAACCGGGAAGCAAATACCATCGGTTCAAAAGGGAACGACGCCGAGATGGCAAGGATCACCGTCGAACTTAAATCCGAGATCGAAAAAATCCGCGAACAAGCTCAAAACATAGAATAAGAGGGGATTAGCCTTGAGACTTATTAACATCGGGTTTGGCAACATGGTTTCGGCTGGGAGGATCATCGCAATCGTCAGCCCGGACTCCGCTCCGATAAAGAGGGTCATATCAGACGCGCGGGAGAAAAACATGCTGATAGACGCCACATACGGGAGGCGCACTAGAGCCGTGATCATCACCGACAACGGTTGCATCATTCTGTCAGCAATCCAGCCTGAGACCGTCGCGGGACGGCTGGCGGGCAAAAATGAGCAGGATGCGGGGGAGGCAAACAATGGGTAGCGGGAAGGGAAGCCTATTCATTATTTCAGCTCCCTCCGGCGCGGGCAAGGATACCTTAATAAAACGAATCCTGGAGATCAGGCCGGAAATAGTCTTATCGGTATCCGCAACGACGCGGGAGCCGCGCAAAGGAGAGACAGACGGGGTTTCGTATTATTTTGTGACGCATGAACGCTTTCAGGATATGATCGAGCGGGGAGAATTCCTTGAGCATGCGGAATATGTCGGGGAGCATTACGGCACGCCGTCAAAGCCGATTTTTGAGCATATCAGGAACGGGAAAAAAGTCTTGCTTGAAATCGAAGTGCAGGGAGCAAAACAAATAATGGCCTTGGAACCGGACGCGGTATCAATATTCATAGCGCCGCCAAATATGGAAGAGCTTGAGCGCCGATTGCGCAGGCGAGGGACAGATTCAGAGAAAAAACTCATGGAGCGCATCGACCGGGCGCTATTGGAGCTTGAAGAAATCGTCCACTACAAACACGTTGTCGTCAACGACGACATAAACCAAGCCACTAAAGAGCTTTTATCAATAATAGATGGGGAAAACCAATAATTTTGAAAGGAACTATACAATATGCTTTATCCTTCACTGGCCAGCTTGCTGAAACAGGTCAACAGCAGATATCTGCTGGTAAATATCATCGCAAGGCGCGCCAGGGACGTGTCGGCGATAGCCAACGAACGGGGCGAACCTTTCGAGGGCAAGCCCGTGTCCAAAGCCATTCAGGAAATAGCACAGGGCGACCTGCGCGTCACGATCAACGAAGATGCGTGACGCAGGGGACAGGGGACAGGGGACAGCAGCGTAGGGCGCGGCACCCTTGACGCGCCGCCGTGGGTGAGGAAATCCAATGGCGTTTGCCAAGAGTTACGGGGGAGTTGGGACGTAATTGCAGATAGCTAAGATCGCCGTTTCGGCGGCGACATATGCCATAGACAAACCTTATGACTACAAGATCCCTGAAGAAATGATCGGACTGGCGTCTTGCGGCATGAGGGTTCTTGTCCCATTCGGCGCGGGAAACAGGAAGAGCGAGGGGGTAATCCTCTCACTTGCGCCGCACAGCGGCCAAAAGAACCTTAAATCCATTGATTCGCTGCTTGACGAAGAACCCGTTCTGTCCCTGGAAAACATCAAGCTGGCGCTTTGGATGAGCGATAGGTTTTTTTGCACCGTATATGAAGCGCTTCGCGCTATGCTGCCTTCCGGCATGTGGTTCAACGACGGCACGAGACGTTTGGGAGATAAAACGCTCAACTGCGTCACATTGAACATTTCCGCGCAAGAGGCGATCAGCCTGGCAGAACAGCGGCAGAACGCCGCACCAAAACAATCGGCGGTTTTGCGGATGTTGGCGGGAGTTGAGAGCATTTGGCTCAAAGACCTGTGCTTTTTCGCAGATGTGACGCCGGAACCCGTGAAGGCGCTCGGAAAAAAAGGCATATTGTCGATTACGGAGCATGAGGTTTTCCGGCGCCCTGAAATCAGAATCATCAACGATCCCGAACCTATAACGCTCAACGAGGAGCAGCGCACGGTTTTCGATGGGCTGGCGCTGCTGCTCAGAAGCGAAAAGCCACATGCCGCGCTGCTGTGCGGCGTGACGGGCAGCGGCAAGACCCCCGTTTATATCAAGCTGATCGAGGAGGCCCTCCGGCTTGACAAGTCTTCGATAGTCATGGTGCCTGAAATCGCGCTTACTCCGCAGGCCGTCAGCATTTTCGCTTCATATTTCGGGGATGCCGTGGCGGTCCTACACAGCGCGCTCGGGGCAGGGGAGCGGCTTGACGAGTGGAAGCGCATCCGCTCAGGAGCCGTGAAAGTGGTGGTCGGTACCCGTTCCGCTGTTTTCGCCCCGCTTGACAACATCGGCCTGATAGTGCTCGACGAGGAACAGGAACACACGTATAAATCGGAAAACAGCCCGAGATACCATGCGCGCGACGTCGCAAAGCATCGCGTCGCCCGCGCCGGCGCGCTCTTGCTGCTCGCATCGGCAACCCCGTCGATTGAAAGCATGGAAAATGCGAATACGGGCAAATACAAGCTATTCCGCATTAACAAAAGGTATAATAAAAGAGAGCTGCCCAAAGTTATTGCGGCGGATATGAAAAAGGAACTCAAGAACGGCAATGGAAGCTCAATCAGCTCCGTCCTGCGGCGCGAAATCGAGCTCAATATAGAAAACGGCGAACAGAGCATCCTGTTCATCAACAGGCGCGGCGCCAATAACCTGGTAGCCTGCGGAGAATGCGGTTTTACGCACCGATGCAGCCGTTGCAGCGTCTCGATGACGTATCATTCGGCTAACAACCGTTTATTATGCCACTACTGCGGCCTCTCGCTCCCGTTATCGTATGAATGCCCCGAATGCGCGGGCAAACTCAAATTCATTGGCGCGGGGACGCAGAAGGTCGAAGCCGAGCTCCTCGAGATGTTTCCAGGAGCGGGAATAATCAGGATGGACGCGGACACGGTTTCGCGCAAGAACTCGCATGACGTGCTGCTCTCCCGTTTTCGGGAAAAAAAGGCGTCGATATTGCTTGGGACGCAAATGGTCACAAAAGGACTGGATTTTGACAGCGTGACGCTGGTTGGGGTGATTTCGGCGGATTCGCTGCTGCACATGGGCGATTTTCGCGCGCATGAGAAGACGTTTTCGCTTTTGACGCAGGTCATAGGCCGTTCAGGCAGGGGTGAGAAGGCAGGCAGGGCAGTCATTCAAACCTTCACCCCCGGGCATGACGTCATCATGCTGGCTTCGAGGCAGGACTACGACGGGTTTTTTCAGCGCGAGATGATTCTGCGGCAAACGCTCGGAAGCCCCCCGGTAAACGACCTTTTGTCATTGCTGGTTTCCGGTGCCGACGAAACGGCCGTGCTGAACGCATGTTCAAGGCTCCGGGCGGCGCTTGAGTTCTATTTCAGCGGCGACGCTAAGGTGAAACTGCTGGGGCCGGCGCCCGCGCCGGTATACAGGATAAACAACAGATACAGGTATAGGGTGTTGATAAGCTGTGAGAATACAAAGGGCGTGCGGGATAAGGTCGCGCACACCATAAGGGAATTTTCAAAGGACAAGCGCAGCAGGGGAGTTTCCGTGTTCGCCGACGCGGACACATATGATTGATAGGAGTTTGACATTATGGCATTGAGGAATATTTTGCGCAGAGGCGACCCTTCGTTGTTGAAAAAAAGCCGCGTGGTCACGGACTTTAATAAACGGCTCCACATTTTGCTCGACGATATGCGCGAAACGCTGCTTGAAGCGAATGGTTTGGGGCTTGCCGCGCCGCAGGTCGGCGTGTTGAGGAGGGTCGCGCTCATAGTCGATATGAGCATTGACGCCGAAGACATTCAAGAGCGCATCATTGAGCTGGTGAATCCGGTCATCATCGCCAAATCAGGGGAACAGGAGGGCAGCGAGGGCTGCTTGAGCGTCCCCGGGCTTTATGGGATCATCAAGCGTCCCGCGCTTGCCAGGGTCAAGGCGCAGGACAGATATGGCAAAGAATTTGAATTATGGGGAAAAGAATTGACCGCTCGGGCGATTTGTCATGAAGTCGATCATCTTGACGGGATAATATTTACCTCTCTCACCGAGCAATTGCTGACGGAGGAAGAGCTTGACATCCTGATTTCCGAAAAGGAAAAAGAGGGGAAAGGCCGATGAGGATAGTGTTTATGGGGACGCCTGAATTCGCAGCCGTTTCCCTTGAGCGCCTGTATGCCGAAGGGCACGACATAGCCGGCGTTTTCACGAAGCCGGACAAGCCGCGAAATCGCGGGATGAAGGTCAGCTACAGCCCCGTTAAGGAAGTCGCGCTGGCTCACGGGACGGATGTGCATCAACCTGCATCATTCGCGGACGGGGCTGCGGCGCAAACGATACGAATGTTGAACTGTGACATTGTCGCGGTAGTCGCTTATGGAAGGATACTGCCCCGAGACGTCCTTGAGCTGCCTGCTTTAGGATGCGTGAACATACACGCTTCGCTGCTGCCGAAATATCGCGGCGCCGCTCCGGTCCAATGGGCGATACTTAACGGTGAAAAGGAAACGGGCGTGACCTCGATGCGGATGTCCGAGGAGCTGGACGCAGGGGATATTTTTTTTGTTAAAAAGACGCCCATCGGAAACGACGAAACGGCCGGCGAGTTGCTGAACAGGCTGGGCCCATTGGGAGCGGAGCTTCTGTGCGAAACGATTGAAGCGTTGTCATGCGGCAGGGCGGTCCCGGTACCGCAAATACACAGCGAGGCGACGTTTGCGCCTCCATTGGAAAAGGACATATCTCTCATTGACTGGTCTGACACGGCCTTGAACATCAAGCGCAAGGTATGCGGGCTTAATCCGTGGCCAATAGCGAAGGCGGAGCTTGGCGGGACTAAATATAAAATTTATTCGGTCGATATCGGCGAACGTGAAGCTGCGGATATGAAGCCGGGCGAAGTGAGGTCCTCCCGCGCGCGCGGGCTTGAGGTGGCTTGTTCCGACGCCGTCATAACCATTAAGGAGCTGCAAGCTCCCGGCGGAAAACGGATGCCTGCCGTGGAGTTTCTAAAGGGAAACAGATTGATAGGAGAGCAATAGATGCTCCGCTGTTAGTTTTTGAAAATATCTATTCCATTTTGCAAAAAGATATGCTAGCATTATGCATTGAAGAGGGGGGGCGTTGTCATCTCTGTCAGGTTGAAGATATTGACCGTTGTGTTGGGCTTTTTTGCCCTCATAGCGTTTTCGTTTCTCTTGTACTCATCCGTAACCACCATGCACTACAGGGAACTGCGCTTGGACGCGGTTTCCATGCTGGTCGAGCTTGAGAGCGAAAAAATAGGGCGGAGCATTACCGACATGGAACGAAGCGCGGTAAACTTTGCCATGCTTGGTGAACAGGTCTTGCGTTCGCAAAGGGCGCCGGGGGAAATGGGCCGATATGTTTCGGTAGAAGAATTTGCAAACTTCCGGGTATCTTTGGTTGGAGTGGGCGGCGGCATATGGTATGAGCCGTACGCTCTGCGCGAAGATACGCTGCGCGCAGGCTTCTACGCCTACCTAGACAGTGAGACCGGACTTACGCGCTCAGACCCGGAGTTTATGAGCGAGGAATACGACTATCACTCGCGAATGTGGTATCAGCAAATTAGAGCAGGGGTAGAGCGACGATATCAAACTGTCTGGACTTCGCCCTATTATGAGTTCATCGGAACCAACTCACTGCTTACCACGGTCGGGGCGGGCATTTTTGACGAGTATGGCATCTTTGTGGGCATGGCGACCGCCGACTGGCAGATACAAAGCCTGATCGACCGCCTGTCTGCAATCAAGCCGACCGAGAACAGTTTTGTGCTGCTTGCCTCTCCCGCCTATGATTACGTCATCGTGAAAACGCGCACGGAACAAGAGTTTACAGGCAGCTTGTTGTCCGGGCTGGCATGGTATGACGAATTGCGATTGTCCGACGATGGCGCAATGCAGACGGGGCGTTTTTCCATCGAGGGCGTGGAATACATATCTATTAGCCGGATGCTCGAAAACGGATGGGTGTTTTCCATGCAAGTCCCGGCAAATGAAATATTCTCCGCCGTGGAATCGCGCAACACATTTTATTCCCTCTTGATCGGCATTCTATCGCTTGTTTTGCTGGTTCTCGCGTTCCTGCTGATATCGTTCTTCGTCAACCGCCCGATAAAAAAACTGTCACTCGGCGTCGCGGAATTGGGCGGCGGCGACCTTGACAGGAAAATAGACATAAAATCGAAGGATGAGATCGGGATGCTAGCGGCGGTGTTCAACAAAATGACGGTCGACCTGAAGGAGTCCATCGAGCAAAACGCGCTGGAACGCGCGGAAAAGGAACGCATCGTCACGGAGCTTGAAGTTGCCGCAACCATTCAGGCAAGCATGCTGCCCTGCACGTTCCCCGCGTTTCCCAAACGGACTGAGTTCGAGCTTTACGCCTCCATGGAACCAGCTAAAGAAGTAGGCGGCGACTTTTATGACTTTTTTATGATCGACGCCGACACATTGGCGGTAGTGATAGCCGACGTGTCGGGGAAGGGAGTGCCCGCCGCGCTGTTCATGGTCGTCGCGAAAATACTTATTAAAAACAACTCACAATACGGCAAAACCCCAAAAGAGGTCTTTGATACAGTAAACAGCCTGCTGTGCGAAAACAATGAAGCCGACATGTTCGTAACTGCGTTCCTGGGTTTTTTGGATATACCGACAGGCAAGTTCACCTATGTAAACGCAGGGCACGAACCGCCGTTTCTGAAACGCGCAGGAGGGGAGTTTGAGAAGCTGCGCGTAAACCCGAACCTTATGCTTGCCGCCATGGACGGCATGGTTTACCGCCAGGAGGAAACCGTGCTGCGGCGCGGCGATATGCTCTTATTATATACCGACGGCGTCACCGAAGCCGTAAATCCGGGCTATGAACTGTTCACCGCTGCAAGGCTGCAAATTTCAGTAAACAAATACGGCTCCTCCGATGTGACGGAACTGATAACCGAAATAAGAGCGGAAATCGACCGGTTCGCAAACGGCGCGGAACAAGCCGACGACATCACAATGCTGATGCTTTGCATAAAATAGTCAGTGCGATTGCATACGCTCCATAAGCTCTATATGTCAAGAATCTGCGCATAATGGAAAAAAACTCTCAACTCTCAACTCTCAACTCTCAATTCTCAACTGCGGCCTGTCCGCATTAGGGGGAATCCGGTGGATATTTCTCAAAACCTCATGCCGGAAGACACCGGCTCATTTATCAAAGCCTTATTCCGCAAACAGGCTTCGCTGAACATACTGGCACAGATGGCTTCCGTAGTGGGCCCGATCGTTTGCACGAGCCTGGTCGGGACGTATTATGGAAGCGATGGCCTTGCGATAACGGCAATCTGCGCACCGCTTTTCTTAGCCGCGTCATTTTTCGGCGCGATTCCTGGCGGAGCGCAGATACTATGCTCCGGGTTCATCGCAAAGGATGATATGGAAAGCGTGGACAATGTATTCAGCGCGGCTATCTTGCTGACCGTCGCGGCGGCCGCCATTGTCTGCCTCGCGCTGCTTGCGTTTAAAACTCCAATACTGACGCTTATGGCGGGCGCGGTTAGTCCGGAGCTGTCGGTATATTATAGCTATTTTGTGCTTTATTCCTTTTTTACGATGCCGGCATATATACCGCTCTATTTCTCCAAAGTCGCGGGGCGGCCGGAAATCGGGTTGGTGCTGACGGCCACGATGTCGGTCGTATCCATAGCCGCCAGCCTGGCGCTTATTGGAAGGATGGGCATTGAGGCGATAGCTCTGGGGCAGGCGGTCGGGACGCTGGCGGGGCTTGCGGCATCTATGTATATGCTGCGGAAAAACTATCGGTTCCGCTTCCCAAAAAAGCTGTATATCAAACCTATTTTCTCAGGTGGAAGCCCCGTTGGGCTGCCGCGCCTGTACCTCCTGCTCAAAACGCTGCTCCTCAACGCGCTGTTTCTGCGCGTGGGCGGAAGCGGCGGGCTGGCGGTGTTTGGAGTCGTATCCATGCTGCACCGTTTCACTTCGGCGGCGGTAAACGGCCTTACACAAACCCTGACCCCCCTGATCGGTGTTTTCCACGAGGAACGAGATACGACAAGCATCAGGCAAACCATGAAAACCGCGCTTAAATACGGCAACGCGCTCATGGCATTGATAGGTCTCATCCTATGTGTTTTCAGGAATCAGATAGGACTCGCCTTCGGGCTTTCCGCCGATGCGGGCACATTTAGCAGCGCAATGCCGTATTACGCGGGATATATAATGCTGCTGCTGAACGCGATGACATTTTCGGCTTATTACAACTGCGCGAAACGTCTGCTTCTGGCGAACGTCATTCCGTTTTTCCAAGAATTCGCACTGCTGTGCGCGGGCGCTTACGCACTTGCCGCCCGCTTCGGATTAGGCGGCATATGGGCAGCCTTTCCCATTTCCGGCATCCTCACGCTGGCGATCCTGTTGGTGATCCTGATGGCAATCAACCGCAAAAGCAGGGACCTCACAATACCCCTGCTTCAAAACCGGCGTCTGGAGAGGGAAGGGAAATACATATCCTTCTCGGTTGAAGGCACCTTGGAAAAAGCCAGCGAAGCGGCATCGCAGATAGGCGATTATTGTGAGGAAAACGGCATTTCTCAGAAACAGGCAATGCAGATATCCATGTCCATCGAGGAGATCATCACGCTGATCATCAACAACAACAAACGGAAAAACCTCTCGGTTTCAGTGCGCCTTTTTTTGCTTGACGGAAATATCGTGCTCAGGATACGCAACGCAGGCGACAAGTTCAACGCCATTGAATACTATGAGCAAAACATCGCCGACGACATTGAGCGAAGCCTGGAAGTCATCGGCATGAAATATATCGTTCAGACTGCAAGCGTCATTTACTACCGTCAGACTTTCGGAGTCAACAGTTTGGTAGTGCTGCTATAGCACAATTCACAATTCATAGTTGCGGGTGAAGCCCGTGCAGGAGGGAGCGTCAATTGGGCGAATTTTATATCAGGCCGCCGTCGTCGAAAGGGGACTATGAGCAGATTGCAGCGTGTTTTGCCGAAACGCGCGGATCGGACTACTACACCGCTGAGTATTATGACGCGCTGTGGCTGGAAAACAGCGGCAACTACGAGTTTTTGGCGGCGTTTGACATGAGCGGTAAACTGGCGAGCATACTGGCTGCTTCGCGCGAATTGTTTGATCCGGATGCGACGACCTTGGGTTTGCTCACCACAAGACCGGAATTTGCCGGTCAAGGCGTGGCGAAAAAACTCGTAGCGGCTTTTTTTGAGCGATTAAGTAAACGCGGCGTAAGGGCGGTTAAGGGTCAGGTCGTCTCGTGGAATACGTCCACTCAACGGATACTCGATGGGATGAGTTTTACCCCGACGGGGATACTGTGCGGTATAAGGTCCGAAAAAAATGCTGCCATATATGGAGAAGGCAAAGGTTCCCTTGCTCTATACGTTAAAAAAATGTCGGCGCAAAACGCCGGGCTTTTGTATGTCCATAAGGATATAGCTGCGGCGGCTCGCCTTATATACGACGATCTCGGCGCGTCGGCGGACATAAAAAACGAAGGGCACAGGCACACAGCGCCTTCGGAAACGCGCCGATACCACGATGCGCATAACAGCACCCTATACGCGGAAATACTGAAAAGCGGCAAAGATATATCGGAAATTCTGAGCGCCCTGAATGATGATCCCGCTCACCCCGAAATACTCCAACATCAAAATGACAGCTTGCTTTCGATTGTCATTTTGCTGAATATCAGCGACCCTTCCGCCGTCTTTGGTTATGAGGCGTTGATTGACGCGGGTTTCGTCTTTTCCGGATTTGATCCTCTGGGAGAACATGAACACGCGATTTTCTGTAAAAGTAACGCGAAACTCTCAGAGATAAAAGCAACGGAAAAGCTGCAAAACTTTCTAGACCTGCTATGAAAGGATAACGTCATGAAAAAAGGCTCTATCTTCAGAAAAATACAAAAGCAAATCTTTTTCGGCGCGGTCACAGCCACTTTGGCACTGTGCATAGCCGCGATCGTCTGCATAATGATTATGCGCGCAAGCATAATGGAATCTAGCGAGAGGCTTGGTGTTTCTGCGGCGGACGACAGCAAACTGGCCCTGGAGTCTCAAATGCAGGACTCATTAATTAAGCTTGCCCAAAATATGGCGTATATCAGCGATCAAAAACTCGCATCCACCGCCGGTCTCATCAGGGTGCTGTCGGAAAACACCACGGCGATCGCCTCGAACCCCGGCAGGTATATGCCAAACATTCCGGAGTTTCCAAATCCCGCAAACGCGGGAACAGCTGTCGCGCAGCTAAGGCTTCCCGAGTGGATGGATTTTCAATCAGTAGAGTACGAAATAGGTATTCTGGGTAACATATCGGATTTGCTTGTATCGCAGGTGGGTTCCGTAGACCATGTGGGGAGTACATATATAGGCTCTGAACGCGGCATATCGATTTCCGCAGATGTGTACTCAGATATGAAAACAAATGTATTTGACCCGCGCACACGGGGATGGTACATTACTGCGAAGGAAGCCGGCGGGCTTATCTGGACCGACGTATTCGCGGACAATTCCGGACGCGGATTGTCCATATCCTGCGCCATGCCTTTTTTTGGCGCGGACGGGTCGATACGCGGCGTGGTCGGCGCGGGGATGCTGCTTGAAGTATTGGACGGGATTGTCCTGGATACTAAGATCGGCGAAACGGGATATGCCTTTATTGTCGGCGAGCACGGTGAAATGATTATCTCCGACATGGTGACGATAGATGACGGAGTCATCCACAGCCCGAATTTAAGCGACATTCTACCTCAGGAAACTGCGGCGCGGATAACAGGCGGGCAAGAGGGTATGGAGCGCATTGAAGTCGGCGGCGCGGATTGTTTTATTGCCTACGCGCCTCTGGATACTCTTCCGTGGAGTTTGGCCGTTGTGATGAGCGTGGAAGAAGTCGTCGCCCCCGCCATAGATAGTGAGAGGCACATCATCAGTATGACAGGGGACGTGCTAAGCGGAATCGACCGCATAATCCTGATTACGCTCGGCGTCTTCGCTGCGGCGCTGCTTCTCACGTTGGCCGGCAATACCGTTTTGGCGCGGCGGTTGGCGGCCGGGCTTGCCAAACCCATAATAGAACTGAGCAACGGCGCGGAAATCATCGGCGCCGGTGATTTGGATTACCGTCTGAATGTCAGGACAGGCGACGAACTGGAGGCGCTGAGCGACGCGTTTAACACAATGATCGCGAATATCAAGACCATCACATCAGAAAAAGAGCGCATAGGCGCGGAACTGGACGTGGCGACCGGGATACAGGCCAATATGCTGCCCAGCATCTTCCCGGCGTTTCCCGACCGCATTGAGTTTGACGTGTTTGCCAGCATGCAGCCGGCCAAAGAAGTAGGCGGAGACTTCTATGATTTCTTTCTCATTGACGACGACACTCTCGCCGTCGTCATTGCCGACGTATCTGATAAGGGCGTCCCCGCCGCGCTGTTTATGGTGATCGCTAAAACACTCATAAAAAACAACGCGCTGTCGGGCAAAAGCCCCAAAGAGGTTTTTGAGACCGTCAACAACCTGCTGTGCGAAAATAACGAAGCAGGTATGTTTGTCACGGCGTTTTTAGGGTACCTTGACATACCCAGCGGCAGGTTCATCTTTGTCAACGCCGGGCATAACCCTCCCCTGCTGCGCTCCAAAGGCGAGTTTGGCTGGCTCAGGGAAACGCCGAGCCTCGTCCTCGCGGGCATTGAGGATACGCTTTACAGAGAGTATGAAGTCATGCTTTGCCCGGGCGATGAACTCTTCCTGTATACCGACGGTTTGACCGAAGCGGCCAACAATGAGTATGAGCTGTTTGGGGATGAGCGCCTGCTTGTTACCGCAAAGAATAACGCCGATCTGCCGTTGACCGAGTTTGCCGCAGTCATAAAAGACGATATCGACAAGTTTTCCGATGGCGCCGAACAATCGGACGACATGACGATACTTGTGCTCCGCGTAGGGCACAAGGAAGACGCTTTAGACGAGCTTATTATCGACGCGAACCCCGATAATCTGGACATGGTATTGGATTATGTGACCGCGCAGCTCGGTGATTGCGACCAGAACACAAAAACCCAGATCATAATAGCAATAGACGAGATTTTCTCAAATATTGCCCATTACGCATACGACACATCGTCAGGCAGCGTTGCCGTGCGTATCTTCCCGGGCGAAGATATTACGATAGAATTTGAAGACAGCGGTGTTCCGTATAACCCGCTGCTCAAAGCCGATCCGGATATAACAAAATCCGCCGAGGAACGCGATATCGGCGGGCTTGGGATATTCATGGTGAAGAATATTATGGACTCCGTGGAGTATCGCCGCGATGGAGATAAGAACATTCTGACTATAAAAAAGAAGACCTAGGAAATAAAACTAACAAACATATTCCGACATCACGATGTCTATATCTTTAACTATCTTCCGGTCGATAAGGCCTTTTTCCGCCATGACGTATAATATCGGCATCGTGTCCTCGTGGCTTCTCGCAGAGTGATACGGGCGCTCTTCGCTGACGGCTTGATATACATCCAAACAAGCCATGAGGCGCGAGTTGAAATCCAGTTCCGTATCCCGTTTGCCGAAAGGATATCCCGACCCGTCGAGTCTTTCGTGATGATCTGCGGCCCAGTAACGGATTTTTCCAATTCCATCAACTTCACCGAGCCACTCGTCTGTATAGCTAACATGCTCCATTATCGTCCTGTACTCGTCCCCATTAAGCCTGCCCGCCTTTTCCAAAATTGCGATGGGAACGGCGATTTTTCCTATATCGTGCAGCGACGCTGCCAGATACAGCCCCACCTTCTCCTCTCTTGAGTAACCGTAAAACCCGCCAATTACCCACGCGCGGCTCGCGATCTGCTCCGAGTGTACCCGCGTAAATATTGATTTGCAGTCAATGACATGCGCGATGAATCGGGAAAGGCGCAATACATATTCATCAGTCAAATGAGCTTTCCATTCCGGGAACTCCCTCCGGGCGGAGGCATGGATGTTCTCGTCACGCAGGCTTTCCAATGTTTCGCTGTCTAACACATCCAGTAAAGCTTCTATCGCCCTTTTTGTGGAAAATGTCCCGATACGGGCGGCTATTTTGTCCCTAAGCTCGCTAAGTTCGTCCGGATGCACCCTTTGCAGATGATATAAAACGTCAACCATGTCGGCTGCGCAGATAAGCGCGGCTTCATGGGGAAACTCACTCACGCCAAAGGGACCGGTTCCGTTCTCGCAGGAATGATGGTGAAGGATGTAACCCTCCGTACTCTTGGAAAAAGGCAGCCAGTCAACATTACGCTGACCATCTTCGCAATGTTTGCGCAGATCTATTTTTGAATATACCGCAGCCCTGTGTTTAAGAGCGTACTCATTCAAAGCATTGTCGTGAAACAGCGCGCATGTCATGAGCGCCATGAGCGATTCTTCGTCATATCCGGCGAGTCTTCCCATTTTTGCGCACAGAGACGCAATACGTAAACTGTGGTGCTGGCTTGCGCCGATAATTTCAGCCTCAATGATGTCAAATGCCTTGGAAAGCATCAAACACAGCGAATCTATACCAATTTGCATAATCACGCATCCCCTTAAATGAGCGCTTGGGACAAAAGACGGACGTTTGAGACTTTTGCCCCAAGCTCACTGGCTATCGCAGGCCGACATAAACCATGTATGGCTATATTACATCCTAATCGCCGACATTTGTCAATAGCAAATAAAAGCATGTATGCATAGGTAAATCTGCCTGTTACAGGTCAGACCCTTGCGCTCTGAACCCCTGTTTTTGTGTTCATTTACGCTCATATTCGA
>Ga0099364_10007810_pt1 | contig 15199 bp, 14 predicted proteins | sample TergutTh196P3_FD_73070 | JGI IMG/M metagenome (GOLD analysis project Ga0099364, IMG submission 73070) | Microcerotermes parvus P3 segment gut microbial communities from Pointe-Noire, Republic of the Congo - Th196 P3 | ecosystem: Host-associated > Arthropoda: Insects > Digestive system > Gut ... | reverse complement strand
TTTTTGTCGGGCTTTCGTGATTTTGACCCCGTTGTTCGGGATTTTGAGTTGAAGTTTCGAGATTTTGAGTCGAAAATCCATGTTTTCGTGTCGAACATTCGACTGGAAAACTCCGCAATCGGGGATAAAATCTCCGTCATTGATGTTTTGATCACGGCTTTTTGTACACATATCGCGTTGTTTCACAGGTCTTGCGACATGTTATAATGTTCCAATGGATTATTCCGGCAGATTATTGCCTGCAATTTATACAAAACAACCTGTTATTGCACTGGTGGCACCTGTTGAGGAGAAATGATCATGCCCAATGAACAGACCAGTCGTGCGTTGAAATGGATTTTGATTGACATTGCTTGCGTCACTTTTCCTTGTGTGATCTTTATTGTTTTGTATTCGATGATTTATTCGCCTAGCGATTATCGTGTGGTGAAGGAACTTCGAACTCGAGGTTTCGCTGTCGAGTACAGACGGCATGACGGCTCAATCAAATGTTATCCCACTTTCGTTTACCGGAAAAGCCAGGGTTTACAGATTTTAACGCCGGATGATTGCCGATTAATCTGTCAATTACCCCACCTGAAAGGTTTGGATTTTGTGGGCGGTGATTTATCCGGTTTGAATGTGGACGACATAGGAAATTGTCAGGAATTATGGACTTTTAACTGTGTTGGCGTGACACAATTTCCTGCTTCTGAAATCAGGAAATTGGCGGCATGCCCGGTCAAAATCATGATGATGCAGGGTATTCAACTGAAAGATTCCGATTTGGAGAACTTCGTTGGATTGACACAACTCGAGGCTCTCTCTTTGGAAGAGAATACTGAAATCACAGACGCCGGCTTAAAGCATTTGGAGAAGATTGCTCCTATCAGATCGATAAATCTCTTGGGAACAAACGTTACTGAAGAAGGGATTGATGAATTCAAGAAAAAACGACCAGATGTTCATGTTGTGTTTTGATTGCCTTGCCCTGACAGGGCGGCGATGATTTATAGCGTGCAACGTAACCCAGGGCGGCGGCGAGTACGCCTTGCCCCGGGCTAAAATGCGTTGCCCCTGCGGGGCGAAGATTTCAACATTCCGGCTTTTATTTCAACTCCACCCACAACACTTTGAACTTTGCGTTTTGCACTAACAACCAATCACTCATCGGAAAATCATGATGGGACTCATTTATGCAGACATTACGTTAGCCAACGCCGTTGATGTCGGGTTGGCTCAAACCGGTCGGGCTCCGAAAGACAGTGTTCGGAAGATCGACGTGAAGGCACTGGTCGATTCCGGTGCCTACATCCTGACGATTGACGAATCGATCAAAACGCAACTGGGACTCACCGTCCAGGAAACGCGGGAAATCGAACTTGCCGACGGTTCCCGGTCGGAATGTGAAATTGTCGGACCGGTTGATCTCTATTTCAAGAATCGTGCCACCACATGCCGGGCGTTGGTGCTTCCCGGTGCGACCGAAGTGTTGCTCGGTGCCATTCCACTCGAAGACCTCGATGTGTTGATTGACCCGAAATCCCAGCAACTCATCGTGAATCCGGCAAGACCGTATCTCGCCGGTACGAAAGTGAAGAAAGTGCAAAGGCGGAAGGACTCTGAACTTTGCATTTTCGCCGGAACAATCCACCCATACATCACAACACATCGTTTTTCGAGTAAAAGCACTTGTTATCCGTACAAAAAGCCGTGCGCAAACTAGAAATGAAGGAGGTTTTAGGTCGGTGGCGGAGATTCAAGGCAAGTTGTCCAAGCCGGGAGCGTGATCGGTTATCCTTGAACGTGTATGACCCAACCCTGAAGGTCGGGCAGCGAGGTTCAACCATGACAATCGGGAATAAAAGGTTCGGTCGATTAGCCATAAACCTCAGCTTTTGTACTCGAAGCATGGCTTTTTGTACGCTAATTGCAGCGTTTTGTTCACGAAACAAACATACTGGAACACATAACAAATGGGCTGGCAGCGCAACTATACGTCCTGATATGCCGCACGGCGAGACGCAACCAATTTTTTTCTCGCAGAGATTCAATGTGCCACCAGTGCAACAACGGGGCGTGAAAGTTTGGCTGAGCGTCCTGGACGCCAGGCGTTTGCCGCGTCGCCCTGCGACGCACAGGATGGGTGATTGAAGCGTAAACTTTTATAATGAACTTGGAAAAAAATGGATTGTTGCCAGCATGATAGAAAGACAATGTCGCCTCTACCGTTTGAAAAGGTGATATACTTTGACTTTTACGATGGTCCTTTGGCTGGCTACGCGATGTGCTCCGTCTGCCACCAATGTTTTCATTTCAGAGTGCTGAAGTGGGACACACACATTTTTTGCAGAGTATTCGGTTTTGTACCTATCGAAATGGATTTTGATCGCGTTGACAAAGATATTGAGCAATGGACGAAGAATACAGTGCATATCCTTGAAGAAAGACGAAAAACAGATAATGATGATTTGCCCATTCCAAAGCAAACGGATTATGTCAATCAGATTGAGCTTATCGCATCACGCCTCGAATTTTCCCATATTTGTGTTACTGGGAGCTATCTCGACAAAGGCTACTGGCGGAAAATGGATGAATCCGATAAAGATGTTGAGGATTGGTTTGAACATCTTGGCGTTGTATATGATTTCGGCAATTTGACTTTTCATTTGGACAAATCCCATTCTTCGTAAATAATTGCGTTACCACTCTGCGTCACAGGGCGACGCGGCTAACTAAACCCTAACCCCTAACCCCTAAACAATGTACGACGCGGTGATCATCGGTGCGGGCATGTCCGGCCTGGCGGCGGGGATACGATTGGCCCATTACGACAAACGGGTCTGTATCCTGGAGCGGCACAAAATGGTCGGCGGCCTCAATTCCTACTACCGGCAGGGTGGCAGGAACTACGATGTCGGTCTGCACGCGATCACCAATTACGCGCAAAAAGGCGTCAAGTCGGGGCCGCTTTCGCGGCTGTTGCGGCATTTGCGTTTGAAGTGGGAAGAACTGGCACTTGTGCCGCAGATCGGTTCGGCGGTCGCGTTTCCGGGAGTCGAACTGCGTTTCAACAACGACATCGGGTTGCTCGAATCGGAAATCGCCCGAAAATTCCCGGCACAAATCGACGGCTTCCGCAGCATGATGAGCGAACTGGCCGGGTATGATCAACTCGGTCTGGGCGAAAGCGGCGGTTCGGCACGGGTGTTCGTCGCGCGGCATGTCAGCGATCCCCTGCTCGTCGAAATGCTGTTCTGTCCGCTCCTGTACTACGGCGGGGCACGCGAAAACGACATGGAGTTCGGGCAGTTTTGCATCATGTTCCGTTCCATCTTTCTCGAAGGGTTCGCGCGGCCGTACCACGGCGTGCGCATGTTGTTGCAAAAGCTGCTGCAAAAATTCAAGGCACTCGGCGGCGAGTTGCGGCTGCGCGCCGGAGTGACTGACATTGTCTCGAAAGACGGGCGTGTCGAGAAACTGTTGCTCGAAGACGGCTCGGAACTTCACGCGAAGCAGTTTTTGTCGTCGGCGGGCTGGCGGGAAACGATGCAACTGTGCCATGAAAAGGATAACGCGGACGAGCTGTCCGCCGGGCAGTTGTCGTTTATCGAAACAATCAGCGTGCTCAAGCACGATCCGAAAAAACTGGGACACGACCGCACCATCGTGTTTTTCAACGATTCCCCGGCGTTCGCCTACGAAAAGCCGGACGCTTTGGTCGATGTGCGCAGCGGTGTGATCTGCTCGCCGAACAATTTTGATTACGACGAGCCGCTCGGCGAGGGCATGATCCGTATCACGGCTCTGGCCAACCACGACCGTTGGGCCGCGCTTGACGAATCTCGCTACAAACTCGAAAAGCTGCGCTGGTACGACAAAACGCTGGCCTCGGCGGTGCGGTTCGTGCCGGATTTCCGCAACCACGTCATTGACACCGACATGTTCACGCCGCTCACGATCCGTCGCTTCACCGGCCATGAAAACGGCGCGGTCTATGGGGCACCCGACAAAAAATATGACGGACGCACACACCTCGACAACCTTTACGTCTGCGGCACCGACCAGGGTATGGTCGGCATCATCGGCTCCATCGTCAGCGGCATTACGATCGCCAACAAGTATCTGCTGGGAGAGTGATTTTGTTACGGAATATATGGGAACAAATCGAATTCGCCCCGCAAGGGGCAACGTACATTGCCCCTATGGGGCGAAGATTTCCACGTCAAACCGTAAAGAATACCATAATTCCAACTGACTTATGAAAGAATGGAAATGGAACACTATATCAAGTTTCAGAATATCTCACTCAAAAAGCATCCTGAAATTAATGAAAAGTGGGTGCAAAAGAAGATCGAGGAAGACCCAAGCATTTTGGGGTTGGGAGATGGTTTGACGTTAAGACAATCGGAAAAAATTCAACAGTCCGGCGGCAGATTGGATATGCTGTTGCACGATGATGACAGCAACACGAGATATACCATCGAATTGCAATTGGGCAAAACCGATGAAACGCATATCATCAGAACAATCGAGTATTGGGATATTGAGCGAAAGAGAAACCAGAATTACAATTACGTTGCGGTCATCATTGCTGAAGAAATAACAAATCGGTTTTTCAATGTGATCTCGCTATTCAATGGAAGCATACCTCTGATTGCAATACAGCTGAACGCGATAAAATGTGATAAGTGCAATAGTATCGCATTGGTTTTTACGACCATTCTGGATTTGATTTCGCCTGATGAGGAAGAAGAAATCGGTGAACCGGTTGACAGAGCATACTGGGAAAAACGCGGTTCAAAAGATACAGTGAAAATGGTTGACAAATTGCATGGCTTCATTGCGGAATTTGTCAACGGATTCACAATAAAGTATAATAAACACCATATTGGATTAACTCAAAATGATGTTGCCAGAAACTTTGTTGCATTTAAACCGCAAAAATCCGTGTTAGTGTTGCATATAAGGTTGAATAAAAGTGAAGAGATTGATAAAATCATCAATAATTCAGATTTGGATCAATTGGCTTATGATAAACAGTTTAGGCAATATCGTTTGCGTCTCAAACAGGAAGACCTGGCAAAAAGCAAAGATGTGATTGTCGATTTAATGAAAAAAGCTTACACGTCTTTTACGGGAAATGGTATTGACGGTTTTCCAAATAACGAATAATTCGCGGTAAAAATAATCGGCTGCTTACAGTTTGAGATGATTAGAAACAGACAGAGGGAACCCATGAACCAGGACAAATTACTCAATAACGTGATCCGGGACATCGAATTACTAGATGATTCCGCAAAACTGCAAGTCGCGGAAATGGTTCTGCGATCGCTGCGGGGAAAAATCAGCAATGAACCAAATGAAAAAGCCGTTCGCTTTGTGGACTTGCAGGGAATCGGGTGCGGTGTCTGGAACAAAGACGGGAGTATCGATCACTTTATCCGGGAGGAGCGGGAATCATGGAGATCATAGAATGGTTTAGGGATCGAACCATCTTCATTTTGTTTTCTCACAAATGACAAAAGATTAAAGAAAGTAAAGCAATGCCATGTCCTGTGCCTTGATGATGTGCAGACAACAGATTAGACAAGCATCACAGAATTTGATTCATTGAGATTTTTCATGACCACTTCCATCAAAAGCGAATACGACATCATAGTGATCGGTTCCGGGCTTGCCGGGATGACAGCGGCGAATGTGCTGGCGCGGTCGAAGCACAGGGTTTTGCTCCTGGAAAAGCATTACAAGCTCGGCGGGCTGGCGACGTGGTTTCACCGGAGCGGCGGGCACGTTTTCGACATTTCGCTGCACGGCTTTCCCGTCGGCATGATCAAAAGCTGCCGGCGTTATTGGAACGCGAAAATCGCTGACCGCATCGTGGTGCTGCCGCGCATCAAATTCGACAATCCGCAGTTTTCGATCACCACGACGTTCAACCGTGACGATTTCACGCGGTTGCTGGTTTCGCGGTTTCAAATCCCGGAAGACCGTGTCAGGGAATTTTTCGACTGCGCGCGAGGCATGTCGCACCTCGACAACGCGGCGATGACGGCAAAGGAACTGTTCGACCGGTTTTTCCCCGGTCGGGGCGATGTGGTGCGGCTGCTCATGGAACCGATCACCTACGCGAACGGCTCGACGCTGGAAGACCCGGCACTCACGTATGGAATCGTGTTTTCCAATTTTATGTCGAAGGGCGTTTACACGTTTCAGGGTGGCACGGATTTGTTCGTGCGACTCATGCGCGAGGAACTGACAACCAATGGCGTCGATATTGCCGTCAATGCCGGTGTGCAAAAGATCAACGTCGGGAACGGGTGCGTCCACAGCGTGGTGCTCAACGAGCGCGAAATCCGAACAAAAGCGGTGCTTTCCAACGCGAATCTCAAAGGCACGATTTTTTCGCTCGTCGGGAAAGAGCATTTTTCCGGCGATTTCATTGACGAAGCAGAATCTGTGCGGCTCAACAATTCGAGTACGCAGGTTTACATCGCAATCAAGCCGGGCAAAACGCTCGACGAGGAAGTCTGCGGTGATTTGCTGTTCAGTTCAACCGCACCGGCGTTTCGCACCGATTTGCTGTTGAGCCGGAACATCACGAGCCGCACGTATTCGTTTTATTACCCCCGGACACGGCCCGGCACCGACCGCTATTACGTTGTCGCGAGTACGAACGCCAATTACGACGATTGGGCCGGACTTTCCAAAACGGAATACGAGCAAAGCAAGCGGGATTTGATCGACGACACCCTCAATGCTCTGCAAAAATACGTGCCGAACATCCGCGAGATCGCCGAATACACCGAAGCGGCCACACCGGTGACCTTCGAGCATTACACCGGTCACTGGGGCGGCGCGAGTTTCGGCACGAAATTTGAAGGCCTGGCCGTCAGTCGCAAGCTATCGCAACAGATCGCCGGCTTGTACCACGCCGGAAGCGTTGGCATCATTATGTCCGGCTGGCTCGGTGCGGTCAACTACGGCGTTATCGTCGCCAATGATGTCGATGCATGGATGCTGGGCAACAGTTGATCCAATCATTGCGATGGAAGCCACAAATGAAGGTGTGCGATTTGAAACGACTCCTGAGAATGTGTCTTTCACTCAACAGCAACCGGGAACGGAGCAACCGGTTTTTGAGTGGAAACCACCCTTTCCGGTCACTCCGTTCGGCCACTTCGTGACCTCTCTGCGTTCCCGGCTGCTGTTTCTTGCGCAAAACTTTGGTGAAAGACACTTTCTTGCCACTTACCTTACAATATCCGCTTCGATGGTGTAGGGCAGCTTTTGGTGACTGTAATCACGTTGCACCCGGAGCGTGCCGCCGATTCGGATCGGTTTGGCACGATAACTGATTTTTTCGCCCGTCTTGATCTCGACGAGAATCATGTCGGTCGGTTCGAGTTGGCCGGTATGGATGTTCACCGTGAGTGTGCGAACCAAGGCGAATTTTTCGATGCCGTCCTGCAATTTTTGCGGAGCCATGTAGCCTGTGACGAACACTTTTTGCCCGTCAAGCTCCACAATTTCATTGGGAACCGCCCCGCTCGGCCCGGCGGCGAAATCGAAAAAAGTCAGTTCCGTGTAGCCGGGCGGTGTGACGTGATAATAGCTGTAATACTGCCACCCGAGTCCCGCACAGCCGAACAGGAACGAAAGAACCATCCCGGCAACGGTCAGACGGAGACCGCCCACGATGGTTGGCATGGCGATGATCTTTCGCGCGGACAGCACGCCGAATAACAATCCGAGAAGCGGGATAAGCAGTAAAAAACCGGAAAACAGCGACAAAACCGACAGTAGCCCGAATCCAAAGGTCGCGACGGACAGCGACCCGATGGTGCGGTATTGGTCTTCTTCTTGCGGGCGGACTTCGTCATATTCGTGGTACATCCCGCGCAATGCGTCATCAAATTCGGTTTTCATGGCAATGACCCCAACAGGTGTGTTACAAGCCAGCGATTAATATATCATATTATGGCCGATTTCAGCATACTCCGCAAGACGGCTTCAAAATTGATTTTGAGAGACAATTTCCGTCCCCTTGTATCCCATGCCGGGAATATGGTAAAATGTTTGACGGTGGCGGGCACTGAATGATACGTTGCCCGGAACCACTGCTACGAGTTGTTCGGCAAGTTTTTCATACAGCGAAGTGGCCGGGTGATTTGTTGGATGATCCGGTCATGTCTTGTTGATTTGTCACAATGAACTCCCAACGCACCCCGAATCCTGAAATCGTTGTCCTGGTGGAAACGTCCCGCAGTTATGCCCGCGATATTTTACGCGGCATCATGCGGTATGAAATGTTGCACGGCCCCTGGAATATTTACGCCAATCCCGGGGGACGCCAGGAGCAACGGTTGCCGAAAATGTCGCATCGTCACGTCAAGGGGATTATTGCTCACATCACCTCCGACCAGATGATCGACGGGATTCTTGAAGCCAGATTGCCCACCGTTTCCGTTTTTCCGTGGGGTGACGTTCCGAGCATTGCCAATCAAGTCCGCAAATATGGCGAAGTCCGTTGCGATTCCGCCGCCATCGGACGAACGGCGGCATTGTATTTGCATGACCGGTGTTTTCCGCATTACGGATTCGTCGGTGAACTTTATGACGTGGATTGGTCCAACATGCGCCGTGATGCTTTTGTCGAAACGGTCACACAGAATGGGTATTCAACCCACATTTACCCAACACTGCCGCCAAGTCCGCTTGACTGGAATCTTGAGCAGGAACGGTTATGCGAATGGATTCAATCACTTCCCAAGCCCATCGGAATATTCACCGCGCATGATATTCGGGGGCGGCATGTCATTGACGCGTGCCACACGCTGCAAATCCGCATCCCTGACGAAGTGGCCGTACTCGGAGTCGATAACGACGAACTCTTCTGCGAAAGTATCACTCCCCGGCTTTCCAGCGTTGCGCTGGATTGCGAGAAAGCCGGATATGAGTCGGCAAAAATGCTGGATGAATTGATGCGCGGTTCCCGGAAGAAAAAAACGGCCGTTTTCGGGCCTGCCCGTGTCGTTTCGCGGCGTTCCAGTGATTTCTATCACATCGACGATCCCCTTGTCCGCAAGGCATTGGGATTCATCCAATCCTGTTATGCGGAACCGATCGCGGTCACGGATGTTGTCAAGGCAACGGACGTTTCACGCCGCCTGCTCGAAATGCGGTTCAAGCAGGAGATGGGGCATTCCGTTCTGGATGAAATCAAAAAACGCCGTCTGGAAAAAGTCAAAATGTTCCTGCTGGAAACGGATATTTCTTTGGAAAAAATTGCCGAACTGTGCGGTTTCCAGAGCAAAAATTACCTGATCAACGTTTTTCGCAAAGAATTCGGCATGACCATGGGAACGTTTCGCAACGAACATCGTACCATTTAGCCTTGTCTTTCACTCAAACAGCAGCCGGGAACGAAGCGAGTGAAACGAACGGAGTGACCGGAAAGCGACGTTGCACCCTCAATCCGGTCACTCCATTCGGCCAATTCGTGACCTCTCTGCGTTCCCGGCTGCTGTTTTTTTCGAAAAATTCCGGTCAGCGACACTTTCTTCGCCTGTGTTTGCGCAAAATCTTTGCGAGATTGCGCAATCTTCTATTGACAGGGGTTGGGGACGGATTCTATACTTGATGTAGGGACAATTGAGGTCGATAGAACGATAACGATGACTGGTTTCATCGTCCTTGATTTCAAAATTTACAGTTGACCACAAGTTTTGATTCACGTTTAATGAAAGGGTTACCCATGAAAAGAATGAAGAATGTTAAAATAGGGGGGGGGCAACGTAAGGGCTTTCACTCTCGTTGAATTACTGGTTGTGATTGCGATCATCGGCATTTTGATCGCCCTTTTGCTTCCCGCAGTCCAGGCGGCGCGCGAAGCGGCACGCCGTATGCAGTGCACCAACAACCTCAAACAATTTGGACTGGGGGTTCATAATTACCACGATGTGATGTCCAACATTCCGGCACTTTGGGCATGGGGTCCCACTTGTCACCTGACTTATGTAAGTCCGCAGGTGGTGACGCTTCCATTTATGGAACAGTCTGCAACTTATGACAAATGGCTCAGCCTTGAGAGTCGTTACCCTGGTAGATACGCAGAGAATTGGGCTGCTTACGATCTTCCTGATAATCCTCTGACAGAACAAGTCCCCTACATGCATTGTCCGTCTAACGGTAATTCGAGAAATCCTTCTCCCATGTTTGATTTCGCGGGAACAAGCTATCGGCCATCCGTTGGGGATGGCATGTGGCACAATAATGAGTATTACATCTATTGGGGCGGCAGTGATTACCCGGCCAATGCGAGAGTCCATAGCAGGGGGGCTTTTTCGGCGATCTACTGGAAGGGATTCGGGGCATTTACCGATGGCCTTTCCAATACGGTTGGTATGAGTGAAGGTTGTAACGGGACAGAATATGATGATCCGACGGTCAAAGCGGGTACGGCTTTGGTACCGACAATTTACAATGGAACAACGGCTGTGCCTCTGGATTGTTTCACGACGGTTCGTGATCCGGCCAACCAGAGTATCATGCTTGCGACACGAAGAGCCACCGGATGGCGGGGTCTGATGTACAGCGACGGGCGTTCCATTCCATCCTCGTTTTGCACGGTCCTGCCGCCTAATTCCCCGTCCTGCATGTATAGTCAGTCCGGCGTCACATCGTGGGGAGTGTTTTCCGCTTCCAGTTTTCATACGGGAGGCGTCAACGTCATGATTATGGACGGCTCGGTGACTTTTGTCTCGGAGACGGTGGACTGCGGCGGCGACTTTTCCCGGCCGCAAGCCGTTTCCGGTGAGAGTCCTTACGGCGTATGGGGAGCATCCGGCACACCTTCCGGCGGCGAGTCCCGTTCGCTCTGATGATCGTTGCCGGGGTGAGTCCTTGCTTCTTGTTTTTTCCCTCACTTGACCCCTAATCAAAGGAATGAACGTTATGTTCCAAAAATCGATATTATTGATCCTGCTTTCCTGCGGCATTGCCGTTGGCGGTCTCGGATGCCAACGTGAAAACAGACCTCCGGGAATGCCGAATCTCTACCCGGCAACCGTTTCCGTGATTCAGGACGGCAAACCGTTGGCTGAGGCCGTGGTTGCATTGATTCCTGAAGACGCCGCAAATCAATGGAGTTCCGGTGGTGTCACCGACGCCAGGGGGCAACTGACACTCATGACCTACGGTCAATTTCGCGGTGTTCCGGCGGGCAAGTATAAAGTTTGCATCTCGAAACAAGAGTTGGTCGGGGAATTGGATTATTCCGATCCCGCCTCTCCCAGGGGAAGTCAGGAATTATTCGAAGTCATCGACCAGGTTTTCAAATCGGAAGCCACAACGACGCTGGAAATGGAAGTCTCGTCACGGGGCAAGAACAACGTCAGCTTCGACGTCGGCAAATCCGTAAGAATCAAAGCCAAAGTCCCCGGCGTTTAACAACACCAACAATGATCAATCCCGAAAGGACAAACCAGAAATGAAACAAACAACACGATTATTTTTGTGTGTGATCGTCATGGTCACAGTGGGTTTTGCCGCTGCCTCTTCGTTAATGGGGCAAACAAAAACGCCAAGTGTCACGTCGGCGGAAGGTCTTCTCAAACGGGTTGTGCCGGCACTGGCCGGGAAAGTCCGGTTTGAAGAAATTCCCGCAGAAAGCGGTCTCGACGTTTTCGAACTGCAAAGCGATGGCGGCAACCTCGTGATTCGCGGCAACAACGGCGTGTCGATGGCGTCAGGGCTTAACTGGTATCTGAAGCATTACTGCAATTGTCAGATCACGCACCGATCCCGACAGATCAACCTTCCGGTCAATCTCCCGGTGATTGCCGAAAAGGTGAGAATCGTTTCACCGCACCAGTACCGCTATTACTTCAATTACTGCTGCTTCAGCTATACGCTGGCGTTTTGGGACTGGAACGACTGGGAGCGAATGATCGACCTCATGGCACTGTATGGCGTCAACGCTCCGCTTTCGGTTACCGGTCAGGAAGGCGTCTGGCGAAACGTTGCCAAACGAATCGGACTTTCGGAGGAAGACCTTCAGGAATTTTTCGTTGGTGCCGCCTTTCTTCCGTTTGGCTGGATGGGATGCATGGACGGCTGGGCCGGGCCGCTTCCCAACGAATGGATCGACGAACACATCGAACTCCAGCAAAAAATCCTGAAACGCGAACGCGAACTCGGCATGACGCCCATTTTGCAGGGTTTCACCGGCCATGCACCGGCAAAACTGCCAACCGCTGTTCCGGGGGTCGAAATGGTAAAATTGACGCCCTGGTGTAATTTTCCGTCCACCTGGTTCATCGACCCGATGGATCCCTATTTTGTCGAATTTGGAAAGATTTTTGTCGAAGAACAAACGAAGCTCTTTGGCACCAACCACTTTTACGCGTCGGACACGTTCATCGAAATGCCGCCGTCCAACAATGATCCTGCATTCCTGAAAAGCATGGGCGCATCGATTTATGAATCCATGCGAAGTGCTGACCCCGATGCGATCTGGGTACTCCAGGGTTGGATTTTCATAAATGCCCCTCAATTTTGGAAACAACCCCAGCGTGAGGCGTTTTTGCGAAGCGTTCCGCAGGACAAGCTCCTTTTGCTTGACCTGCATTGCGAAATTAATCCCGCCTGGAGCAAAACCGACGCGTTTTGCGGTCAGCCCTGGGTCTGGAGTATTATCCAGAACTTTGGGGGAACGGTCAGCCTGCACGGTGCCATTGACAACATGGCCAACGATTTGAGCAAAGCGATTCAACAGCGGGGAAAGGAAAGCGGAAAGCTTTCCGGCGTCGGTTACATCATGGAGGGACTCGGCTGGAATCCGCTCATCGACGAGTTTCAATCCGACATGATTTGGCGCGAGTCGATTCCCGACACATCGGAGTGGATTGCCGGTTTTGTCAATCGCCGCTACGGCAAAGACAACGCCGCCGCACAGGAAGCGTGGAAGCTGCTTCACCAAAGCGTGTATCAGCGTCCGGGGCGCACGGACTTTCCCCTGACGCAGCGTCCGGGGTTTTCCCTGGGGATTCGCAAACTGGAGTACGAATTGATTCCGGCCTGGGAAAAACTGCTCGAAGCATCCGATGATTTTGGGAATCTGGAGACCTACCGTTTTGATCTCGTGAATGTCTCGCGGGAGGCTCTGGCAAGCTTGACGTCACTCTATTATCTGCAAATGATTGACGCTTTCCAGAAAAAAGACCGTGCCGCGATCAAAGCTGCCGCCGATGGAATGGACGCTTTGATTCTCGATATCGACCGCCTTTTGGGAACTCACGATGAATTTTTACTCGGTTCCTGGCTGGAACGCTCCAAAGCCTGGGGACGAACGGAAGAACAGCGAAAACTCTACGAATGGAATGCGAGATACATCCTCACACTTTGGGGGCCGGAACCGGAAAAAACGTGGCTTGACAATTACGCCATCCGGCAATGGGCGGGTATGCTTTCCGATTACATTCGCCCGCGATGGCAAACCTTTTACCGGCAGTTGGATATGTCTCTGGAAACCGGGGGACCGCTTGACAATGCCAAATTGGATATCTTATTGCGCAATCAACAGAGCGAATGGACGCATCAAACCAATCGCTTCACGACCCGCGCCGAAGGCAATACTGTTCGGATTTCGAAAATTCTTCTGGAAAAATACAAACCCGAATTTTCCAGTCAATCGGACTTGCATGAATTTCTGCAAGAGATGGGGCAGCCGCTCAAGAAATATGATCCGAATGACTATCCGCCTGTGACCAGCTTGACGACGGGAAAGCCGGTTACTTGTTCCGCTCAACTTGCTCCCTATCCGCCTGCGCTGGCCAACGACGGCGTCCGAAACAATCCCAACTCGTATTGGGCATGCAATGCCGGTAACGACGGCAGTGCGTGGTGGCAGGTTGACCTGGAAAAACCGGAAGAGGTTGCCCGTGTCACGGTCGTCTGTTATTATGGAGATGTGCGATATTACGGTTTCACGGTGGAAGGTTCGCCGGACGGACAAAACTGGACCATGCTGTCCGACATGCGGCACAACTTCCGCCGTTCGACCATTGACGGTTATGACTGCCGCTTTGAGCCGCAAACGATCCGTTATCTCCGCGTCACGCAGACGTCGAACTCGGCCAACATCGGACGTCACCTCGTCGAAGTCATGGCGTTCGGAAAAGAGTGAGATTTTGTAACCATTCAGCAGATTATTTGACATGCAATCCTAACGGGTTGCATGTTGATAGTGTCTTTTTTCCTCAATTGCCGCATCTTATGTCAAATCAAAGTTCCACCCAAACGATAAAACATTGATGTCCCGAATCCTAGACATCCCCGAGCTTCGCGGCCTTGACAGACGGCATGATTTGGTGCGAATTCCGCCGGAATTGGATATTCCGTTGACCGGTCGTGTGCGGCGAATCATCGACACGCAGGCGTTTCGGCACTTGGCACGTGTCAGTCAGCTCGGGCTCGTTTCGCTCGTTTATCCTGCGGCAAACCACACTCGCTTCGAGCATTCGCTCGGCGTTTACCGGCTTGCCCTGCTGTTCCTGAAGCAAATCGCGCATGACAAACGCTTTGCAGAATTACTGACGGCGCATCATGCCGAAACGTTCATCGTCGCGGCACTGCTGCATGATCTGGGACATTGGCCGTTCTGCCACCCGATTGAAGACCTCAATCTGCCTGACCTTCCCAGGCACGAGCAGTTTGCGGAACAGTATCTTGACGACGCGGAAATCGCCGACTTGTTGCGTGACGACTGGAACACGGAACCGCGCGAGGTCGCCGCGTTGATTAACAAACAGGGGGACGACGCGGCAACGAATCTGCTCATCAGCGTTTTGTCCGGGCCCATTGATATTGACAAGATGGATTATCTGTTCCGCGACAGCCTGCACGCGGGCGTTCCCTATGGCCGGCATTTCGATCAGGGGCGGCTGATCGGGAGTCTTTGCCTCAACGAACGCGGCGACGGCCTTGCAATCAACGACAAAGGCAAAACCGCCGCCGAACTGATGGTCTTCGCACGCTACGTCATGTTCAGCGAGGTGTATTGGCATCACAGCGTGCGCTGCGCGACGGCCATGTTGCAACGGGCGTTTTGCCTGGTGCGCGACCGGCTGGACTTCGCAACGTGTTCGCGTCAGAGCGAATCGCAAATGATCGGACATTTTTTCGACGTTTCCCGTGGTACGGAATCACACGAACTGTT
>Ga0099364_10007809_pt1 | contig 15202 bp, 15 predicted proteins | sample TergutTh196P3_FD_73070 | JGI IMG/M metagenome (GOLD analysis project Ga0099364, IMG submission 73070) | Microcerotermes parvus P3 segment gut microbial communities from Pointe-Noire, Republic of the Congo - Th196 P3 | ecosystem: Host-associated > Arthropoda: Insects > Digestive system > Gut ... | reverse complement strand
GGGCTTCGGCAAGCGCTTCATGGCCTTTTACACCGCTTTTTCGCTCAAAAATATGTTCAGCGGCGCGTTTCAGGTGCATTGCCGCTGAATCCATACGTAACCCCCGGCCGTTCTTCATTCATTGTACAGCGGCCTTTATAGAGCAGTTTTTTAGAGCGGACAGATTTTCAAATTTTTCAGAGGAAAGTTGTTTGCTTTGTTTTTCGCGGACTTGCGCTGTTGTAATCTCGTGAAGTTTCACATTGCGGGTATCGCGCGTAATGACGTTTATTTCCTGCGTGGTCGGCATTCTGCCTTTTTCCTGCTTGAATCGCTCAATTCCGGCTTCTACTTCAGCGCGGCGTTTGCTGTAAAGTTCCTGAATGTCTTTTGAGACGCCAGCGATTTGGAAGCCTTCAATTCTGCGCTTTGCATTGCGGACAGCTTCAATCTGGTATCCAAGCCTCCGGCACTCCTGCGCAAGCGCGTTTTGATACACTTTGCCCGCATAACGTATTGCTTTGAACATCTCGCATGTATCCAGCGCGAGCCATCTTTTGTTTTTAGCGTTCCATGTCGCGTTTGCGGTTACGAAATGCGTATGTAATTGAGGATCCAGCGACCGCGAGGCGTCATGCCGAAATGCCGCCGCGCATAAATTCCCGCTGATTTCCGTATCGCGGGACTTCCCGTTGCGAAAACCGGCGAATCTTTCCAGTTCAGCAAACGCTACGGCCGCCGCGCGGTCGTGCGCTTCATAAAGCCGATTGTCGCTCATGACAACGGCCATGACGGATACGCTTTTATGCGGAGCCACCTGAAAATCGAAAAATCTGACGCTCTTTTCATCGCGGTTCGGCGTAAGGCTTTCGCCGGTTTGCGGATGCAGATTTTTTCTTAATGCCTCGAACGCCTTATCCTTCGCGTTAATCGGCTGTTCCTGCAATCCAAGATTTTTTGCGGCTTCGCCTACCCATCTTCCCGTGACGTGTTCGTTTTCGTTGTAGTAATCATTAGCCGCGAGGTGACTTTTTAGATACGTTTTGCCGCCGCGAATTTTTGCGCAAGTGAACATGATATTTCCTATTAAATGTCGCGTCCGACTTCTTTCACGACGCGATTAACAGTGTTGCCGCCGTCACCGACACCGCCGCGCCCGGTTGCCGGCGTTCCCCGTCCCTGCACGCCCTCGCCGACGCCGGTAGGCCCGGACGCGGCGTCAACCAGTTTTTGCGCTTCTTTGGCCTTTGCCGGATCGGTGTGATACCACTGCTGTCTGTCCCGATCCCATTTACAGCCGAGTTCTTTCAACTGGTCTTTAACGGCTCTCGTATTTGCGCCTTCTATGTAGTGCCTTTCCGAGGCGTGCTGGTTTTCCTGGCTTTTTTCGGGAGTTTTACCGTCAACCAATCTTTGCGCTTCTTTAGCCTTTGCCGGGTCGGTGTGATACCACTGCTGTTTATCCCGATCCCATTTACAGCCGAGTTCCTTCAATAGGTCTTTGACGGCTCTTGTGTTTTCGCCGTCGATGTAATGCCGGTGGGTTGTGTTCGATTTTATTAAGTCATTAAAAGGTAAAGGTTCGCCGTGTTCGTTCGTAAGGAATCCGTGTTCTATCCTTATTGTATCCGGCGGTAATTTATCATCGGTTTTGGGGCCGCTGTTGCACCATGTCATGCCGATTTCAAGGTCGTCCGCGCCCATTTTCTCCCAGGTGTTGAAGATGTTTCCCTGTATGTTTTTTGATACGTCTATCTTTGTGCAGTCGTAATGAACCGAATCCTTGTCCAAACCCAGAGTTTCAGCAACATTGTCATAAAACGAAACGATGCTGGTGATATTCATGGAGTCTTCAGGTTTGATTTTTACAGTCAGCGCCTGAAGCGTTGCTTTCGGCGCATTGTCAATTAATGCCTGAGCTTCGGCGGCTTTTGAAATGTCGGTTGTATACCACTGCTTTTGTGCGCTGTCCCACCGGCATTGCATCGCGGTCAACTGGTCTTTGACAGCGTAGCCGTTGCCTTTCAGATAATGGCGCGGTTCAGCTTCCTGTATACGTTGTATGGCTTTCTCCGCCGCTTCCTTGTCGGTGTGATACCAGCCGGTTTCCTTACTCCACTTACATCCCATTTCCTTCAGTTCGTCGGTAAGCGTTTTAGGCGCGTCTCCGATCTGGTGTTTTTCTGGTATCGGCGGTACGTGCTTCTGCGCTTCCGCCGCTTTTTCCGGATCGGCGTTGTACCACTGCCGTTTTTTCGGATCATACTCGCAGCCGAACGCCTTCAATTTCTCCCGCGCGGCGTATGTATTGCCGGTCAGATAATGTTTTTCATTCGTGTTTTCAGTGTTTTCCATAGCGTTCTCCGGTTTGCTTTAGAATGACCGCGCCGCCGCGCGGTGATGATGATGGCGGCGGCGCGGAGATTTATTTACTTTTGCTCAATGAGCCACGCATAAGGGTTTGTTGTTATTGTTGCCGCCAGAAATCCGGCATTTGGAAATCAGGCAATAGTTTCAACTGGTTAATCCATGACGGCGGTTCGCAGACGTGGAACCGCCCTACGGCTTTTCCGTTCGCGTCGTAACGGTCAAACTCGAACCGGTACAAGGTTCGGGTTTTGTATGAGGGGTTGGCGGAACGCTCCAAGCCTTCAACCTCAATAATTTCCAATAGTTTTCTTGAATGATCGGGAAGCGCCCCGGCGTAAACGACTATGTGAATGGCGCGGGATACCATTTCCTTTATCGCAAGCGCAGTAATATCAAGCCCGGATTGCATAATCAGGCTTTCGAGAGCGCCCAGTGCGTCATGCGCCGTGTTTGCGTGAATCGTTCCCATGCCCGCGTGTCCGGTATTAAAAGCGCGGATAAGATCAACCGCTTCCGCGCCGCGAACCTCGCCGACGACTACCCATCTGGGGTTCATCCGCAAGCTGGTACGCACAAGGTCGCGCAAAGTAACCTCCTTATCTTCCGCGTCCATAGATCGCTTGCTTTCAAGCGCAACCCAGAGTTCGTTTGATATGGAAATTTCCCGCGCGTCTTCTACCGTAACCACAATGTCATTCGTTGGAATGAACCCGCAAAGGCTGTTCAAAAGCGTGGTTTTTCCGCTTCCGGTGCCGCCCGCAATGAGGATGTTCTTTTCCATCCTGACGATGATTTCGAGAATCCTTTGGCCGTTTTCGTCAATGGAACCGAAGCGGACAAGATCGTTCAGACTGAATTGCTGTTCCGGAAACTTTCTTATGACGATACATGCGCCTTTGTCATAACATGGCGCGACAATGATATTGACGCGGCTTTTGTCGGGCAAACGCGCGTCCAGTATCGGCGCGCTCGCATTAAGCCGCCGTCCCATTTCACGGCTTATTGTTCTTGCAGCCGACAGCAGGTCTTCGTCGTTTTGCCACGACTCCTGAATCTGCCTGAAACCCTCGCCGCGCCGCCGTACGCAGACAAAATCCTTGCCGTAAATGCAGATGTCGGTAACGTCAGGATTCTCCATCCACTCTGCGATAGGGTTAAGCTGTTCTTTCAACAGCTCTTTATCAATCGCGCTGCTCAATGCGTTCCTCCAGTTCCGCGACAAGCTGCTCGGCGGAAATACGCAGAGCTGCCGCAAGCCCGCGAGGGCTTCCGGCACCAAAACGGTAAAAGAATGATTTTTTGGTTGAATCGTTGCGCAAATACGCTTCAACCATCACGCCGGGGAGTGTTTTTTGAGTTTCCTTATCTTCAATACCGACGATGGCTGCGCCGATCTGGCAAACGGCATCCGGTTTGATCCGATACCCGGATAACGCCTGTTCGAGCGCAAGACGGTAGGCCGTGGCGGTCGTCTCCGTTAAATCTTTGATTTCCGCAATAGAAACTTCTTTTGACGGGCAGGAGAAACCCTCGTCCCATTTGTAGCCGAAATATGCGTTGCCCGTCAGCTTTTGATAAATCCTATCCGTGAAAAACCGGTTCAGGCTCTTTGGTTCAAGCAGAACGTCCGATGAGTCTTTCAGAAAAGGTTTATTTGCGCTTATGCGGCCAATAAAGGCTACGCCGTCGCGGAACTCCGCCTCCGTTATTTCCTGCCCGAAAAGCGTCAGCGGGCAGAGGAACAGCAGAACAATGATTTTCCTAGCGATTTCCATAGTAACTCCGTTCTGAAATTAGTTGGTAAGGGGAGACAAGCATGTCGTCGGCAATGTAAATCCTCATGGTCTTGCCTTGAAAAACGCTGATGGTAGGCATGATTGAGGAATACTGCGTCATTACATGATCCAGAACCCTGCCGAAGTTTTCCGATGTACGGCTTAAAACATTGCCGTCCAGCGATACCGCCTGATTGCGTTGCGCGTAACCGGATAAGCCGTCGAAAATGCCGAGCATGACCGCCGATCCGAATTGAAGCATCCAGTGGCGGTTGACATGGCTTGCGACGCCGAGAGCGCCGGTTTCATCCATCGCTTTCATGAATCTTCGGCTTTGCGGCAGGGTGACGGATAAGCCGTTTGGAAGAATGATTCGATGAAAACTGATGTGAAGCCGTGACGCGCCTTTGTAATTGACGGCTTGCGCCTCGCCGATCACGCGGGAGTTTGCCGGAAAAACAACGTATTTTCCGCTTGCGTCAAACAGATCGCGAGACAGGACGCAAACCACGGGCGAGGGTTCCACATTGACAATCAGCCGCCCGACAAGCGCGGCTTCGAGCATTTCTCCCTCGTGTACCAAAACAGGCGGGAGGCCGCTGTAAATAAGCTGTGTCTGCGTATCTGTAACCTGCATGGCCGGAACAGCATTAACCGGTACTGTTTCTGCGGCGGCGGTTGTTGGCAGTAATCCAAGCGCCGCTCTTAACAGGTCGTTTTGATTCGATTCCTGCGCGTCGGGCGCAACCTGATTACGTTGCGATGTTTCTGTATACTTTGCGCCGCCGAAATATCGGGAATAAACAAACATCGGCGGCAACGGCTGATTGTTGTTGTTTTCATTCGCGCCGCCGTTGGCGGCAGACTGATTTTCCGTTGATGGTTTCGCGCCGCCGTTATTGCCGGATTGCAGAGTATCCGTTTTCGCGGAGGTCGGCGGTTCCGTCCGCGCCGCCGGCGAATTGCGCAAAACATGATTGATGGCTTCTTCTTCCGCTTCCTGCTTTTCCCAACTGTAATCAGTCTGCGTTTTTGGAAGGTCTAATCCCTTAAAAATCTGATTATTCGTCTGGGCGGTTTCTTCACGAACGACAAAACTCTGATCCCGGATTGAATCGGTTTGCCGCTGTTCACGTTCGGCGCGGTCGGAGTCCAGTTTGAACTGCGCAAGATCATCGGCTGTCGGCTGATATTCCGCTGATGTTTTTGCTTTCGACGCAAGAATCAAAAGGCCGCCGAAACCACAAAGAACGATTATCAAACCGACGACGATAACCCATGATGGCGTGGCTTTTTTCTCTTTTCCCGCGCCAGCTTCAGTGATGTTTGTTTGCTCTTCCATGTCTTACCTCCGCCTGATCTCGCTTGCGCGGTCGCCGAGCTTCAAAACAAAGCCTTTGTCTGACGGTGTAAGAACGCGATGGATAACGTAGTGATCGCCTTCGTCCGTGTATTTGACAGGTTCGAGGTCTTTGGGCTTTCCCGCCTCGCCGATGTAAACCACGGGGCGTTCAATGGAACGTGTAAGTTTGACGTAGGTGAAAATGCCGTCGTCGGAAACGCCGTCAATGGCGAAATTGCCCGTAACGCGGTAATCGCTGTTGATGGAAAACAGTAATTGCCTTCGGATTTGGGCTGTCTCTTTTTCAAGATCGGCTTCATACCGCGCCGCCATTGCCGCGCTCTGGTCTTGAGCCATGGCCTGCGCTTCGCTGCGAACACGCTGTTTGAAAAGCTGCTGGTCTGACGATTGAATAACGACCAACTGATCAACGACGTAGGATTGATGAGACGATAAATTGAATACGTACAGTTTATCGTTGTCCGCGTAGATGTTGACGGACGTACTGCGGTCAAGCGCAATCGGCGTAACTATGCCGATTACGCCGTTGCTCTCGGCATGAAAATTCCTTGTGTCCGTAACCACGAAATCCGTGATCTTAACGCCGTCCGGCAGTCTGAACGTCGTGCCGATTCCCGGCATGGTAACAAGCGAATATATCTTCGATGAGTTTTCGCCGTCGAAATCGCATACCTGTGTTCGCGGCGACGGCTGCTGCGCAAAAGCGGTTCCAAAAAGCGCGAAAACTGCGACAATGAACAACAGTATGTTTCTCATTTTCTATTCCTCCGAATGGATATTTGTGAAAGGGTTTTGCCGGTACTCAATGACGATCAGGCCGTGCGGGTTTCGTTCCGTCCGCCGAATCGTGCGAATGGTCATTACCGCCAGCATGTTGTTTTCTTCAAAAACATCGCCGGTCGGCGACAGCACTTTTGTCCGGAAATAGACCTGTGCCCGTATCGTTGGCCGCGATTCCATGAGCATGAAACTGGTCAGTTCCACAAGCCCCTGCGCGTTTCGCGCAACCAGTTCAGACCGGCGCGGCAGGTTGAGGCTGTTGTTGATCTGATTCAGGGCTTCCGGCGCGGCGGATTTTGAAAGCGCGTCCAGCCTGCTCTTAACCGTGAAGCGGTTATACGTGTAAGCATCCGCCAGAAAGTCCTCGCAGAACTTACGGACTTCCACCGGTGAGCGTTCTTCGCCCTGTGCGTCGATGATCCTGTAATCGACGACAAGGGCGTCGCCGGTCGCCTGATTAATCACAATGGGAACGATGTTTTCTTTCCTGCCGTCGATTATCCTGATTACCAGCGATACCGTGAGTCCAAGACACGCGAACAGCAGCACCGCGACCGTCATTTTTAGCCAGACGTTTGTAAACGCGAGGCTCCCGCTTGAATGGATGTAGTCTTCATTTTCAATGCTCATGGTTTATCTCCTCTTGCTGTTCTGATTGCCTGACTGACAGCCGCGCCCGATGCCCGCGCCATTGCCGCGCCGGGAACAATCGACGCAACGCCCAAAACCGATGAAGCGAGGCCGGAACCCGCCGCGCCGCCGACAAGGGCATTGACTACCTTGTTTGTCGAAAAAACGATTCCCACGGCCAGAAACGGCCCGATTAACTGCGCGAATACCTGCCCTGTAGATGTAACGCCGATTATTTCGCCCGGTATAGCGGCTCCGGCAATAGCGGCCGCCGCGCGTACAGCCGCGCCGTACAGCGGAATTAAGAGGAAGTACGACAATACCGCCGTAAACCAGCGCACGGAGATTGATCTGAAATCCTTGTCAAAGGCCAAAGCGAAAAACACAGGCCCCAACACGAGATTCATTGCGAGTATTGTTATTGAACCGGCAATACAAAGCAGAATCATCATGTAGCAGAGAAAGAGGGTCAGGCTGCCGACAATAATCAGGATGCCGCCCGCCGTGAGATTCTGAATCGTCCCCACAACTGTAGCGACAAGTCCACTTATCCCTGTTAAAGCTTCTTCACGCGCGGACATGCGCGTCATTGCCCCGCCCATTACATCAAGCAAATCACTCAGGCCGGGGAATGTCATATTCACAACGGCGATAACCGCGTTGAAAATCTGATCGGAAGCCGTAGGCCATACGGCAAACATGCCGATGGTCAGAAGATATTTGACGAGGATTTTATGGAGTTCCGTCCGGTTTCCCGCCGCGACGTTCAAGCCTTCAGTCATAAAAACTTTGAACGCGAGAAATCCCCATATAATGAATCCAAGCGCGTCGTAGACGAACAGGAAGTCTATCCCGCCCAGCCGCCCGCGAATGGCATCCCAAATCAAGATAAGCAAATCATGGTAGGTTGTCATAACGTGCCTTACCGGGTCGTGAAATCAAAAATATGTTCGAGGTTCTGTTCATCTCCCTGCCGCGCTTCAATCTCAAGCTGCTGAATCTCCGCAAGGAAATTGATGTTTGCTTTCTCGGCCTCGCGCCGCCGCTGTTCAAGCAGGTTGCTTTTAATCAGAATGGCCGCCTGTTCCAACGCAATGAGGTTGTTCAGGGACTGTAACTGTGCGGCGTCGATGGGGTCGCCGCTGGAACCCTGCGCGACGGTCAGCCTCTCGTTGGTCTCTTTCAGCTTGTCGAGGGTTTCCATGTGCTGTTTAAGCTCGCTTTCTATAACCAGCATGTCCGCCTCCTCTTTTTGCAGGCTTTGGGCTTTTTCTTCGGCCAGAACCGCCAGCCTTTCAACGTAGCGGCGGTAAGCGGGATTCGTGTCAATCAGGCGCGATGTGCGCAGAGCGAGCATTTGCGCGTCCCATGACGCCTGATTGTAAGACCGCCATGTTCGCAGGATGTGATCGTCGAGCTTTTGCCAGTTCCAGTTTGAAACGTTGAAATCCCGCGTATAGTCGCCACGGCCGATCTTCGTGTATATGCGATTGAACGTTCTCCAATAATTGTCGAACTGGTTTCGGTATTGGTTAAACTCTTTGGCGTAATCCACAACCTGTTTGTAGTGACTGACGCTTGCGGCGTAATGCGTGGCGGTTTGAATGAACATCACCGCACGTTGCGCAAGCGCGGCGACATCAGAAAAAACAAACGCTTTCGCCGGTGTCGTCAAGGCTACAAACATTGACAGGCAGAGAGCGGCTTTGAAGATGTTCTTTTTCATACATTTCCTTTCCCGAAATAGGTTTCAAGTTTTAAGATTCGCTGTTCGATGCTGTTACAGTCGGCTGTTACCCTGACAAGTTCTTCTATGGAATCCTTGACGTTGCCGAACCGTTCTTTCATGCGGCGTTTCATGTCGCGCTCGCCCGCGTCCGTTGTCGCAAGCCAGTAGGTGTAGGGATCGGCCACTGATCGCAGCATCCGCCGAAGGCCGCTGTCAGACCAGTAAAGGACTTCAAACTTCGCGGGGTCGAGCTTGCGATACTGTTCAATGTGATAGTCGGTTAATTGCAGGTTTCTGAATGAATCCTCAATGTTTTTCATTCCGGGGAAGAAAAACGCCTGTTTCAGATTCGTCAGAATCGCGTTGCTTTGAAGGTCGTTGACGGATTGCGTAATCAAATCCAGCATGATATTCAGGTGGCGGCCGGTACGGGCTAAAAGCTCAATCCAGAAAGCGAAAGCGGGATCGGATATGTACCTGTGAGCTTCATCCAATACGAAACGCTTCTGTACGGGGCGTACCGCTTCATTCGCAACGTCCCTGTAAACCTTGCTGAAAATTACGTAGACGATCGCCGTCATTAACTCCGGGTCGTCGTCAAGGTCACGCAGATCGAAGTAGCAAAACCTCGCATTTTGCAGGGTGTCCTTTCCGCTGTTAAAGAGTTCGCCGCGGCGGCCTTCCGCCCATAACCTGAACGCCGCCGCAAGAGTCGGATTGCGGAACTCCATTTTGAGAACATTTGCAAGTTGTCCAAGCGGCGGGATTGACCGGTGTGTTGTCTGATTTTTCAATAATGCGCGATAACCGTTCAAAAACTCTTTCAAGCCTTCGCGCATGGCAAGCTCGTTTGCCGGGTCGCTTGATAACTCACGTCCGGCAATCAGTTTCAAAAAGCCCAGACAAAATTCAAACTGCTCCTCTGATACCGGCTCATGCGGGTTTTTCATCAGAAACGGATTGAACTCAAAATTTGAGTTTCCACGCGCTACGCGCATGATGGCCGTTTCATCCGGCATTTCCTCTTTAAGCAGTTCAAACAAATCAAGGTAGGAGGCGGACAAATCCACAACCCAGATCATCGGATTGACTATCAAATGGGAGATAAGGTCTTTGATCACGAAAAAGGACTTGCCGCCAGCCGTAGGGCCGCAGATCGCCCGATGGTGCGCCCTTTCCCTGCGCGTGAACGGCGTGTAGGCAAAGACGCCTTTTAAGCGGTCTTGCAGATAATCGACCGGGTTTGTGTCGCCCGGATACAGGGCGTAGGAACTGAAAAAGTCTCCGGCGTTGCCGGTTGTAAGCGGCGAGCGCCGCTTGTAAAAACGGTCATGTCCCGGCAATAACGAAAAAAAGCCCGCTTTCAGATTGCGCTTTTCCGATACGCCGAATGAACCGATCTCTTTTAACAGCGTCGCAACTTCCGTTCGGCGTTCCCGCAATGTTTCCTTGTTGTTTGCGCGGACGGCAACCGTAAAATGCCACCAGACGGGAAGCTCGTTATCCTCGTCAAGGCGTCGCCGGAACTCATTTACTTCATCAACGTAAATGAGATTCTTTGAGTCGATCATTGACAAAGACATGGCAATCGGCAGATTGCGGTTATGCTCTTTGGCAAGCGTCGCTTTGCTTATGAAGCCTATGGATTGCCGCATAATCAGCGGAAAACCCAATTCGTAGAACCGACGCAGGTACATTGCGACCGAGACGGGCGGCGGAACTTTTACCCCTATCAGCGAAATATATTCCCTGTCGTTTATGACGAGATATTCTTCGTTGCTGTGGAAGCGGTATTGACTCCGCGCCAACTGCTCATTCAGGGATATTCGCGGATTGTAAATGCCCGCCAACTCAAAGTTGATCAGTTCATACAGCGCCGCATACGATTCTTCGCGCGTCAACTCCTTTACTTTGAAACGCGAAAGCCCGCTTGAAAGCGACAGGTATCCCTGTTTTATGGTTTGCGCCGCCGCGTTTATCTGGTCGGCGTAAAAGCGGTGTACCTTCTTTTCGCTGATTGCGGTATGCCAGGGGGCTTCACGGCGTTTGACGGGAAAGTATCGAAGCCCGCATAAAATCCGGTTCGCGTAGCTTTGCCGGATAAGCTCGTTCCAGAAATCCTGCTTCCTGCTTTGAACAAACTGAATAAGCGCTGACGCATCGGGATTGCAGACCAGCGGCATCGGCGTCGCCGTATCACGAATAAGCAGATTCGACAGCATGAAACCTACGCCCTCGTCAGGAAGCAGTTCCATCGCCGTCCGCGCATAGTGACTGAAATCCTCACGCTGTTCCTCCGACAGCCCCTCGTAATCAAGCCCTTCGAGACGGAAAAGAATCAGTAATGACCCGTCTTTCTGCAAAATGATCGGCAACTTGCTGTTTGGCAGAAAATCGTAGTAAAGAAGCAGATTCTCCAGTTTCTGCTCTACCTGCGTAATGTCCCCGAAAATATCAATGAACCGCATTTGTCCCCTTTCCCGGCTCCGCTGCCGTGGCTTGCAGGTTTACCTCTTGTAGTGAGATTGATTGCGAGTTCTGTTCGTTTTTGATGAATGGCAGGTCGCGTTCCAATACGTCCACACGCTCCATAAGCAAAAAAACGCAATGAAGCGAAGCGGAAATCAGTACCGATACGACAATGACCAGTACCTTTCCGATTGTTGACGACCCGCCCGCAAGGACGTTGCCTCCCACGGTGCAAAATAGGAGGAGTCCCACCGAAGCAAACACCTTCGGATATGGAACTCCCCATATCTTGGGAACGTGGCAAATGTTTTTGAAAATGCGCCGTTCCGTCATGTCACCTCTACAGGAATGTGTTGGCCATTGCGCCGAGGAATATGCCGATGATGGCCATAATCAGCGAGTTCATCACGTCGGAATCGCCATTGACCAGCTTCCATGCCGTTCTGCCGAGTCCGATAAGCCCGACAAGACCGCCGATCAAGGTTCCCGATACCTGGGCTATGCTGGTAATATCCGAAACGGCGCTCTGAAACGCCGGCGCTACAGGTGATCCAGCCTGCGCAAACAGCGTTATGGTTGATAATCCGGCAACACAAAGCGCAATAAAGGTGTTTTTGATTTTCATATTATTCATCTTATTCACCTTCCTCGTTCTTCTTTTTCCACATCCAAAATCCAAGACCGGCAGCGCAGATAAACAGCGCAATAAAACCGATATTGGCCATAGCGGTAAAATCCATTCGTCTCTCCTTTCTGATTTGTTAAACACGGTTGCTTCAATAACACCCAAACATTGTTTTCCGGCTAGATGCTCTTTTTCTCCTTTCCTTCAAAACTTTTACTTCGCTGCGAATCTGAATTTCCCCTTACATATATGAGGTGCAAAAAAAAGGGCGTTTTGTTACCAACTATTTTTCAAAATGTCGCTTTTTTTCAAAAATGCAATCCGTCGTTATTTTTTTAACTTATTCAGGTCTATTCAAAACGTTTCAGGTCGTTTTATATCGTTCTATTTCGTTTCAGAACGTTTCATATCGTTTCAGGTCGTTTCACATTTTCCAGTTTTATCTAAGATTGTATTCTTTCATTTCACGTATAATAATCGCCTATCATATTTATTTACATATAGTTCTATTCATGTATCAGGAGTGGAAAAAGGCTGGAATATTGCCGGTGAAATGAAAACATGTCGTTTTCATGGTTTTTCATTTTCGAGAAATCAACCCAGAGATTGATTCATCGTTATCTTTCTATTTGTTTAAGTCGTTTCAGATTGTTTCAGAACGTTTCATATCGTTTCAAGTCGTTTCAGGTTGTATTATTTCGTTTCATTACGTTCATTCTTAAATTATTTACTTGCATGATAAAAAGCTCATGTTATTTTGTGTGCGCTGCGAATCTGTTTTACCACTTACAAAAATAGCAGCCTGAAAAGGCCGTAAAATTTGTCAAAACAAATTTCTATTTGCCGTTTCTCCCAAAGTGTCTTTGCGGGAAACGGTGTGTAAGGAGGATAAATGCAGGTTTGTATTAGTGATGGCGGAGAATGGACAAAAAGAAGCCTGTTCATAACGCTTCAACCGTTTATTGCGCCGTACAAAATAAGTTGTGAAAAACTCACGGCGGCAATTGAAAAGGCGTACTGGGAAATCGGAGAAACAACGGGAAATGTTCAGACTGAAACCATGTCGCTTGTTTTGGGAATGATTTTCGGAAGCGGCAGCGCCCTTTGGATTAGTCCGACAACTCCGGCGGGCAATATCACATCTTTGGATGTTCTGGTAACTGCCTACGCCCTGTGGAACGACGCTCAACGGCTTGCGCTCAAGCGCGGCTTGGATAGTGTTGACGCGGCGGAAGCATTGACCAATGTCGTATATCAACTCACGGATAGAATTTCAGACGGCGCTGCGCCCGAAATAAACAATATCCGCAAGTATCTTTTTGTGGGCTATGCCCGCACTTTGTCGCGGATCGCGGAAAACACCGGTATACTTTGCCTTTGCGGTAAGGGTAATATTAAGAATCCGTCCGACGATGGAGCCTTTATCGACGATCTTGAAAATGCGATACTGTGCCACGACTTGTTACGCGCTATGCCTTTGAAAATCCGTAAAGCGGTCATTCTCCGGCACATGAATGGATGTAAATCTGTGAAAACCCGCGTCGGCAGCGGGTTATGATGACATGCAGAGCGGACGCCCGCGTTGCATGTCTGATGCTGATTATTGAACACGCAGATTTTCTTTCAGCGTTTTCAGCGGAATCTTGGCGTTACAGGCAATCTTTTCAAGGCTGTCGCCTTGCCGGAGCATCGAGGGCGTATTTGAACAAATAAGTAGGAGCACAAAATGGAACTTATGAACCACGAACAGGTTCTATTCGAAGAGTTGTCGGAACTAATCGAACAAAGCCGCCGTGCGATTGTAGCGCAAGCAAACAGCGGCGTCGTCCTCACGTTCTGGCAAATCGGCAGTCGAATCAACAACAATATTTTGCGCCATAAACGCGCGGATTATGGAAAGCAAATTGTCGTGATACTGTCACGACAATTGTCGAAAAAATACGGGCGAAATTTTGAGGAGAAAAATCTGCGCCGTATGCTCCAGTTTGCTGAGCAGTTCGACGAGGAGATTGTCGTGACGCTGTCACGACATTTGAGTTGGTCGCATTTTTTGGTGTTGATTCCGCTGAAATCCGCCGACGCGAAACTGTATTACGCGAACGAAGCCTCTGAAAGATTGCTTGGCGTGCGCGGACTGCGTGAATTGGTATCGAGAAAGGCTTTTGAGCGCCGCGAAATCGCCAACGCCCAGCTTACGGCAAACGCGCTCGTGCCATTTAACGCCTTCAAAGACCCGTATCTTTTGGATGAATTGGGATTGACGGACGATTATATGGAAGCAGATTTGGAAGACGCCATCCTCCGCGAGATTGAAAAATTTATACTTGAATTCGGAAAAGGCTTCGCGTTTATGGCGCGGCAAAAGCGGATGATAATTGACGGTGAAGATCATCATTTGGATTTACTGTTCTACAATCGGGATTTAAAGCGACTTGTAGCGGTGGAACTAAAGCAGGGCAAATTCCAAGCCGACTACAGCGGCCAAATGAAATTGTACCTTGGTTGGCTTGACGCCTACGAGCGCCGCTCCGACGAAAACGCGCCCATCGGATTGATACTGTGTTCAGAGAGCAGTCGTGAGCAAATTGAATTACTTAAAACAGACAGGGACGGGATACTTGTTGCCGAATACTGGACGGCGTTCCCGCCCAAAAAGGAGTTTGAGCGCAAAATCCACGAGTTGGTCATAGAGGCAAAGGAACGTGTGGAACACCACAGATTAATGTTACCTGACAATACACAAAAGCCGGAATAGAGACCACGAAAGCACTCCCACGCCCAATCGGATCCTTTTTCGTTCGCGCGATTTTTCTTTTCGTGCATCCGGCGTAACGGCCAAAATGGACGTGTATGATAACTGGACTGCCCTTTCCGCTGGAAAAACAAGGTTGCTTCCTTTATAGTACGGCAGAGTTTTTAGTAGCGTTATAGCGGTACCAGACAACGATACGATACGAGAATGTATTTTAACATTCAGTTTTTAATGGTGGGTAGCATGGATGGTATTTCTTATTTATCCATGCAAACCACTGAAAACAAAGCGCATATGGACGCCGCAGTAGAATAGGCATGAAATATCCGGGTTGGCAGGTTCCGCGCATAAAGGCAACTTCGTTATTATGCCTGTCGGGAATATAACCCGCAAAAATATGGGCGAACGCCTGGCGCGCCCGATTATAAGAGCGAAAGAGGATCGACGTCGATGTGGATTCGTTCGGCTGCGACGCGCTGTTTTTCCAAATCAGCGAAGCTGTCTTCAAGAATCCGGGCAACCGGAACATCCGGGGCGCTTTTCAGCAAAATCTGTATACGATGCCGCCCGCGCAGTTTTTCAATCGGCGCGGCAGCGGGTCCAAGAACCCGTGGTTTTCTTTCGCCCGGCTCACGTTCGGCGCGCTGTTTCAACGCCGCCGCGATCACGCCTGCCGCGCGTGTCGCTTTTTCTTGATCCGCGTCGCTCACAAGAATCTGCGTAAAGTTCT
>Ga0099364_10007808_pt1 | contig 15202 bp, 18 predicted proteins | sample TergutTh196P3_FD_73070 | JGI IMG/M metagenome (GOLD analysis project Ga0099364, IMG submission 73070) | Microcerotermes parvus P3 segment gut microbial communities from Pointe-Noire, Republic of the Congo - Th196 P3 | ecosystem: Host-associated > Arthropoda: Insects > Digestive system > Gut ... | reverse complement strand
GGACTTAACATAATTCATTAACTCCTTGCAGGAAGCCTGTCACGCCGTTTGCGTACAAGGACCCCTGCATCTTCTTTCTGCTCTTTGCCAAACTTCATTCCGTTATAAATCCATACCTTAACGCCAATGGCGCCAAATGTGGTCTGGGCTTCGGCAAAACCATATTCAATATCCGCCCTTAATGTATGAAGGGGTATGCGCCCTTCTTTTGCTTCTTCTGTACGGGACATTTCCGCGCCGCCCAGTCTTCCGGAAAGCCGGATTTTTACTCCCTGGGCATTGCCTTTTTTTATTGCATTGGAAATTGCCTGCTTCATTGTGCGCCTGAAACTTGATCTGGCAAGAAGCTGGCGCGCAACATTCTGCGCAATAATCTGGGCATTGTTATCCGCATTGCGGACTTCCTTTATTTTAATCTGAACTTTCTTGTTTATTTTCTTTTGAATTTCTGAACCGATTTTCTCGATATTTGCGCCTTTCACGCCGATTATGACACCCGGCCTGGCTGTGTGAATGGTAATGGTAATACGCTGTGGATGGCGGGTAATTTCCAGTTCCGCGATATCCGCGCCCTTGGTCTCGGGCATGCCTGTAATAAATTTCCTAAGCTCAAGGTCTTCGTGAAGAGTGTCAGCGTATTCTCTGGGGTCCACATACCAGTGTGATGCCCAGGTTCTGTTTATTCCGATTCTAAGTCCAATAGGATTTACTTTTTGTCCCAAGTTTTACTCCCCCGATTTACCGGTTTCATCTATTACCACGGTAATGTGGCACATTCTTTTAATAAGCATATCCGCCCTGCCCCTGCCCCTGAACCAAACCCTCTTCATCCTGGGGCCTTCGTCAATATTAACTTCCTTAACATACAGCATATCTTCATCCAGCTTTTTATTCAGATTCAGCGCATTGGACGCGGCGGAAACCACCGTCTTCCTGATTAGTCTTGCGCCTTTTTGAGGCATATTCTCCAATATGGAAATTGCCTCGGGGTATGGTTTTCTGCGGATAAGATCCGCCACGGGCCGGAGCTTGAAAGGTGAAGCTAACTGAAATCTTGAACTGGCCCTAAAACCGCTTTTCTCATTATTTACTGCCATAATTTGCCTGCTTATTTCGATGCCTTTTTATCCGAACCCGCATGACCGCGGAAGATACGGGTAGGCGAAAATTCTCCCAATTTATGACCCACCAGGTTTTCCGTAATGTATACGGGCACCCAGGTCTTTCCGTTATAGACAGAGATGGTATTCCCTACCATTTCGGGAATAATGGTTGAACAGCGGGAATAGGTTTTAATCATTTTCCTGTCCCCGGATTTGCTCATCTCCAGTACTTTTTTGTACAGGCTCTTCTCTATGAAGGGCCCTTTCTTAATGGACCTTGACACCTAACATGCTCCCTTTACTTTTTTCTCCGGCTTACAATAAACCGGGACGAAGGTTTATTCTTCTTCCTGGTCTTATATCCCTTGGTCGGCTGGCCCCAGGGGGTAACAGGATGCTTGCCCTTGCTTTTTCCCTCGCCCCCGCCGTGAGGATGATCAACCGGATTCATTGACATTCCGCGCACCGTGGGACGAATCCCCATCCAGCGCTTGCGTCCGGCCTTGCCGATAACAACATTCATGTGGTCTTCGTTGCCCACCGTTCCTATGGTGGCGTAACACTTCCTAAAAACCATGCGCGTTTCACCTGAGGGGAGTTTAAGCGTAACATAATCCCCTTCTTTGGCTGCAATCAATGCTCCGCCGCCAGCGGAACGGGCCATTTGGCCGCCTTTACCCAGGGTCAACTCTATATTATGTACGGTAAACCCCAAAGGTATGTTTTCCAAAGGAAGCGCATTGCCTGTTTCTATGGGCGCTTTGGGGCCGCTGATAATTTTTGCCTTAACAATAAGCCCCTTGGGCGCAATAATATAACGTTTTTCTCCATCAACGTATTTAATAAGGGCAATGTTTGCGCTCCTGTTTGGATCATATTCTATGCTTGCCACTGTCCCTGGAATTCCTATTTTGTCACGCTTAAAATCAATTATTCTGTAAAGCTGCTTATGGCCCCCGCCCTTATGGCGCACGCTTATCCTGCCATTGGCGTCTCTTCCTGCCTTTTGCTTATAACCGCGTGTAAGGGATTTTTCAGGTTTGACTTTTGACAATTCTGAATAATCCAGGCTTTGCCAGGCCCGCATACCCGGGGTTATTGGTTTATATGTTTTAATTGCCATGTTTCAATCCTTATACGCCTTCGAAGATGCCTATCTTCTCATCCTTGGAAAGGCGTACTATCGCTTTTTTCCAGGATGAAGTATACCCGGCCCTGTAACGCAGCCGCTTTGGTTTTCCGCCCACCACCATAACCGTACAGGAAACAGGATTTACCTTGTAAAGTCTGCGCACCGCTTCCTTTATCTGCAATTTGGTGGCTCTTGGGTCTACCCTGAAAACATACTTTCCTTCTTCCCTTAGTATGTTTGCTTTTTCTGAAAGCACGGGTTCTATCAAAACCCTGTCATAATCTATATTCATTTGGCAGCCTCCTCTTTGTCGCTGTAAAACTTGTTTAAGTTTTTGGCTGCACTCTCAAGTACAATAATGCGCCGGCCGTAAAAAAGATCGTGAGCCCTAAGGCTGTTATACGAAAGGAAATGAAGCCAGGGTATATTGGCCCCTGCCCTTTTGGTCAGAACGTTTTTATTGTAAAGAGCTTCCCAGGCCGCTGTATCCGATTCTTTTAGTTCCCTTAGATCATTAAGAATTATTACCGTGCGTTCAGGGGTTCCGAAATTTTCCAGTGTTTTTTCCAAATCCTTTGTTTTTCCCGAATCAATGGAAAAATCTTCGATAATCCTGAAATTCCCATTCTGCGCCTTGAGACTCAAAATGCTTTTCATGGCAAGGCGCTTTGCTTTTTTGGGCATGGAATAGGAATAATCCCTGGGTTTTGGGCCAAAGATGGTTCCGCCGCCGACTGTAATCGGAGATTTTTTGTCTCCTTGCCGCGCGCGGCCGGTTCCCTTTTGCCTGTAGGGTCTGGCATTGGAACCATGAACTTCCTTGCGGGTTTTGGTGCTTACTGTTCCCTGGCGTTTATTGGCAAGCTCATTGTTAATGGCATACCAGATCACGTCTTCATTTACAGGCAGACCAAAAACCGAATCTTCAAGTTCAATTTTTCTTAGTTCTTTGCCATCAATCGAATATACGCTGCAATTCATTACTTTCCTCAATCTTCTTAACCGTACTTCTTGACCGCAGCCTTAATTACAACAAGGCCTTTATTAAGTCCGACTACTGCTCCCCGAACCATTACCAGCTTCTTTTCGGTATCAACTTTGACAACACGAAGGCTTTGAACGGTAACATGCTCCCGTCCCATGCGGCCCGGAAGTTTCTTGTTCTTGAAGGTTCTGGCCGGATATGTATTCTGCCCCGTGGAACCCGGCTCGCGGTGGAATTTTGAGCCGTGCGCAGAAGGCCCGCCGCTGAATCCATGACGCTTTACAACGCCCTGGAAACCTTTGCCCTTGGAAATCCCCGAAACATCCACATAACGTATGTTTTCAAACAGTTCCGCTCCAAGAACATCGCCGGCGGCAACTTCCTTTTCAAAATCCCTGAATTCCCGAATGGTCCTTTTGGGACCCATGCCTTCCGGAAACTGTCCGGCATAAGGTTTGCTTGCCTTTCCGGCTTTTAGATCATCTATACCAAGAAGCACGGCGGAATAGCCGTCTTTCTCTTTGGTTTTTTGTGAAATAACAATATTCGGATCAATACGCATAACAGTAACGGGTATTAGGTTTCCCACATCATCAAAAATCTGCGTCATCCCCAGTTTTCTGGCCATCAGCCCCAACATCTTATAACTCCAAGCTCATTGTTTGATTTCTACATCCACACCCGCGGGAAGTTCCAGCTTCATCAGGGAATCCATTACTTCCGGAGAAGGACTTATTATATCGATCAAGCGTTTATGCGTACGCATCTCAAACTGTTCCCTGGACTTTTTATTGACATGCGGGGAACGAAGCACCGTAATCTTGTTAATCCTGGTAGGAAGAGGAATAGGCCCTGTAACCCTGGCTCCTGCTTTTTGTACAGTTTGAACGATTGATTTCGCGCTTTGATCAATTAATTCCACATCGAAACCGCGCAGCCGTACGCGAATTCGTTCTTTAGTCATTATTCCTCCAAGCTACCCCGTATGTCTGACCGCTTGAATCAAACGGCCAGACAAACCGGATAAAAATCTTACTCAATAATATCTATAACCTGGCCGGAAGCAACGGTTTTGCCGCCTTCACGGATGGCGAACCTGAGTCCTTTTTCCATGGCTATGGGGTGAATCAATTCGCCTGTGATTTCCGAGTTGTCTCCGGGCATTATCATTTCTTTGCCTTCCGGAAGCATTACAGTACCTGTAATATCAGTGGTGCGGAAATAGAACTGCGGTCTGTATCCGGTAAAGAAGGGACTATGGCGTCCGCCTTCTTCCTTAGAAAGACAGTAAATCTGCCCCTTGAACTTGGAGAAAGGCTTGATCGAGCCGGGCTTTGCCAGTACCTGTCCCCTTTCAACTTCCTTCTTGTCTATGCCGCGAAGGAGTATTCCTGTATTATCCCCTGCATGACCTTCGTCCAGCAGTTTGTTGAACATTTCAATGCCTGTTACAACGGTTTTCTTGGTGGGCCTTATGCCGACAATTTCAACTTCTTCGTTAAGTTTAATGATACCGCGTTCAATTTTACCTGTAACCACAGTACCGCGCCCTGAAATGGTAAATACGTCTTCAATAGGCATGATAAAGGGCTTGTCAGCATCGCGCACAGGGTCAGGGAAATAGCTGTCCATTGCCTGCAGCAATTCGTCAATGCACTTTGTTTCGGCGGCATTATCCGGCTCGGTCATGGCCTTGAATCCTGAGCCTTTGATTATTGGAATCTCGTCTCCGGGGAATCCGTTGGCGGAAAGCACTTCCCGAACCTCCGCCTCTACCAGTTCCACAAGCTCCGGATCGTCAAGCAGATCGATCTTGTTTAGAAAGACCATCATGTTGGGAACGCCGACCTGGCGTGCCAAAATGATATGCTCGCGGGTCTGGGGCATGACTGAATCCGGCGCAGAAACAACAAGAATAGCGCCGTCCATCTGGGCAGCGCCTGTGATCATGTTCTTGATATAGTCTGCGTGCCCGGGACAGTCAATGTGGGCATAATGCCGCTTTTCAGACTGATACTCAAGATGCCTGGTATTAATGGTAATACCGCGCGCTTTCTCTTCCGGAGCATTGTCAATCTGATCATAACTCATTACCTTGTCGCCGAATTTTTTGGCGCAGTGCATGGTTATGGCCGCGGAAAGGGTGGTTTTTCCATGGTCAACGTGACCAATGGTTCCGACGTTCATGTGAATCTTTGTCCGGTTAAACTTATCTTTTGCCATTTTGTGTCCTCCTTGCTTTGGGCACACTATATAATTCTTTATTTTCCCGCAGTTTTGCATTTGGCAATACAAAGCTGCTATAAACTTGCACCGCAAGTTTTTAAACCTGCATATTGCAGGCTTTTTCAATAATTGAGGATTATAAAAAAGTCAGGGATGAACAGAAGAAGGATGGAAAAAGCCATCAACACCAACCGTCCGGTTCCACCTGTCTCATTAATCCTTCTGGAAGCATAAGACCAAAAATCAAGTTCACTCTTAAGCTAAAGCTCAAGGCTTCCAAATGATCGGTTTGGATCACCGAAACATAAAACTTTCAGATTTTTCTGAAAGTGATTTATCAATCAACTATAATAAAATCTCTAAAAAATTACAACCCCCTACCAGCGGTAATGGGCAAAAGCCTTGTTTGCCTCTGCCATTTTATGGGTATCTTCCTTCTTTTTGAAGGCTGTACCGGTATTATTATACGCATCCATAAGCTCTGCTGCAAGACGGTCTCCCATGCCATGCCCTGAACGGCTGCGCGCCGCATTAATAATCCAGCGCATGCCAAGGGCTTCCCGCCTTGCTTCCCGTATTTCCACAGGCACCTGATAGGTAGCGCCGCCGACACGCCGGGATTTTACTTCAACTATTGGCTTAACATTGTCAAGAGCCTTAAGGAATACTTCCAGCGGCTCCTTGTCCTGCTGCTTTTGCTGCAGAATCCCCAATGCTTCATGCACAATCCTAAGGCCGGCAGAACGTTTGCCTTCCCACATCATGCGGTTGACAAATTTGGAGACTACTACGCTGTTATATTTAGGATCCGGAAGAATTCCTCGATCTATTGTTTTCTTTTTACGTCCCATCTATACCCCGCTTAGGCCTTGGGCTTTTTGGCGCCGTATTTTGAACGGCCCCGTTTTCGATCTTCAACACCCAAAGTATCCTTGGTCCCGCGGATAATATGATAACGTACCCCGGGAAGATCCTTTACGCGGCCTCCCCTGACCAGAACCGCGGAGTGTTCCTGAAGATTATGCCCTATACCCGGAATATAAGCGGTTACTTCTGTTCCATTGGATAAACGTACCCTGGCAATTTTCCTTAGCGCTGAATTGGGCTTTTTTGGGGTCGCGGTCATGACTCTGGTACAAACCCCGCGTTTTTGGGGACAAGACTGAAGAGCAGGCGACTTGGTGCTGGTTGTTACTTGCTGACGGCCAAAACGAACCAGCTGGTTAATGGTTGGCATGAAAAAATAACTCCTAAAACCTATAAAAATAATGCATCCTTTAAGGTGCAAGGAAAAACTTATCAAAAAGAAAAAAAAAGATCAAGTGGTTTAAGATATTTTTTTTCAATTTTATCCATGAGGCAACGCGTATGCTTTGAAAAGATCGGTATTAAGTTTATAATGTGTACTGCGTCCGCCGCCCTGAACTTGCAGGAAACCCCTGTCAACAAGGTCTTTCAGGAGCCGTGCGGAAGTATCCTGTGAAACCTTGAAAATTTTTGCCGTTTTGCCGGAAGTCAGATTGCCCTCAAAGCCGTCAAACAGGCGGTTGATAATGTCCCGCTGAATTTTATTTGTGATTACAAGGGCATTTTTCTGCCAGAAATCCGCCTTTTTAAGTACATTACCGGCAGTCTTATCGCTTGCTTCGATACTCTTGCCAAGGCATCCAAAAAACCAATGTAACCATAGGGTAATATCCAGGCTGCCGCTTGTTATCTGTTCCAGAACGCGGTAATACTCTTTCTTTTCCTTTTGAATTTGCGCCGACATGGAATAAAAACGCAGCGGGGTATTCTCGGAACGTGCAAGAAGCATCTCTGTAATGATGCGGGTTATGCGCCCATTGCCGTCATCGAAGGGGTGGATAATGACAAACCAAAGATGAGCTATGGCGGCTTTAAGAAGGGGGTTTTCATTGCCGTCTTTGTTAAGCCAATTAAGGAAATCAGCCGTTTGTGCGGGTACTTTTTCGGGTGGAGGCGCCTGGTAATGCGCTATATCCCGTCCGTTTTTTTTTGACACGACCTGCATTTCTCCGTCGCGGAACTTACCTGTGCGAATCCGGTGCATGCCGCTGTAACCTGTCGGAAACAGCGACGCATGCCAGCCGAATAAACGTGATTTTGACAGGGGCTGTTTGAAATTCCTTACAGCGTCCATCATTGTCTCTACCATTCCGTCTATATGATGGGAAGAAGCGGTTTCTTTTGTAAGATTTATATCTAGCTGTCTGGCAAGCGAAGAACGCACCTGCTCTGAATTGAGTATTTCACCCTCAATCTCGCTTGATTTGGTTATTTCCTCGGTAAGGGCGTTCATCATTGATTCCTGCTGTAAACCAAATCCGAGCTGCTGCATTTTACCCAGGAGTTTGCCCTGTAATACCGAAATGTGCGTCAATAAACCGAGAATTTTTTCCTTGTCCCAGGTAAACCGGGGATATTTTTTACTGTGCCAGATATACTTTCTCATTATAATCTCCGCAAAATTTGCGGAGATTATAATAGTTATTCTCCGCAAATTCTGCGGAGATTATGGCATTTATTCTCCGCAGGGTCAAGTGCGCAGGTTTTTTTGCACAGGGTTTTTTATCCATATTTCCAGGTGGCAGCCATGATGGCGCTGTTGGCGCTGGTGATGGTTCTGTCGGTCTTTTTTCTACTCCGCGACTTCTACCCTGTTGCGGCCTTTTTCCTTGGCTCTCTTCAAGGCATTGTCCGCTATTAAAACAAGAGTCTCACGGCTTTTGGCATGGAGAGGCGCGACCGCTACTCCAATACTGGTTCTAACGCCAATCTCAACCTTTTCCACAACGTCCGGATTGCGCGGCACAGAAATTTTCTGGATTTCCACAGTTGAACGGATTCTTTCGGCAATGGTCCTGGCATCATCCAAATCCGTATCCGGCAGGAAAACAGCGAATTCATCGCCTGCAAAACGCGCGCAAATGTCCCCCGGCCTGGTACAGGACCTAAGAATATCAGCCACAACCTTAAAAACCTGGTCTCCGGCAGGAGTTCCATGACGCTCATTAATCCCGTGGATCTTGTCAAGGTCCAGCATTAGTAATGACATGGTTCTGATTCCCACAGAACCTTTCTCAAACCTGCCTTTTATGGAATCATCCAGGAAACGGCGGTTATAAAGGCTTGTAAGATCATCCGCAAAAGCCCTGCGCTGGGCGGTTTCACCCCACCTGATCAGGTCCGAAAGGTGGTAAGAAGTCTCGTCAAGCCAGCTGTTTTGTACACGGCTTATGGCCTTTAGCATTTTTACGCCAATCATGGGGTGTTCAAAAATAATTCTGTAAAAATCTATTCCCGGAAGAGACACAATTTCCGTATCTTCCATTGCTGTGAGGGTGGCTGAACGGGGTTCATTGGTAATAACAGACATTTCACCAAAAAAATCCCCTATTTGTATATCAAACATACGGCGCTGGGTACCGTCCGGCTGGAGAACAAAAGCGCTTAGTTTCCCTGAAAGAAGGATAAACATATGATCTCCTTCATCCCCTTCCTGGAAGACATATTCCCCTTTTTTAACTTTGAGCCTCTCCAAAAATGCCGAAACCGCATTGAATTCCAGATCGCTCATTCCGGCAAAAAGCGAAGAACTCAACAATACAGGGTCATGAACCGGTGACAGATATTTCTTCTTTTTATTCATGATTCATCTCCGGTAAAATGCACAATTCTGTTGCCTCCGTCTCTCCAGGTATCAAGGAGCAGTTTATTGGCGCCCTCCAGCATGGAATCCCATGATTTGCAATCATTCGGCCAAACCCCCCAAACAACCGTACCTGTAAAGAAAAATGCCGGATGATCATTTATGGCAGGAACAGGGGTAAGGGCTGCAATTGAATCGTACAGATCCGAGGCAATCAGTTCGGCTTCGAGAGCATTGCACTTGTTAATCAGAACTCCTGTTTCATTGCTTCTAAAGCGGACAGACCAGCCGCGGCCAAGCCGGCGTGTAATATTCTTCAAAATAAGCGCAATATGTATCATTGCCTCGTCCCCTGCGCCATGACCCCTGGAATCAACAAGAATCTTGAAACGATCGGGTTTAAGCAGGACCAAGGCAGTGGGTTCTTCCAGAATACGGCTTATTTCATCAGTAACAAAAACCTGCCTCCAAAGCCCCGTATCCGGGTCCTCGTATGCTTTACGGTGAAGCTCCTGTATCCAGGACATGTTTTCCATTACAATTTTTTGGGTAGACTTGATCCGGTTAGTCATCATTTCTATAGAACAAAGAAGGATTTTTGATACTGTGTGGGGGTTTTCCAATGTTAATTGTTCCATTGACCTGCCGAATGCAGGGAACATAATCAGCCGGGAATCCTTCTCTGCCCTGGCGAACGCGTCATATTTAGCGCTCCGGGCAAAGTCAAATTCACCTATAAAATCCCCGTCAGCAAAACGGGCTATTTCATGCTCGTTATTTTTATCATCAATCTTATATATTTTTATATTGCCTTCAATAAGAAGAAAAAAACGATTCGCCTCCTGGCCTGCTGAAAACAGAACCCCGCCTGTCCGCAGGTGCAGGAAACTTGAATTGGCAACAACCACATCCTGATCATTTATGAAAAGGTTGGAAAATAATTCCGACTTTAGGATTTGTTTACATTCTATTATGGTATTATCCATGGCTGATATCAATTATACACCTTAATGCCTCTCTATTACCACCCATGCAAGGCTCAGGTGTGCCAGAAGCGTACATTTCATCAATTCTTGATCTGTAATAATCCCTGACCCTGTAACGAACCAGTTTCAAGGTGGAATTTACAAGACCGTTGTTCTCGTCAAAGACTCCCGGAATAATCGCAAAAGAAGCGGGCCGCCATTGCAAGGGGATTCCGGAAAATTCACTCTTCCTTGAAAAGGCTGCCATGTCATCCCTTATAAGATTGATAATACTGTCAAGGTCAGCATCGGCCTGGGCTTTAAGCCCAAGTTTGTTTATTTCTGTTTTGAGCTCGGCGGCATTTATTGTTATCAAGGCAGTTGTGAATTTGCACTGCTCGTTAAATGCCATAATCTGATTTATGAATTTTGAACAGGTTATTATGGCTTCTTCAATGGTTTCAGGGCTGTATTTTTCCCCGTCCGCGGCAATCAACAGGGCTTTTTCACGGCCTGTTACAACGAGGAAGCCGTCGGCGTCCTTGTACCCAAGATCGCCTGACCAGAGCCAGCCGTGTTTTAGGGTTTCCTCAGTGGCTTGCGGGTTCTTGTAGTAGCCTTTCATAACAGAGCCGCCCCTTGTAACGATCTGGCCGATTTCCCCTACAGCACATTCTGTGTGCATGTCTTTCATAATGCGTACATCCAGATTGGGTATGATAACGCCCGAAGTGCCGAATTTGTGTTTTGCTGCTGAATTGGAGCATATAATGGGGGAATTTTCCGTAAGTCCATAACCCTGATACACAGGCGCGCCAATGGCATTAAAAAACTCCTGCTGCCTTATTTCAAGAAGCGCGCCGCCGCCAATGCAGAACTTTATGTTCCTGCCAAAAACCGAACGCAGTTTGGGGAAAATAAGGGCATTGGCCAGGAACCAGGGGAAGAAACCAGCAAGCCTTGTAAAAAAAGGCGGCTTGTTATAGCCGTTCCCGGCGCGGGCAATCCCGGCTTTAAGGCCGGCGTCAAAGATACCTTTAATCAAGCCGCCTTTTTCCGAAACCCCCTGTGTCATTTTTTTCATGAAATTACCGGAAAGCGCGGGTACGGTCAAAAGAAAATCAGGGTTTACTTCCTGAAGATTTTTTGGCAGGTTGCGCAAGGCAGCAAGAGGACCGCCCTGCGCATCTACAAAGTACATGCACAAGCCTTTGGCAAGGAAAATATAAAGCCCGACCGTATGCGCAAATGAATGATCAAGCGGCAGCATTATAAGGCTTTTCCAGCCTTTCTCCACATGGACTACCTGCATTGCATTAAACGCATTGTGCAGATAATTACGGTGGCTTAGCATTATGCCTTTTGGGTTTCCGGTGGTTCCGGAAGTATAACTTATGGTAACAGTATCGTCTGTGGAAATGTTTTTTTCGATCTCTTCGAGTCTGGCCGGATAATCCCCGCTGCCAAGGAGTTTTTCCCCCTGGGCAACAAGGTCGTCATAAAAAAGAATCTCTTTAGCGGCGCCATTGGTTTTTGCAATCAATTCTTCAATATGAGGGCCGCGGGGCGAAATAACAATAAGCCGTGGTTTGGTTTTTACGTTTTTTATTACGGAAGCTGCTTTTTCAAAGTTGTTTTCCGACACCAAAAACCCCTTTGATTCCGAATGATCCAGCCTGAATACAAGTTCGTCCTCCAATAGCTTGGTTGACAATGGCACTGAAACGCAGCCGGCCTTTAATATGCCGAACTCGCCTATTACCCAGGAAGGCCGGCCTTCCGAGAGTATGGAAATATTATCGTTTTTATTAAAGCCCAGCTTAATCAGGGCAGCGGCAAAAGCGGAAGAAAGCCTGTCCGCATCCTTAAAGCCATGAATAATCCACTGGTCCGCGGCTTTTCCGCCAAGATAAGGCATGTCTCCATATTCTCTTGCGCCCTGGTGTAATAATTCAATTAAGGTTTGCATATTACCTCCATAAAACGAATATTTCCTTATGATTTATTATGACATAAAACCAGAAATCGTCAAGGATTTTTTATACGATTTGCCCCAATTTCACATAATGGGGTGCGGGCTGGCGAAATGGAAATCCGGCAGATCAGTCAATGATTTTATACAAAAAATCATTCTACCTTAAACCGGGAAACTTCTTTTATTAAAACATTAATAGTGTCACGGTTTGTACGGCTTATTTCATTAACATTGTTTACAGCCAAATTGACACGTTCAGCTCCAGTGGACATCTCATTCATTCCCAATGTAATCTCCTGGGTTACCCTGTCCAGGTCTTCGCATTCGCGGATTACTACCTCTGCCCCTTCAAGCATTTCATTGGAGCCGCTTTTTACCTCGCGGGTTATTTCGTTTACATTGCCGATACCGTCAAGTATCTGCTTGCTGCCAATACCCTGTTCCTCCATCGCATTGCGGATATTCTCTTCCTGCTCAGCCACCAGCTTAACACCTGAGTCTATGGCTTCAAATTTGTTTAGCACGCTTTGCGTGGAATGGGTTATCTTGTCAATGGAACTTTTTATCTTCTTTAAGACTGTACCGATGGTTTTTGACTGGGCGCCGGAATTTTCCGCTAGTTTACGGATTTCATCGGCGACAACCGCAAAGCCTTTTCCGGATTCGCCGGCGTGCGCGGCTTCAATTGCGGCATTCATCGAAAGGAGGTTGGTCTGACTGGCGATGTTTTGCATAACCGAGTTAATTTCCAAAATCCCCTCGGACTCACGGGCAATTTCCTGTATGTCAGAGGCCACCCCGGATAAACCGCTTCGGCCTGCATCAGAGGCCTCCAGCAGGGTATTTACATTAGCGGCATTATTGACAAGTGTTCCGGTTACCGAATTAATGTTGGCCACCATTTGTTCAATGGCTGATGAAGCCTGGGAAATATTATCGCTCTGGTTTTCAACATGGGCATTGAGTTCGTTAATGTTGGCCACAACCTTTTCCAATGTCGCATGGGTTTCAACTACGCTTTCGTTCTGTTTCAATATGCGGCCCTTGATGCTTTGTACGGAGGCAGTGATTTCATTCATTGAGGAAGCGGTCTCGTTCATGTCGCTTGCGAGATCATTTCCGATACCGGATAACGCGTTCGCCTCTTTCTTTATATTAAATATCAGATTTTTAATACTCTCCTGGGTTTTCTCTAGCAGCAGCGTCATTTGGGAAATTTCATCGCTGCCCTTTGCTTCAATTTTCTGGGTAAGATCCCCTGCGGCTATTGTATTCAAGATGCCAAAAAGACGTATAATGGGCTTTGTAAGAATCATGCTGAAGCGCAGGGAAACAATAATTGCCGCAAAGGATAACAAAATGGCTGAAATAACGGTGATTGTTAAAAGCTGCCGGAAATCCCTTGTAAACTCCTCTGTAGTACCGGTGGATACTACGTACCACCCTAAATCCAGCAGAGGCATGGACGCCCAGTAAGTGTTTCCCTTAACCGCAACATTTACATCCGCCGAAGTTGTGATGTCTAAGCGGAGTTCCCTGCCTTCATTCTGAAAAAAATTTTCAGCCATTACATAAGCGCCGTCAGAATGCACAAGGTACAAACCCTCTTTATCAATAATAAAGGTGTTTCCATCGCCGGTTATGGTCCGGCTGGTTACGATTTCGGCAAGAACATCAAGATATACGTCTGCCCCTACAACCCCGATATTGGTACCTCCATCCCTAACCGCACAGGACATGGTCACGCAAAGATTGCCTGTTGCCGTGTCTATATAGGGGTCGGTAATTAAAACTCTGCCGGGGTTTTGCACAGCCAGTATAAACCAGGGCCGTCCTATCTGATCAAAATCGGAAAACATACCATAAACATCCAGTCCTGAACCAAGAATAAAACCCCCGCCGTCAAAACGGGAGAGCACCGAACCGTAGTACAATTCGCCGACAGCCGGCACGGTGGACATCAAATCGAAAAAAATCCCCTCCATCTCACTATGCGGGATACTGGAGGCCAGAGCCGCCGTGCTGGCGATCAAGTTCATCGCGGGAAGTATCGCGTTGTGTATGTCCAGGTTAAGGTTACGCATGGTAAGGGCGGCAGTGGAACGCAGGTTTCTGTTCGTAATATTGGCAAGGTTTACAAGGTTCACCGAGGTAAAAATTACAGAAATGGTAAGCACCAAAGAAAGGCATAGAATTAAAATCCGCCTTGCCAACACAGACTTACCAACAGATTTTTTTTTCATGAAAGCCTCCTGCTCTAGTATTATTCTACCAAATTACTTAATATTTATCAATAAAACGCAAAGGTGAAAGGATATGTGGGGGATTCTAACAACCACCGGATCAGAAAAATGATTAGCTTTGTGCCATAGGCCGTAGGGTTCGCCGGTCGACCATAGGCCGGCAGCCGACAAGCAAAAGCGAACGAATCACCCTGCGCCTTGGCGCTCTCTGCGTAAGGAATTAGGGGATGGGTTCTATCAGAATTTTTTCACGCGAAGGCCAAAAGATTAATTACTCAATGCTTTTGCAAACTGCTGGTAAGATGATATCTTAAGATTTTTGTTTGCATATTTTTCCTCAATCATTCGGCTGTTACAGCTAGCCTGCATATTAAGCCAATATTGAGCGCTTGTGTCGAAAAACTGGCCAAGGCGCCAGGCTGTATCTGCGGAAATAGCGGTTTTACCGCGTATTATCTGCGACATGAGCGAAGTTGAAACGCCGATCTCCCTGGCAAGCCTATATGCGCTGATACCCATTGGATCGAGGTATTCCTCTTTAATAATGTCTCCTACACTAATCAAAATTTTTTTGTTCATATTACGTCTTCCTTTTGTCAGTGATAGTCTGTAAATTCAATCTCACAAGCCCGGCTTTTCTCCCACTTAAAGCAAATCCTGTATTTATCATTTACCCTTATCGACCATTGGTTTAATCTGTCACCTTTCAATTTTTCCAGCCTGTTTGAAGGAGGCGCTGCAAGCTCACGAATTTCTGTTGCTGCTTCGACCATTGTAAGTTTTATTATAGCCCTTCTCACAAGGTCCGGAGAAAGGCCCTTTACAACTTCACCCCCAAAGATTCGCCTTGTCAGCCCGTCCTTAAATTTGTTCATGTTATATTTAATATTACGTTATTAACGG
>Ga0099364_10007807_pt1 | contig 15204 bp, 11 predicted proteins | sample TergutTh196P3_FD_73070 | JGI IMG/M metagenome (GOLD analysis project Ga0099364, IMG submission 73070) | Microcerotermes parvus P3 segment gut microbial communities from Pointe-Noire, Republic of the Congo - Th196 P3 | ecosystem: Host-associated > Arthropoda: Insects > Digestive system > Gut ... | reverse complement strand
TTGATGGCATCTTCCATATCACTAACGCCGCTTCCTTTTATGTGCACATCCATGCCCACTTCGACAAAGACAACGGTCATGCCCGTGTCCTGGCAGATGGGAACCTGCTCCTCTCTTGCTATGCGTGCGTTTTCTATCAGGCTCTGCAAAACATTTTTTCCCACTTCAGATTCTTCCAGTGCAAGAGAGCTATGCAGAGCTTTTTTTATGTCAGAGTTGAGATTGCAGTTAGCCTTGATGCATAGTTCAGAAACCAGCTTGATAATTTCATCAGTATTAATTTCCGTCATTGTCTCCCCTAAATTATGCTTGGCCTGTTAAGATCATCATCACCCTGATTCTCAGAGCTAATTAATCCTACAAGAGAGTAGGTGTTGTTGAGTCTGTCGTAGGTGTAGTTATTTAAAAGACGGAAGTACTCAATCTCGTTTGTGTTCTTTAGATGTATACGCGGGCCGTTGCATTTTACCGGCTCAAAGTCTCCTATCTGTATATGATCTTCATCGTAGTATGCAACATCAAGATGCATGTCTATTAATTCCCGTATGCGCGCTTCGAGTTTTGCAAGATCTATGTCGGGCTTTTCGTCGAAGACAAGGACAAAGCCGCGCCTTACATCGGAGTTCCTCCAGCTATGATTTATGTTGTACTCCCTTTCCAGTATCATCGTGGCTATGTCTTCGGCGGTGTGAACCATCTTTCTGTACTTAAGCGAAGTGTGAACAAGTTCGCTTATGTCCTTGGGCAGCGGTCCAAAGACGCCCGGCCGCGTGACGAGTATCTCCTCACCTATGCCTATCATGATCTCCGCATTCATTTTGAGGGCAGGGTAGAGTATATCAAAGTGTTCGATGATCACCCGCCTGCCATTCTCTATCGCGTTACGCACGAAGGTAACTATTTCGTGCATCTGGGTGAAGGCAGTTTGAAAACGCATATCAAGATGAAAGGTTGAAGTTTCCTTTAGCCCTTCAAAATGATTTTGTATCTGCATTTGCATCTGCATTACCTTGTGAGGGTTGAGCCCTTCGTCATCGTTGACAAGCTCAAGCCCGGGGAACATTCCCTTGATAAGCGATGACTTCCCTGAACCGGCATCTCCTATTATCCCTATGAGCCTGTCTTCGAAGCTCAAGTGTCTTTGTGAAATCTCCTCGCCCAAAAATAAAAGTCTCTCCCTTCCCCTTGGTGCAAAGTAAACTGAATAGAAGGCGGCAGTGTGTATTATGCTTCTCATGTTCTATCCTGCCAGCTCAAACTCTAAACCCAGGAGCGGCGCGTGCTGCTGCGCTCCGTAAACGTCCGTCTCTCCAAGATTGCCCGAGCATATAGGGCGCTCTATAGTGATCTTGATCGCCTTGGCGGGATTAAAGTTTATGACTTCCATCACCTTGTCCTCTTCTATTCCATAGAGCTCTGCAAACATTTTTGAATTAAAAACTTTTGCCGCCGCAAGCTTTTTGTACATAGCCTCTTCCTTAAAGATGATGTCAAAGGTGAGCTCGTAGGGACCTGAGTTCTTGCTCCTTATGACATCTGCAATATCTACAAGTTTATATTTCATCATGGCCTCCTATTATAAATCCACATAGCTGATTGGAAAATATTCTGCCGGGTCGTCTACCTGCATGAGGTGGTATATGCTAAACTCGTAGACCTCGCCGGCTTTCATGTCCGAAGGAGAGAAGGGGAAGGCGAGGTTGCCCGCCGTGGAGATCCTGCCCTCATAGCCGTAGTGGAGCATGGTGCTTCTTGCGAAGCTGCATATAGTATTGGCTGCTTCCTGTGTTGGGGCAACTGCCTCTATGACTATGCCTAGTTCTCCCGGTGTTTCGCTTGCAAGGTTCTTGAACATACCCATGACTGCATTCTTTCCGTAGAGCTTAAAGTCCAAAAAGAAATCTGACAGGTCTGTGCTGCCTTGACCTTGAGCACCGCCGAAGTTTGATCTTACCCTTGCCTTAACCGCCTCTGTTATGTTATCGATCTGGGAAATCATTATTGGATCTTTACAGGCGGCGATGGAGACCGTGCGGTATCCAATTAGTTTTGAGCCTTCCAGTTTTATGTACTGCTTCTCCGATGGGGTGAAGCGAGTGCCTGTTACCTTGACTATGCTCTCTGTCTCCTGTGTGAATGTGCAGTCGTGGAGATCGAGGGTGCCGCCGGGTCCGGGCAGCACGTAGGGATTTGTTTTTTCGTAGAGCGTGTGTGCGGCGACTGAGAGGGTAGTGCACTTGCGTGCCTTGGAGAGGGCTTCGACAAGGAAGTAAGCATCGCTGCCTGCGGCATTGGCTGAGCCGGGTGTTGCATTGGCTGACCCTGGCGTTGCGTTACTGCCCGTTGCATTGGTTGAGCCGGGTGTTGCGTTACTGCCCGCGCCTTTGCGCAGAGTGCCGAGCATGCAGTCGCTTCCGCTTCCGGGGCTTGCCGCAATGGCTGCGCACTCAAGTATCTTTCCTAGGTGAGTAGCAAGCCCGCGATCAAAACCTTTCATCACAGCGAGTGCAGCAAAGACTGCCGGGTCGTAAGCGCGCCCTGCAACAATTACATCCGCTCCTGCTTCCAGCGCTTTGATGATGGGCTCCATTCCCATTTGCGCAACTATGTACTTAGTGCTGTCTATGTTTTGCTGGGTGAGTTCGGGAGCAGGCAGGAGGGGGCTTATGCCGCCGGCTTTCAGTTTTGCGGAGACAAGCTCTGCGCTTATGTCGGCGGGGATGACTGCCATCTTAAAGGAGAGCTGCTTCTCCTTTGCGATCTCTTTGACTATGTCTACGTTCCAGTCCAGGTGAGGCTTTGCTCCGCTGCCCCCCGCCGAACCTATTATCACAGGTATGCCCGCCTTGAGAGCTTCGGGGATCATTATTGCAAGGTCTCGCTTTACCGCGTTCCTGTCTGTGAAGGACAAACCTGCGCCCAGATAGTAGGGGCCGGGATCAGTTGAGCCAGCATCTACAGCTATCACATGGGGCTTTCTGTTCATGCCTTCACGGAAGGATTCTTCGGGAAAGCCGTAGCCCAGTATGGCTGTGGGTGATAAAATCCTAATTTCTTCCATATAATAATACTCCTTTTATGTTTTTTAAAAAGTTCATTACTACAGTACATTACTTACAGTGCAATGTTTACATGGCAGTGCTTATAGTGCAATTGCTCAACGGCGACTCAAAGTTGCCTCACTACAAAACCCCTGCCAGTGCGAGTATGCGGCTCATCTCGTTGTAGACGATCATGAAGCCTTCGTCCACTCCCATGCCCGGCTTGGCAAGTATCTGGCAGGGCTCTGTTGCCATAGCAATGTGAGCGCAGATTTCTGCCGAGCGGTTGGTCTCGTTGCAGGTACCGCCAAGGTAGGCGCCCATTCCGTTTTTCTTGCAGTAGAGCACTGCTTCTATAGTGTTGCTTATCCCTCCAAGGTCGGGAGTTTTGATCTGCGCCATGTGTCCGGCTTTGCTATCAGTAAAATCAATTATGTCTTCGAAGGTGTTGCACCATTCGTCCGCAACAATTTCTGTTTTGATTTTTTTCCCGTCGGTGAGCTTGCGAAGTTCAGCGAGAGCTTTTATCTGTGCTTCCTTCTCGCCCATATCAACAGGGCCTTCTATCCTAATATGGAAGGGCTTGGCAAGTTCTTCAAGGCTGCCAAGGTAGTCCGCAATTTTTTCAAAGTCGTTGTTAAAAACTATCCCAAGAGTTCCGTAAACATCTATGTGCAGAATGGGAGAGTAAGCTTCATCTGCCCTTAGTTTGATAATCCTGTCCCTAAGCCACTTAACATAGTCCGCCAGCTTCTCTCCCCTAACTCCAACCTTGTCTTGAACATTGTTGAATAGCCCGTGCGGCAAGACCTGTGAGCCTTTCAAGATCATCTTGTCTGTGTTCGTGTATCTATCGTCCCCGGACTGACTGAAAATGGGAATGAGTTTTTTGGAAAGCTCTAGGCCATACTCTTTTGCAATGACCTTTGCCATCAATGTCTTATTGGATTTAGCCACTGCATCAAGACAAACCTGACTGATGCCATAACGAATGGCAGTGTGGAATTTTTTCTCCTCTACAAGAGAGGCGAGCTCTTTAAAGCTGCTTATCTCTTTTTCTATATATAACGGAGCAATTTCCTTCATTATAATGGGAATGAAATCTTCTGCCAGGAAGAGCGGGTCCCTCCCTCCGGCTCCCGAGTACTGCACTGCCGCACAGTCGCCGTAAGCAAGCTGCCCGTCTTCAAGCACAAAGACAACAGAGATGGACTCACCTGCCTGCCGCACAGAACGAAAGCCCGGCGTCATGGGAGCTCCCATATAAGCTGCACCGTCGGCGATTGCATTCGCCTTGATTGCTTTTTGATCGTCAAAGAAAAATCCTGTCTTGCCTGCGCTGCAAATTATTTTTTTGATCTTCATATTATTTTCCTCTGCCCACCAGGGTACCTTTCCCTATTGAATAGATATCATCAATTACCATCTGGAATGACACAGGGCGTTTCTCGTAGAGGCCTCTCTCGTTGAGCTTTGCCTTGTGAAAATCTTTTAGATCTTTATCGAGCGGAATGTTTGCAGGGTCAAGCAGGCGTATGGCGCCATAGTTGTCCCTTGCCGGCATTATCTTCCCCGCGTTGTATCTTGATGGAGCGAAAGGAATGTCCAGCACGCCGGCTTCAAAGGCGCGTACTGTTCCAATAGCAAAGTCATCGTTGCCAAGCTCGGCTGTCTTGTCCAGTATGCACCTTGTCTCCCTGCTAATGATATCGACCTCCTCAAGGACAGCAGGCGTGTCGGCAAGACTCTGATCGCGCAGCATAGTCACAAGCTGCTTGGTTGCCCTAAGCCCTGCGGCATTTGCTTCCTTGGTCGGGATGCCCATCGCTTCATGCGGAGTTTTGACTATCACCTTACTTGCCTTAGATAAGGCCGCAGCGGATGCTCCCCAGGAGATCACCCCAAAGGCCTTTGCTTCGTCCTGAGGGAAGCCACCCATCCACTGGTGAAACACTGTTGTGATGTTCACACCCTGGTATCCGAACTTTACAAGGTACTCCTCTGTAAGAAGTTTTAATGATTGAATGGCTGCAACGTCCTGGATTAAATTACCGCACTGCCCGTAACCTACAGTAATGTCTTTCACTCCCTGTTCCGCCGCGAGCAGAGCTTCTATTACAGCTACGGCATGAGAGATGCAGGGCGGCACCAGTGTTCCCGTTAAAGGACCAAAGGGCTCCCTGTTGATTATGATCCCTGCCTCGCCGTAGATGCCTGTGAGCCTGTCCACGTACTGCCAGTCTATGATGGTCTTTTCCAGTGAATAGTTTTTTGAGTAGGGAATGTTGTAGGAGATGCCGCCGCCCTCGTAGGAAGTAAAGCCGCCGGCTATTGTGATCTCGGCAAGCAGCCTTGCATCGGGTGTGCCATGTCTTACCTGCACAGGATTCTTGAGTGCGCTTGTTACCTGGCGGCAAATAGACACGCCATAATTGACAGCGGGAAAACCATTTAGCATGGAGCGCCCTGTGGTCTTGCTCTCCTCTATGCCCGTCTCCGCTTCCTTGTAACGGTTAAGCCTTGTGTAGGAATCTATAGTTGTGGGCAGGAGGTCGGCTTCTCCCTCTGTTTCAAGAAACTTTAAGAGTTCTATGTGCCTGTCCGGCAGTGCAACTCCCGCGCGTGGCTGGGTCAAGGTAACAGAGCTCTCCTTGGTGCCGGAAAGTTTTAATGCGAAGTTTTTGCTCCCGGGAATTTGTTTGTGATACTCAACTGCTTCCTTAAAGTCCACATCCTTTCCCGTTGGCCATTGGGTAAGCACTTCTTTTTGTATGCTATAAAAATCATCATCACTTAACTTCTTGTTTTGAAACTTCCTCTCCATTTTGTTCTCCTTATATTTCTGTAATTTCGTCCTTCATTATTTTTATTGCAAGCTCAGGATCTATTCTGCTGATAAGACCCATAGCAGAAAAAATATATTTTTTATCTAAATAGAATTTTGGCATAAGAGCTTTAAGAAAACCATAGTCGCTGTTGTTGTAAACTGCGCCCTGCAGTATTTTTTTTGGATCATCTGAATGAATGATGGGTCCGCCTGTTCCTATCACGATTTGCAGCTGGCTAAGGTCTTTCCCTGTGATTATCGTTGTCTCCCCTGTGGGGGTGTAAACTTTTTCCATAGTTCCGCAATGCCTTTCTACCGCAAGCTTAACTGCATGATAACTTAGCTCCTCGTCTATCTTTTTGTTAAGTGAGCCGGGTGCCGGGACAAGATCGGGTCGTGCACTGCATTCGCTTACCCAGGCGGCGATGGTGGCTGGTGTTAGGTTTGCCTGCTGCGCTGCGTTTGCTGTTGGCGTTGCGTTCACTGCCTGCGTTGCGTTTGCTGGCTGCGCTGCGTTTGCTGGTGGTGTTACATTTGCTGGCTCCTGCCCGCCTGCTGCCGGGGTGACCGCTTGCGCTACGCTTTCTCGCTCCTGCCGGCATGTCGCCGTCAAGGCGACTTCCGCCAGTGAGTCTATGTTGTAACGCAGGCCCAGGTCGCCCTCCACCGAGCGCTTGGCAAAGGGCTCAGGCAGTCCCTTAGTTATCGCTCCCGGGATAGTACTTCTGCCATCGCACATGCTGTAGACATCGGTGGTTGCGCCGCCTACATCAAGCGCCATAAGTTCGCCTATGCCCTGCATGCCGGTTTTACCCGAGAGCAGCTCCGCAGCTTCAAAGACCGCAAGCGGCGTCGGGATAATTTCGTTTGTCATCTCTTTTTGGATTTCCGAAAGTCCCTTTGCCTGAATGATTTTTTCTATAAAGAGATCCCGTATTGCATTCTTTGCAGGCGCAATGTCCAGCACATTAAAAACAGGCATCACATTGTTGCAAACAATGATGTTTTTCCCGGCTCCCTTTAGTATCTCCTCCGCTTTGTCGGCGGCACTTTTATTCCCCGCATAAATAACAGAAAAATCCCCCTCTATCTTTGAGATTCTTTCTGCGTTGCTAAGTATTACATCCTTGTTGCCGCCGTCAGTTCCGCCGCATAAAAGCAAGATGTCCGGCTTGGCTTTACAAATAGCCTCCGCTTCTTGTGAGTTTAGTTCGTAAGAAAAGGTGTCAGTGACTTTTGCACCGGCGCTGGAGGCCGCCATTCGTGCAGCTTTCGCAGTAAGTTCGGGAACCAGTCCCACAGCTACCATTTTTAATCCGCCGCCGGCGCTAGAGCAGGCAAGTCTCTCTGCATACTCAAGCCTGCCTATTTTTGCTTCGAGTTCTTTTAATGCGGCATTAAAGCCATCCCTTACGTCACTTTGTATGGTGGTAAATGCTTTTGAAGTTCCAATAACTTTTTGTTCTATTGCATCGACAGCGCAGAGCTTTGTGAAGGTACTGCCTATGTCCACGGTCAGGAAAAATTTCAAATATTTACTCCCTTGCTTAATTTTAGTACAATAAAGGTAATTTAGTAATAGCTGGAAGGCGAAGGATTTAACATGCAGGAAATGGAAAAACGTTACGATGGTCAAAAAACAGAAGGAGAGATGCAAAAGTACTGGGCAGAAAACAAGATTTACGACTTTGCGCCGGACTCTAGCCGTCCCCTCTACTCAATTGATACTCCGCCTCCCACAGTCAGCGGCAGTCTCCACATAGGGCATATTTTCAGTTATACGCAGGCGGAGATGATTGCGCGCTACCGCCGTATGAGGGGTTTTAATGTCTATTACCCCTTCGGCTTTGATGATAACGGGCTTCCATCAGAGCGCCTTGTAGAAAAAGAGATGAATGTTAAAGCCGCTGATATGAAGAGGAGCGAGTTTTGGGAAAAGTGCATGGCGACCGTTGGGCGCTATGAAGATGAATTTATGTCGCTTTGGAAGTCCATGGGTTTTTCCTGTGACTGGAATCTTCTATATACTACAATAGGAAGCAATACCCAAAAGCTCTCCCAGGAATCTTTTTTGCGCCTTGCAAAGGCAGGTCATGCATATATAAAAGAATCGCCAGTGCTCTGGTGTACTGAATGCAGAACTTCAATTGCCCAGGCGGAGCTGGATTCCAAAGAGCTGGATTCTCAATTTCATCATATCAACTTTCATATTGATGATAATCCATTGGAAATTGCCACCACCAGGCCTGAACTGCTTTACGCTGTAGTTTCTGTCTTTGTAAATCCTAACGACGAGCGATATAAGCACTTAAAAGGAAAAATGGTAAAAGTTCCCCTCTATGATTTTGAAGTTCCCCTTTTGTTTGATGAAAAAGTTGCGATTGACAAGGGAACTGGAGCCGTTATGTGCGCCACCTTCGGCGACTCTACCGATGCCGAATGGCTTTTACAGTTTGATCTCCCCTACAAGAAAGTTTTGTTAAGCGATGGGCTTATTGCGCCTGATGTTCCCTTTATTGCAGGACTTAATGTAAAAGCTGCAAGAAAGGAAGTTGTGCGTCTTTTAAATGAAAAAAATCTTCTCTTAAAGTCGGAAGACATAAAACACATAGTTTCCGTACACGAAAGATGCGGAACAGAGGTGGAAATTATTCCTTCCCGCCAGTGGTATATAAATGTTCTTGATAAAAAAAACGAGCTTCTTGCAGCCGGGGACAAGATCAAATGGTACCCCGAATACATGAAGAACCGTTATGTGAACTGGGTAGAGAATCTTAAGTGGGACTGGTGCATTTCCCGCCAGAGATACTTCGGCGTTCCCATTCCCGTTTGGTACTGTAAGAGCTGCGGAAAGACACTCTTTGCCTCTGCAGATGAGCTCCCTGTAAACCCCATGGAAAAAAATTATTCTACTGCCTGTTCCTGCGGAGGTACGGATTTTATTCCCGACAACGCCGTGCTCGATACCTGGGCAACCTCGTCCATTACACCACTAATTAATCAGGATAGGGTAATGAAGTTTGGCGCTGAACAGGGCGGCATACAGCAGGATGCCGCAAAGGGTTTTCTTCCCATGGGCATGAGGACTCAGGCTCACGAAATTATACGCACCTGGGCTTTTTATACCATAGTAATGAGTCTTTATCATACAGGTGAAATTCCCTGGGAAGACATAATGATATGCGGTTTTGTCCTTGCAAAACCCGGCGAAAAAATCAGCAAATCCAAGTCCAATTCTGATCTTTCACCGCCTGAACTTATCAAGCAATATTCGGCTGATGCCATACGCTACTGGGCAGCCAATGCCCGCCTTGGAACGGACATGTATTTTGATCTTCAAAACATGGAAGAGACTTCAAGAAGGTTTATGACAAAGTTGTGGAATTCCTCCAAGTTTGTGCTTTCCCATCTTAAAGATTTTGATCCTGCATATCAGCCTTCTAACATACTCCCCGTTGATAAATGGATAATGGAAAGAACCAACGAAGCCTTACTGGAAGCTATCTCATACCTCGATGAGTATGAACTAGGGCTAGCAAGAAAAGTTGTAGACGATCTTTTCTGGAACGATCTCTGCGATAACTATATAGAGATAGTCAAGGATAGGTTATATAGGCCGGAGATACATGGAGAGGAGGAGAGGAAGTCAGGACAGCATGCAATCTACTATACTTTGTTTACGATTCTTAAAATGTATGCCGTCTTTATCCCCCACGAAACTGAGTATATCTATTTGAAAGGCCTCAAGGATTTTGACGGCTCTCTTTCCATACACCTAACGGAATGGCAAAATCCTGCAAATCCCGACAAGGAACTTCTCGCCTTTGGTGAATGCCTAAAAGAAGCAATTGCCGAAGTACGCCGTTATAAAACCGAGAACAAACTCTCCATAAGCGCCGAACTTGAAAGCGCAAGCATAGACACAAAAGGCATGAACAAAGAATGGTTCACCAAAACCGAAGCCGATTTCAAAGCCTGTACTAGAGTAGGCAGCGTGGAGTATAGATGAACATTGAAATACGCAAGTTAACTCCTGAACTTGCTGATGATTATGTTAAGTTTTTTGATGTAACACCGCATAGTGACAATGTAGATGATCATAAATGTTATTGTGTGTGTTGGTGTAATGATGACTATGAGGGCAAGGATTTTTCATCAGCGGAGAAAAGAAGAGAATATGCAATAAAGTATGTTAAAAACAATAACATACAGGGTTATCTTGCATATTATCAAAATAAAGTTGTAGGCTGGTGTAATGCAAACACAAAAGCTGACTGCTTAAAATGCTGTAGCTGGCGTATGTTCATGGCTTCTATGCCCATAGATGAGCTGTCGTCAGGTAAGAAGGTTAAAAGCATATTCTGTTTTGCAATTTCACCGGAAATGCAAAGAAAGGGCATTGCAAAAATGTTGTTGGAGCGTGTATGCGAGGATGCAGCTAAAGAGGGTTTTGATTATGTAGAATCGTATCCCAATAAAATATTTTATAACATAGAAGATGATTTTATGGGACCTGTTGAATTATATAAGAAAAAAGGGTTTACTATACATTGCGAAGCAGAAAATAGATTTGTGATGAGGAGAAAGTGTCATACATAAAATTATTTTTCCTTTTATTTTTCATGTTATGTATAATTTTCTCAGCATATACAGAAACAGAAAATGATTTTTCATTACAGCTTGTCAGTTTTGGAGGAGATTTAAATCTTGGTGGTGGAAATTCTTCATTAGATTTTTTTAATATATACTATGAAATTTTTGGTAATTTATTAGGATTTAGATTTTCTCCTTTAAGTTTAAAATCATATTTTTTTGGAAGGCAGGCAAATACAAATTCTGTTTCAGAAATGACATTTCTAAGCTTAGACGTTTACTATAATCTACTAAATAATGATAATCATTTAATTGGTCCATATTTTTCTGTAAATTATTTAAGTATTATAGATTGGAATGGCATAGATCCGCAGTTTGTTACAATTAGTTTGGGAGTAAAGTATATTGCTAAATTAGATATGTATAGTTTCATAGGGATAAACTATTTTGCGGAATATGAAATTGCTTATAGATATAATGAGATTTTTGGTCACCATTTCTATTTAGGCTATAAAGTTGATTTACTTTCCCTAATTGTATTTTTTAGTGGCAGAAGTAATTCTAGTAACCGGTAGACGGAACTCTTTTCTCTTTCCCTTGTACTAAAACCCTAAAATTTGTATTTTTTTCTTTAAATTTCTCTTAAAAAAGGTATTCTAAGCCCTATTTTTCTTATCTTTTTATATGAAATATAAAAATGTGGAGGTGTGTTATGGGCTTTCAGGATTTTGCTGTAAATTTATTTACTTCGGGGAAATCTTTTTCTTATAAAATATATAAAGAAGAAAAAATGCAGAAAAATGGTTTTTCCGCTTACTTAATAAAGTATATGGTTATGAATTTTATCCATATCTTTGGTGTAATTATTTTAACTGTGTTTATTATCCAGAATATTGCTAAGGGCTCATACTTTGATGCTTTTGCCTGCTTTTTTATGGCACTTGTTGCAGTTTTTGGTTTCGTCATTTCCAGAACAGATGCTGACCAAATTGTTCCTGCCATTGTTTCTATGATCTGTTTTGCACTATTCTGCATACTCCTGGTGTGGAATGGGGATGCTCATGGGGCAGGCTTTCTTTTCATTTTTATTTATCCCATGCTGGCGGTTATGCTGCTTGGTGTGATTATGGGCATGGCTTTTTCCGCCGGTCTTCTATTTATAGTAACAATAGAATTTATATTACCTGGTGCATCACGCTTTGAGTATCATCTTGATGTATCAATAAGAATGGTGGCAGTTTATATACTTATTTTTGGTATATCACTTGTTTATGAAAAAAGCAGAAAAACAAAGGAAAGTATTAACGAAAAATTAACACAAAATATTATAGGCTTAAAAGAGAAGGCTGAGGCTGCTTCAAAATCAAAAAGTGATTTTCTTGCAAATATGAGTCATGAGATACGCACTCCCATGAATGCCATAACAGGAATGTCAGAATTGATTCTGCGTAAGGAAATTCCGGATGATGTGAGGATATATGCACAGGATATAAAAAATGCTGCAACAAGCTTAATATCTATTATTAACGATATTTTGGATTTTTCCAAAATAGAGGCAGGAAAACTGGAAATAATTCCTGTAAAGTACATGTTAAAATCTCTTGTTGGAGATACTGTCAACATAATTCTTACACGTCTAATGGAAAAACCTCTTCGTTTTTATACAAACATAGACAGTAAAATTCCGAATAATCTTTTTGGAGATGTAGTGCGCCTCCGTCAAATTATTCTTAATTTATTGTCAAATGCGGCTAAATTTACAAAAGCAGGTCATATAAGCTTAACAATTACAAAGCATGAAAATGCAGAATATAACGATGATAATATATTATGGCTGAAAATTGTTGTTGGTGATACAGGGCAGGGTATTAAAGAAGAGGATATTGGCAAACTTTTTTCTGAGTTTATGCAAGTGGATACAAAAAGAAACCGCAGTATAGAAGGCACTGGCCTGGGTCTTGCAATTACAAAACAGCTTTGCCTTGGCATGGGTGGTGATATAAGTGTAAAAAGTGAATATGGTAAGGGAAGTGAGTTTACGGTTATTATCCCCCAGGAAATTTGTTCATCTGAACCTTTTGCAGAAGTAAAGGATTCAAAACAGAAAAAAGTTCTAGTTTATGAGCGCCGCCTTGTCTATGCAAATTCTCTTGTTTGGACTTTGGAAAATCTTGGTGTAAACAGTACTATAGTTACAAATCTTGATGATTTTAAAGAGGCCCTAGCCATGGGTGAGTGGTATTTTGTTTTTTCCGGTTACGGTCTTTACAGCGAGATTGAACCATTAATAGAAGAATGTAAAAACAGTGCCTTTATTTCCAAATGTAAGATCCCCCCTCTGGCTCTTATGGTTGAATGGGGCACCGAAGCGTTTATCCCTAATGTGCATTTTATTTCTTTACCTGTACAGTCACTTTCTATAGCGCATATACTAAATGGTAAATCATGCCGAGATTACTTTGACAATAATGCTGCAAAGAACCCAAGCCGCTTTACAATTCCAAAGGCCCGCATTCTTATTGTAGATGATCTTGCGACTAACTTAAAAGTGGCGGAGGGACTGCTGTCGTTTTACGAAGCAAAAATTGACTGCTGCCAGAGCGGGAAGCGCGCCATAGAAATGTTTAAGGAGGGAAATTACGACCTTGTGTTTATGGATCAAATGATGCCTGAAATGGACGGCATAGAAGCCACAGCTCTTATTAGGGAATTCGAAAAAGAGCATAGATCTACAAGGAAACCAATTGTCGCTCTTACTGCTAATGCTATATCAGGCATGAAGGAAATGTTTTTGGAAAAAGGCTTTAACGACTACCTAACTAAACCAATTGATATAAACAAACTCGATGAAATTCTTGAGCAATGGATACCCGAAGAAAAGAGGGGAAGCAGCAGGGAAAAGACAGAGCAGCTTGTTATACTGGTGGATGAAAACCTTGAAAGATTACGTCAGGGAAAAAAAGTACTGGGAGAATTATACACAGTAGCTACAGCCCCCTCGGCAGAAAAATTGACATATCTATTGGAAAGCAATAATCCTGAAGTAATTATTGTAACTGCTGAAGTTCTTAATTCATCTCCTGTACTGTCAAGAGTCTTGGAGAATTGGTCAGGTAAACTCATCGCCATTAATGACATATATGATCCTGCAGAGTTAAAAGTACAGCTTGCGAAGGCTAACTAGAGGCACTAGTATAAATTTCGATCAATTTAGAACAATGATTTACAAAAATTCACCTTTTAGGTAATTAAAAAGTTCCTTACATTCTTTGGAGAAATAGTCGTGCTTTGTTGTTATACTCCAGGTAATCCAGTAATCTGAAAGAAGTATAGTTGCAAGAGCCGCAGTTTTTGTGTCAGGTACTTCATGCAGTTTTTGCTTTATTTCCTCAAGAGTATGATGACCGTAAATGTAAATGGAAGTAAGGAAATTTGCCAGATCCCAGTAAGGTGTGGAGTAACATAGATACTCCCAATCTATGGGAGTTAAGCCTTCGGGCCCCTTTAAAATATTTGTATAAGCAAGGTCTCCATGACATACATGACTTAAATCGTTCAGTAAAGAAGAATAAATTTCCATATTGGGATGAAAATTAAATTTCTTAAAAACATCCATTATTGTGATGGTTGGCTTTAAACCCGAGTTTGTAATTTGATCCGCCAGGTCAAGAAATTCCTTTACCGAAATATCATGGGTAACAACACCTTCTATTACGGGTATAAAAATCAAATCATAAAACCTCTTGTAACTTGTAACACCAAAAAGTTTCTTTTCAAGAAGCTGCGTATAGGCATCATCAATAAAACTGATTGAGCCATGTATGATTTTTTTTATCACAACATTGCCAATCTTAAAGTTAATATTATTATCCCCTCCAAGTTCTATAACTTCAGAAGGTGTTAAAATCTTGATTAACTCGGCAGTTGACATTACATCACTTACTACTATTTCATGGAACCTTTTTTTGGACTTAATGTATTCATAAACTCTTGGATTCTCATCGGGGTCTGCTCTCTGACAGTGGTCAGTAATATTATATCTATCGTAGAAAAGAGCAGTATATTTATCCATATATGTCTTAAGTGGATCAAGGATAATTCTGACTCTCTTGTTGGTCTTAAATACTGATTTTAGTGTTCTGAATCTTTCCTTCATGCTTTGGACAGGTATTCTTTTAAACGACTTTATGTACCTGTCCGAAGCTACACCAATTATCAGATTTTGATCCGGGAATTTATCTAGAATCACCATTATTCTTTCCATGTGACCGGCATGAAATAAATCAAATACTCCGGCAGTATATATTTTTCCTTTATTCAATAATCCACTCCTAATTTTGGGCTAAATTACATTTTACCCCATGTAGGAGCGTCTGTCACCCCCATATCCTTTTTTTACTAAACCAGTACATAGGTACCCATGTTGATGGCGGTGGATTTATCGTTTTTAGGCTCTATCATTTCCTGTATGCTTTGGCCTGTGAGTTCCTTCATAGTGTCAGGATCTCCCATAAAACCATTTCCCTCTTTTACTTTGGAAGCAAGGGATGTTTTTGCATGAGCAGGTACAAGGACAGTGCCGTTGTATGATATAGATGCAATGCAATCCATATCTTCTGAAGTTACATCTTTATCGATAAGGAGACAGCCGTTTACCGTTATTGTCAGTTTTTCTCCCTTTTTATTTATGGCATCAAAACTTCCATGGGAGAGCTGTTCAAATCCATTAATTTCTATATAACG
>Ga0099364_10007806_pt1 | contig 15205 bp, 12 predicted proteins | sample TergutTh196P3_FD_73070 | JGI IMG/M metagenome (GOLD analysis project Ga0099364, IMG submission 73070) | Microcerotermes parvus P3 segment gut microbial communities from Pointe-Noire, Republic of the Congo - Th196 P3 | ecosystem: Host-associated > Arthropoda: Insects > Digestive system > Gut ... | reverse complement strand
ATTAGAAGGAGGGTTATATGAAAAACCTGAAAAAACTCCTCGCATTGATGCTCGTCTTGGTCTTGGCGCTGGGGATGGTGCCGATGGTGGCGACCGCCAGCGACGATGGGTTTACCGACGCAGACGACATCGAGTTCGTAGAAGCGGCCGACGTTCTTAAAGCGTTGGGCGTGATCGTCGGTTATACCGACGGTTCATACCAGCCTAAGCAGAACGTGACCCGTGCGGAAGCAGTGGCCTACATCGTAAGGATGCTGCTTACGCCGTCTGTTGCCAACAGGCTCCCGGACAACAGGTCCAGCTTTACCGACGTTCTTTCCAACCCGAGCGCCGCTTGGGCTGCCGGAGAGATTGAGTACGCCTTTGGCGAAGGCATCGTCTACGGCCGCGGCGAAGGGCTCTTCGATCCGCAGGGGTCAGTGACCGGCATCGAGATGGCGGCGTTTTTGCTCCGCGCACTCGGAACCGGCAAGTATGACAATCCCGCGACTTGGGCCATCAATGCCGTAGCCGACGGCACGAGGATGGGCATCCTCAACATTGGCGACGATGTTGATCTCGCAGCACCGGCGATCCGCGACCAAGTAGGTTTCTATACGTTTAACTCACTGATTTATAGCGAAACTACGATAGCACAAAATGTAGTAAAGTATCAGGTAACACTAATGACAGGAACAGATCCAGGTTCTGCAGCAAACGAGGTTCCTGAAGCTGCTTTGAACAAACTGCATGACACCTACCAGGCAGCCGTCAATGCGGCGAGAGCCAATACTGTCTCGACTGTCACTGTCGGAGTCAACTTCACAGTGACCGATATTACCATAACAGAGGAAATTGACGTCGATTCAATAGCAGACAAAATTTTCGGCATGAAACGCGCTGTAGGCGAAAGTGATGATTTCGGCCGTCCCGGTCTTCGCGTATGGATTTATCAGGGACAGGAAATCTCCAGCGTCATCACGTCGGCCCCTGTTCTAACTTATGAAGCACAAGTTAGAGTAACAACGATCTTTGCGGATTTGGGCTTACGTCAGGCAAATGATGCATCCACTTTTATTGACGGCGTAAGTAGTTCTGCAACAACGGTTTCTCACACCAGCAGCGAGAGGCTTGGCGGTAACGGCGTACTGACTGAGGTATATCGTGCCGGTAACGGAGACCTCACGATTGTCATCATCAATACGTATGTGGGAACAGTGACCAATGTCGCGGCGGCAACTGCTGTCACTGAGGAAAGAGTTACAATTGCCCCTGAAGAAGGTGCAAAGCTCACGGGATTCATCAATGGCACTTTCGATGCAAAGGGGTTCAGCGCAAACGATGTGGTCCTTTACACAGTAGCTCAAACTGCAGCTAATACATTTGCAGTTAAATCGGTGGAGCTTGCCGAAAAAGCGACGCTGACCCCCTCTGCCTATACCACGGGCACCAGCTTTGTTGCGGACGGAGTCACATACCGCTACAATGCGAATCGAGCGGGCACCGCTGTAAGTGCAAACAATGTACCGATTGATGTCTGGTTTGACAGCTTTGGATTCGTCATAAAAGTGAGTGACCATGACGCGGTCGCAAATTACGCGGTTCTCATAGCAGCTGGAACCCTAAACGATGGATTTGGAAACATCACTAATAATGCAAGACTGTTCATGCCCAGCGGTGAATCCGAGGATTACAGAGCCACTGCTGACGTGAGCGGCATACTCGCAGAAGGTGGTGACGGGTATACCCATGGCAAAATAGTGACATACACACCAGCTTCAGGCGGAAGGTATACAATCGCCTCAGCAACGTCTATCAGCGGTATTGATGTGGATGAAGGCTTTAGCGCGAATGTGTCAATAACTAATGGCAATCCAAGATTCACACTAGGCGCCAATAGTTACAATGCTAATGCGAGCACGGTGTTTGTCGTCCGAACCGGTACTTCCCCGTCATGGACCTACACGGCATATACAGGATTTGCCGGGACTGACGGTGTTCCCAGTCTGTCAGCCACTGGTACAGCAAACTTTGAGGCTGTAGTTAACACAAGGACTGGCGTTGCTCAACTAGTGTATATTACCGGCGCTCAAGCTACAGCAGCGGCAACAAATCTAATATTCCTTTCCGGTCTGCCGACAAACACGACCACTGAGGGGACATCAACGTTTTATGATGCCACAGCGGCTATGGTCATGGTCAACGGCGAGCCGACTGCTATGAGGCTCCATTCATCTACAGATCCCGCACCCGGTCTTTACAAGTCTATGACTACGACAAACGGGATAGTTACATTGGACGATAAAGTGACACTGCAAGAAGCTGAGTCGTTGATTCGTTCCGGTAGCACGATTACGATTGGTGTCGAAGCATTCACAGAAGGAGCGAACATACAAGTATACACCTACAATACCGCTACCGGTGTAGTTACTCCTTCAACATCTGCGGTGCTACCATCAACACTCATGACAAGGAACTTCTTCTACACTACAGTAGGTAACAGCGGTGTTGCGGAAACACAACTAGCAAGTTTCTGGCTTGATGTGACTCCATTCTCAATCAATGCGCTTGAGACTAATCCAATTGAGCCCTCATCCGGACCTCTGACGGCTCTCAGGATACAGGCGACATATCTTTCAGTTCCGTCTACCGTTATTGCGGGAACCACTGTGACAGTCACGTTAACGCTTACTAATGCTCCTGCAGCAGCAGGCACATTGACTTTCACTGTAGCAGGAACCGATGTGTCACCAGATTGGGGAGCAGGCAATGACAATACATGGGTTGTCACCGGATTAGCTGCAGGCGATACCAAGACATTCACTTTTGAGATGCCCAGCGCTAGTATCGAAGATTTTGACATTACAGCGACTTCAGCGTAGGAGAAAGCAAGCAACCCAAACGACGTGCGCCATATACATCGAGGCAAATACACAGCCCCTGCCGATTGGCAGGGGCTGTGGTGTGAACATGGGTTTTTCACAAATCTCATTGTGCCTGGTCTAAAAACCCTGATTTGCACAAACCGTCGCTAAGTTCCGTCAACGCTTTACCGGCACTTGCAGCTACGCTATAACCGGTAAGGGTTTTTCTACGATACCTGGCTGTGGATATGGGGCGTGTCAATCATGGATAGGCAGAAACTCAAGTCGGAGCTTCATGTCCATACCTGCCGCCAGTCGTTTAAGTGTTTTCAGCGACGGGTTGGCGTTGCCGTGTTCTATCTTGCTAATATCCCCCTGCGCAATTCCGGTTTTTTCTGCGAGCTCCTTTTGCGTGAGTCCGGTATTCTTTCTTGCCTCTATTAGTGCTCCAATAATTGCAAATTCAGGATCTAAAGCCTCGTACTCTGCCTTAAACTCAGGGTCTTTCAGCTTTTCAGACAAGTATGCGTCAAATGCTCTCATCACTAACTCTCCTCTCGACTAAGGAAATCTTTTCTATATTGTTTTGCCTTTTTGCGTTCATCTTTTTTCTAATGTCTCCAAAAACTGTTCCACCGGACAATCACCGTTATCCTTCTCATAGAAAATCGCTTGAATCCTCGGCACATTCCCACCGCCGTAGCATGATTATTCTTCAACATTATATAGGATATATGCAATAATGGAAAGTATTTCCAACTTCTTTAGTTTCTTGACATGCACTATTGCTAACGGCATAATCTGCTCTTATTGGGATTGGTCTGATAACTCTGAATCACGTTGGAATGTGTTCCAAATAGGCAACTATTCTACGGGCTGTGTCCAAGCTAACCTTTGAAGTGTCGCCATTTTTAATATAGGCGTTTACATTGCCGGCATTTAAGCGTAAGTCGGTATAGATTCGGTAGTTACTAACTTTTGCGGCATCTTGCAGGCGCTTAATTTTTTCATGCATCAGCATCTTTGACTCTGTGTTTGTCTTTTGCATATCGCGTTTGCGAAGATAGCTATTATAGGCTTTTAAATAATTCTTGTCTAATGAATCATCACCCAGCTCAAGTGCTTTTAACATGGTGTGCCAGGTATACCTCTCGGCAATTTCGGTATACTTGCGAAGCAAAGCATCGTCTTTCGTTGATTTGAGAAGAAGGTCTACTTTTCCAGCGCATAACGCATAAAGAAGTAACGGGTAACGAAGCCTGTGATTGTCTTTTACTTCATTGGTCAATCTGTAGATGCTATTTGTATTGCTCATCGAAAGACGGCGCACATATTTTTCAAGGTATCCTTTAAAGGTCAACTCTCGCACAAATGAAACCTCCCTTTAAAACGTTCATAAGACGCTAAAAAATCCATATAGCTGCGATCACTGAGAATATTTGCCTTTAGTTCTCCTTCATCCAGTGCCAACTTTTCTAATATATCCCAGTTGACATTATGTGCAAGTTTCTCAATATCTGTAAGATCATCTTCACGATTTGAGCATAGTTTTGCAATGATTATATCCTCCAGCGATGCGGTATAATAATCTATCTTTGAAGCCGAAAACAATAGTTCAATACGATCCTCATAGTTATACGGGAAGTTGTTCATATATGCGTCAACATCGCCATTCATGTCATAACGAACCATAAGGCTATAGAGTCTTTTATCTGCATTAATAATATCAATGTCGTCAGTCGATCTGGTTAAGTACCCGCGCAAAACAAGTGCGCCACCACCAACGATAATGATTTGAAAACGACCGTCACCTTGGTACTGGGCATTAACGTCTTCGTCTAGACGTCTCATACGTTCGTATATGTCTGCTTTGAATAAATCCGACATGTCACTACTCCAAATCATAATTAAATAATACTATTAATTAATATAAATAATATAGGGCAAACCGTGTTTTGTCAACTGTATTTTACAGCTTCAGCCCCCCGTTTCCCCAAAACAAATCCATGGGGCAAATCTGGGGCAAATAAGCCTTGCGGCGCGGCGACGCGCCGTTTTTTCATATCCCAAACCCCCGGTAATTCTGCAGTCCACATTCTGCATTGCGCAGCTTCGCTGTGCTTGCTCATAGCTAAGCGCTGAAACCGCTGCAGAAAACACCCAATGTCATAAGCGGCGTAACCACAGCCCCTGCCGATCGGCAGGGGCTGTGGTTGCGAGCATGGATGTGTTAAAAAACTCATTGTGCCTGGTCTAATAACCCTGATTCACGTAATGTGTCGGTGACTTCCTTCAATGACATACCAAGTAGGCTTGATATCTCTTTAGGCGGTTTCTTCTGCATAAACATCTTGATTATCCCCATGATCTCGGCCTTGCCTTCGGCCTTGCCTTCGGCCTTGCCTTCGGCCTTGCCTTCGGCTTTGCCTTCGGCCTTGCCTCTTGCTTCGCCTCTTGCTACATGTTCATGGGCAAAAACTGCGCGTGTCGTTTCCATTTTCTTCAACTCCTCTTCAATTTTGTGACCCATACACCAAATCGTGATTTCATTGGAAAAAAGTTATCAAACGATATTGTGTCATTTCAATCATATTGTGGTTCCAGATATATAGTTGCATCCCGTTTATCCGGTGCAGGGCGCTTGTCTTTAAACCGGGCTATTACGTGGTGTACTTCATGCACAAGAACCACTCCCTTCGGTTGCTGTCCATTATGCTTTTAAATATGAATCGAAGCATATAGCAATAATTATATAATGAGTATAATATAAAAGCCCAAAAATATCCAGTTTTTTGTCGAGACGTAGTCCCCATTCCCCCAAACAAACCCATGGGGCAAATCCGGAGCAAAAAAGCCTTGCGGCGCGGCGACGCGCTGCTTTTTCATATCCAAAACCCTTGTCATTTCTGCATTCTGCATTCCGCATTCTGTTTTGCGCAGCTTCGCTGCGCTTGTCTCTTAAACACCGCAGATTTGTCTGTCAAACACTAATCTCAACAGTATGTGTCGCATCATCATAATTGACGCTGATGCCCAGCGCCCCCATAATGTCACGGAGCCTGAAAAAGTTACTGCCGCTGATATTATACGCGTCAAAGTAGACTTCTCTGCCGCCTACGACGATTCTCGACGTTGTGGGCGTCGCACTTTTTGAGGAACCATCACCCCGCGTCATTTCGCCGCCAACGGGGGTATACAGTCTGCCGCTTGTCAAGGTTATCACATTTGATGTTTCGTCAAAGGAGACTTGAAACCGTTTTTCTGTTTCATTCAGGGAGAACGCAAGGTCGCGGAGCTTAAAGTAATTGCTGTTATTGATCAAGTATGCCTCAAACTCGATAGTCACACCGTTTATCATGACAGACATATGCGTAGGATCAGCGATGACAGACATCGGGTTCGGAGGTTCCTGATATGAAGGCGGTCCGGCCATTATCATGACAGGGAAACGATGCGCGGTTGGGTCTACATTGGTAAGCTGGGCAGACATATTATCACCCCAAACCCAAAGGCTGCCGTCCGTTTTGATTGCCGTTGTATGAGTGGGCCCGGCTGAGACAAAGGCAACTCCGTCCATGACTTCTACGGGAGTGCGGCGAGTAATGAAAGTGCCGTCGCCGATTTGTCCGTAGGTGTTGACTCCCCAAGCCCAGAGGCTGCCGTCTGTTTTTATCGCCATGGTGTGAGTAGCGCTTGTTGAGACTTGGGCAACGCCGTCCATAATCTTCCTGGGACTGCGGTGGGAAGTCGTTGTACCGTCGCCAAGTTGTCCGTGCAGATTACGTCCCCAAGCCCATAAGCTTCCATCTGACTTTACGGCCATGGTTTTTTCCGCATCGGTGGACACGTTAACAACATCTTCCATCACCCTGACAGGGTAAGTACGCTTGATTACAGAACCGTCGCCGATGTTTCCGTAAGTATTATCACCCCAGACCCAAAGGCTGCCGTCTGTTTTGATCGCTGCGGTATGTGTAGCCCCTGCTGAGACGAATGCCACATCATCCATTATCTTTACAGGACTTCGGCGAGTCATCATAGTACGATCCCCGATTTGGCCGTGGAGGTTATTACCCCACCCCCAGAGTGTTCCGTCGGTTCGTATCGCCATCGTATGATTGCGGCCGGCGGAAACGAAGGTAACATCATCCATAATTTTAACGGGAATACGGCGGTTTAAAATTGTGCCGTCGCCAAGCTGTGCGCTTTGATTATCTCCCCAGGCCCAGAGGCTGCCGTCAGTTTTGACAGCCATAGTGTAGCTGCCTGTCGGCAGTGATGTTCGCGTAGCATAGTCCTCGCCATCCTCTCCGTCGTCCGTGAAGATTATTGTATCATCAGCCCCGCCGCCCGTTGTTACCACGATCACATCGTCCATTACTTTTACGGGTATACGGCGGTTAATATAAGTTCCGTCGCCAAGCTGGCCGAGTTGATTATTCCCCCAAGCCCAGAGGCTGCCATCAGTTCCTACAGCCATGGTATGAACTATGCCTGTGGATATGGCTGTGAAGGTATCATCCAGCGCTGAGGCGGCACTTGGGTATGCGGGGGTTATAAACAGGAGCATTGTCAGGGCAATGAGTATAAAACGTTTTTTCATTTTGTTCTCCTTAATTCCAACGCCCCCGCTGTTTGGCGGGGGCGTTGGTGCGGGTTTGTCGTTTATGTCACTGAAGAGTAGATAGTGATTTCGTAGTCAATCCTCAGTTTCGACGCTGTGTGGGTAATTCTGAGTGTCCTTGCGTTATTCGGGTCAAATTCAGCATTACTGCCGTTAGTGAATGCAATCACCTCCGGCGTACGGAATTCCATTGTGTAGTGTCCCGCACTTGTTCCATCCTCAAACACCAGAGTAAGGTTGCGGGTCAAGGACGATGTGGTCGCCACATCATCACTCAAGATAGTTCCTGATAATCCATTTACGTTAGTATCTACTGTCAACTCCTTGTCGCCAAACAGGCTCTTTGGGTTAACTTCGGTAACTGCGCCAACCTGCTGCACCTTAACGTCATACACTCTTATTTCGCCGCTTTCCGAAATGATTGTTATTTTCTGATTGCCTCCCGTAACCGAACCGGTGCTAATCAACGATCCTTTGCCGTTGGTGTTATCGTCTATCAAAAGGGTACCCGTCGGCGGGTCTTCGGTAGAGTGGAATATGGTGATCATATCGTTTCCGTCATCGACAACGATCGCTACATTGGCAGCCGCCGCATTAGTGCCATCGAAAACTACGCCTCCTGACAGCGCCAACCCGTGATCTCCTATGGTCGCGCTGGTCTTGGGAACGGCGGATCTGTTTGCGCGAGTGTCGTTAACTACCACAGCCACGGCATTTCCTGACGTGTTGGTCAAATATGTCACGAGTTGATTCGCACTTGAAGGTCTGGCTGCACTGCCTTCAAGTTCCGTGTTGTTCATGTTAAGGAATAACGCTCCGGTAGCATAGTGTACAACTTCGGGGAATGCCATGTACTGGTTGTTCGGGTCAACAAAAGCGATACTGCGTGCAGTTTGAGTTGGATTTACGGCAGTAAGTACGGTTCTGCCACCGGGAGTTGTGATTTGAACAATTGCACCCTGAACAACTGCGGTTGACGGGTTACGCATTGTCATCGCAGTTCCACCCGGATGGTCGGACGTGACTACAATAAATTCTGTTCCATCTGGGGTTGTGTCTCCTACTGCTTTGATTATGCCGTATACCGGTGTTGCAGCGGTTGCGCCATCAATTACATAGATGTTTGTTATAAGTCCGGGTACCGGCCCTGTTCCTGGTGCGTATACGAATAGTGCGTGTATCCCTGTAGCACCTTGTATATTATTTATTTCCCATATTTTATTGGTGCCGGCAGTGAGCGCACCCGAACCTGGGAAGTTGGCAAATCCTGTACGTGTGATGTGCTGTCCGGCTTCCGTGTAACTGAGTTGAGTATTACTCGTTGCTACGTGGCGAAGATTGTCGCCCATAAGACTGCTAGGTTCAGTTCCGCCTACGTTCGCATTTCCTGCGGATAGCCTTATCGTGTTGGTATTAGACATCACACGAGTCTGTGCTAAAATGCGCTTGGTAAGATTTATGGATTGTCCGTCTTCGCTCAATGAATAGGAGAACCAATCTCCTACAAGACCGGATTTGTCACCATCCCAAAGGGGAGCGGTATCATCAAGAGTGCCGTTAGCGTTATACAGAGTAATCCGCCAATTGTTGCTCACGTTTCTCAACGGAACGAGCAGATTGCCTGTTGAACCATCAGTAAACTTGACTTCCACTCTTACCGCGCGTGTAGTGAAGAGGTTGTCTGTGCTGTGAGCCACACTTGCAATATAAACGTAATCGAGTTCGCTCGCTCTCCGGCTAGCTGCGTTATATCCGACTACGCTACCTTGAGAGTCGAGGTAGAATGTGGTTTCACGCGTCAGACTCGGTGTGCCGCCGGAGCCAAGACCAAGACCAGCAGAAAATGTAAGCGTCTGATTATTGACCGTAACTGTCGGATACGTAGCAAGGTTAGAAGGTGTTCTTGTATAGCCGGAAGGCGTTCCCACGATTGAATCTGCCTTAACCATGCGTAGAGGCGCTTTGTCGTAATCTGCTTTGCCACCAGCAATATTGGCCGCTTTGAAGTCTGTGGGCTTGGGCGCTGCCGTATGCTCCGGGGCTATCAGGATATAGTCGCCCACAGCAAAATCATCAGATGTGAGAGTAACGACAGTACCGTCTGCATAAGGGGTTGAAGTTTCGTCATCCCCCACGTCATAAACCGCTGCTTCTATAACACCGGTACGCGCAGTATAGCTCGTGACACGCGCAAGGACCTCGTATACAACAACGATCTTATCTACGACGCCGTCCCAGTCTTCGTCAACGAGCGTCACATATGCACCAGGTGCAAATGGATAATCTCTACTACCACGTTCAGCAAAGTCGTAGGCGTATCGAGCATTAACAGTATTAGAAAAATCTACGCCATTTAACAAAGTATCTATTACTGTACCTCGGACTTCCTCTGATCTTGCTATTGTGCGGAAGTCCCAGGTGTAATTATTAAACATGTAGTCCTTGTCATGTTCAGATCCAGCGACAAAGCTGTCTACAACATCTCCGGTCATGTAGCTCCCGGTTAAGCGATTGGGCCTTCTTTCTCTAAACCAGAAATGTTGATTAAAACCAAAATCGTCCTTATCTCCAGTCCCTTTAGTATTGAACAGAGCGAATGTATCCTCGCCAAGGGTGGGATAATCAGTGCCGGTAAAAGTCAATCCACTCCATGAAGCGTAATCGTTGATAATTGAGTTCCAAGAGACCATGGGAGGAATTGTCAGTGCATTGAAAGTGTACCGCGCAACTTCTTCACGGGTAGCGGGAGCTGTATAGTCAGGCTCTCCCGTACCCCAGAGGACACGGATATTGCGATGTGTCGCTCTTTCAATTGTGCGGATTTCCCAACCGGGACCTTGCAACTCGCCCTGAGTGCCATATCCGATGGCACCGAGAAGCAGTCTTGCCATTTGCAGTGCTGTCACAGGATCGTCCGGGCCAAAAGTGCCGTCGCCATAACCCAGAATGATTTCCCTGTCAACGCCGAATCCAACATATCCTGCAGCCCAGTGGCCGGCGGGAACGTCGCTAAACCCGGTCGCTATCTGGGGCAGACGCGAAGCTGTCTCCGAACCGAGGATGATGCGCGCCATTATCGCCGCTGCCTGCGCGCGTGTGAATGTGTCCTTTGGATTGAACACACGGGATCCTTCGGGACCTTCGCCGACGTACACGCCGAGCGCCGCCAGGACATCGACTGCCTCTACGTAATTGTCGTCAATGCTTGCGGAATCAGTGAAGTCGTCCACGTTCATCAGTGCCGCTGAGTTCGCACCGGCGTACGGCACCATCCCCAGCGCCAAGACCAAGACGAGCATCAATGCGAGGAGTTTTTTCAGGTTTTTCATATAACCCTCCTTCTAATATTTAGCCCATTTTTGGGCTTTTAATTAAGAGACACAAGGCCTCCCTTTACGAGTCACATAATAGCACAAGGTTATGAGTACGTCAACATGTTTTCGTTAATGTAATATTGTTGTAACATAAACGGCAAAAAATTCGTTATTCGCAGCCGTAATCTTACTCTGAGTTTGTACTTCTGCCTCCCTCTCTTTCGCCCGTTTCTTGACAAATTTCGTTTGATTGATATAATCCATATCAGGAATTGCCGCTTGGCGGCTCGGTCACTCTCGATGAAGGGAGTGATGTCAATGACCTACGAAGGTATTTTTACATTTGCCCTTGTAATCATTGCTGTTAAAACTCGGCTGAAGATGTCCCCTGCCTCCAAACGAAGCGAAGGCGGTGAGCATGTCTCCCGCCTCGTTGAAACGCTGACATGATGCCGTGCACGGCGCGGGAAAAAGGATCTCTTGTTATAACTCTTTGTCATCGAATATTTCGAGATAAAGACAAGTAGCACGAGACGCCTTAAAAGCTAAGGCGTCTCACTTCGACTTTCCGGACTGAGCCGCCCTGCAAATGGCGGCAGTTCCGTTTATGCTTAAATGGTACAACTTAGCCTTGTTTTTGTCAAGCAGTTTTTGCAGTTGCGCTGCACCAATTTCTACCAATTTCTACCCCAATTTCTACTTGACGTTCGTCTAACTTACGTTACAATAAAGGAATGATAGCAAAGGCGGTGTAGGTAATGCTTGATGTAGACGTTATCGCGCCAATTTACCACGGTTCCGACAAAATCATAAAAACCCCTGAGTTTGGCAAAGGTAAGGCCTATAATGATTACGGACTTGGGTTCTATATGACTCGGGATAAGGAGTTGGCCGGAGAGTGGGCAACTTTAGCTACCGGTGTTGACGGATATGTCAATGAGTATGTTTTACGCACATGGGGGTTGACTGCTTTATTCCTTGACAGGGAAGATATAAAGCGGTGGATCGCTATTCTTATGCACAACCGTGAAGGCAATTATAAAGACGAGTTAAGGGATATTCAAGCGGCTTTTTGCGCTGAGTATTTGCTCGATGTGCAGGAATATGACTTGATTATCGGCTATCGCGCGGATGATTCGTATTTTTCGTATGTCGAGGATTTTGTACTCGGACTCTTATCGCTTGAAAACTTGCAGAGAGCGATGAGATTCGGTGATTTAGGCCTGCAGATTTGTTTAAAAAGTGAAAAGGCGTTTGATTCTATCGAGTATGTAACCCAATACCCGGCGCCCGCGAATAGGTTTTATCAGTTGGCTAAGGATAGGGATAACGCTGCGAGGGCTGCGTATCGACAAATGAGGAGCGAGATAAATGCTCGTGAAGGTACATTGATTACAAGCTTGATATAGATAGGGGTGATATAGTGACTGCGTACAGCGATGTTTATGTGTCTTCTGTGATGAGGGCACAAGGCAAAATGTTTTTGATAATACGCGAAAAGCTGATTGGGGTAGACGAGAAGTGGTATATAGAGGCGTATATGCAGTCAAAGATACGCGCTCTGTTAGACGAAGGAAACACAAAGTATGTCAATGCGCCATCCACGGAGTTGATGCTAAGGTTTATCGAAGACGAGTGCGGCGGCCAGTACAAACGTGGCGCCGAATGGGGAGGATTTATTCCTGAGTGGGCAGGAAAAATATATGCTTTATACCAGTGGAAGTATAATGTCTCGAGTAGATCATTGATATTGAGATTGCCGTTAATCGAAATAGAGCGTGTGTTTCCCGCATTGCACCAAGCCGGTTGGGAAGCTGCAGTAGATAGAATTCATGAGTCGGTGATCATGTAAAATCTCAAAAATCATCACTGGGTTTCAATAACATATCGGTATGCAAAAATAACATATGGTTATGAACACCTATTCTTTCAACATTGTGGTATGTTTAGCGGTTGAAAGGTAGGTGTCATAAAATATGGCAGAAACAACAAAAAGGCGTGGAAACGGCGAAGGCAGTATCAGACTAAGGAAGGATGGCAGATGGGAGGGCAGATACTCTGCGGGGTACGATTTCTTGAGCGGCAAACTTGTCAGTAAGAGCGTTATGGGCAGATCGGAAGAGGAGGTCGAAGAAAAGCTGAAAGCGCTCATCAGGGAGTCTGATCTCGCCAGCGGCAAGAGACCGGACACCATCAAGGTTTGTGAGTGGATGACGATATGGTATGATACATATTCAAAACCAACGATCCGTCACTCGACGGCGGAGACTTATACCAGTTTTATGAAACATCATATTTTCCCGCGCATCGGTGAAATCACCTTGAGTAATCTGACCTCTCTGGATATCCAGAGGATGTACAATAACATCAAAACGGCCGGGCGTTTGCATACGTCTGAAAGCATACCGGAACCCGGACTGAGCAGCAATACGATTCGCGGCATACATACGCTGCTGCGGCAGTGCCTTGGTCAGGCGGTCAAAGAACGCAGGATCCTATATAATCCGGTAGACGGATGCAAGCCGCCTCCCAAAGAAAAGAGCGAGATGAGAGTAATGCCGCCTGAGAAAATAGGGGAGTTTTTGAAGGCCGCTGACACGCACGGTGTGCTGGCGATGTTCTTTTTGGAACTCAGTTCCGGTCTGCGGCGCGGTGAGTTGCTTGCGCTTCTGTGGAGCGATTTAGATATGCAAAACCTGACAATATCGGTTTCAAAACAGGTTACGGGCAGAAACGGCGAACTCGTGATCAGCACGCCAAAAACGCAAAACTCCGTGCGTACTGTTGCAATATCCAAACAGGCAGCGGAGCTTCTTACGGCAGAGCATGAAAAACATCCGGACAACCCCTACATGTTCCCGTCACCCATAACAGGGAACATGTACTATCCGGACTCAGTCGGGCGTATGCATAAGCGATTATTGAAGAAAGCCGGGCTGGAAAAGATACGTTTCCACGATCTCCGGCACACTTTTGCGACACTGGCGCTGCAAAACGGCGTTGATGTAAAGACACTTTCCAGTATTCTGGGGCATTATTCCGCAGGCTTCACTCTCGATACTTACGGGCATGTTACGAAAAAGATGCAGCGTGACGCTGCCAAGAAAGTAGGCAGATTCATGAAACAGGCTACTTCCTCATATTGCGGGCAGGAAGCTTCTGTTTGACATTAGCTCGAAATTTCCGGAACCCGTATAAGAACCTCTGGTTTTGAACGATCTTTGATATGTTCAAAACCGGAGGTTGAGGTTATACATACCCACTGACCGGCTTCAGCCACTTCATCGGTTGTGAACCCGGCGTCGGTTAACGCAGAGAGAACCTCATCACGTCTTTCTTTAATTATACCCGAGACAATGAAAAAACCGCCGGGTTTTATGCAACCCATTACATCTGTCAACGCTGTCAATGAAATTATTACGTCAGCTACGATATTTGCGACAACGCAGTCATACCGGTAACCTTTTATCTGTTTTTGCAGGTACTGACAATTGATGATATCACCAGTGAGAACACACAGCTTCTCCACATCAATACCATTTAATACGGCGTTTTGGCGTGTGACGTCAGAGGCATTTTGGTTTATATCCACCGATATGCACTTTTCAGCGCCGATAAGCAGCCCGACAACAGAGAGTATCCCGCTGCCGCAACCCAAATCAAGCATGATATCACCGACGCTAACACAGCGTTCCAACGCTTCTATGCACAAGCGCGTTGTTTCATGCTGGCCTGTGCCGAACGCGCGGTCAGGGTCTATGTTTACAACAATTTTACCCGCGCGGGCATACTGCTCCCACGCGGGTTTTATGACAATATTCCTTCCAATCTCGATGGGCTTAAAGAACTCCTTCCAATTGTCGAGCCAGTCTTCGCCGTCAACATGTTTTAAACATAACGCGAGGGAATCTGCGCTTATACCGGGAGTGGAGTTTTTTGCATCGCTCAGTCCGGCTTTTATAGTCTCTATTACAAGTCTGCCGGACTCGTCATCACTTACATAAAATCTTATTGTCACGTTTTCGGGAAAATCTTCAAAAAGCCGCTCATCTATGTAATCCCATTGATGGGGATTATCCGCCAGAAACGAGCGCATTTCTTCGCGGTCAATGACCTGCCATTCCGTAATACCGCCGCCAAGCAATACTGCTTCGACAAGTTCGGTCCCATTTGTTGTTGTAATGCTCGCCTCAACCCATTTCATGTTCATAGTCATTCCTTTCAGTTTTCTTCGGCACAAAAAAGGAGTGACCATTTTGCGCATCTTTTGCGGTTCCAAATGGCGCATTCCCCGGATAGGTTGAAACTTGTTTCATATTTATAAATCCGCCTTTCTGCGAAAGGCACCAACGGGGTTATGAAACCGGTGCTACTTTCGCCTTTCTGTTGACACTTACCAAGTATAGAATTACAATTGTAACTGA
>Ga0099364_10007805_pt1 | contig 15207 bp, 12 predicted proteins | sample TergutTh196P3_FD_73070 | JGI IMG/M metagenome (GOLD analysis project Ga0099364, IMG submission 73070) | Microcerotermes parvus P3 segment gut microbial communities from Pointe-Noire, Republic of the Congo - Th196 P3 | ecosystem: Host-associated > Arthropoda: Insects > Digestive system > Gut ... | reverse complement strand
TTCCTGTATTCCTTGCAACTCTGATTTTAGCTTGTTTATTTCCATTTTGCATCACCAAGCTTAGTTTACCATAAGCTGCCCTCGCTGAAAAGTAAATGCTGTTGCCCTGTTATGCCTTTAGATATGCTCACATTATAAATTAAAATAGTCTCTCAATAATGGATGATCGTCCGGATCGTCGTCTAAATATTCAAAAAAATATTCCTCATAATAAGCATAACACAAAGCTCCTTGTTCATAGTTTTTGTATTTAGCTTCAAGATACTTGTAGGATTTTTCAAATATTTTTCTCATCGGCTCAAAATCTTTAATTCTGTTTTTCCATAAATCAATACGCCCGATTGTAGGTGTTTTCTTTAATTTCCCGAATGCCGATAAGTCTTTTATCCTATTATCACTTAAATTTAAACCATCTAACCCATTTAATAATTTGTAATTTGCCAGCGGCGAAATATCCACCAGTTTTGAATCTGAAATATTAATATGTCTCAATTTGCTTTTTGTTTCAGCCAGCGGCGAAATATCCATAACATTTGTATTAGACAATTCAATTATATTTAATTTTTCTAACGGTATAATGAAATTTATATTATCTATCGGAATGCTGGATAATCTCAATGTCTCCAAATTTTTCAACGCAGAAATTTCGTCAATATCAGTAATTGAAACATACCTAATTGATAACGTTTCCAATGATTTTATTAAAGGAAGCACATTAAAATTTTTAACCGGAATATCATGAATACCTAATTCTTTTAACTTTTTTAACGAAGAGAGTGCGTTAATATTTTTTACCGGAATATCATCCAACTCTAAATATCGCAATTCTTTCAAATACGAAATATCGCTGATGTTTGTTGTTTTGGTATCTCCTAAATAAAGTTCTCTTAAATTAGTCAAGGATTTTAAAAAACTTAAATCATTTACCGTGTTGTCAGATATATATAATTCTTTTAAATTCTCAACATATGCGATATGGCTGAAATCCGATGTTTTTGTATTCCACAAACCTAATTCTTCTAAATTGATACAGTATTTTAAAAAACTCAAGTCGCTTACTTTTTCTTCAGAAAACGACAATTTTTTTAATTTTTTCATATCTTCGACATATATCTTATCTAAAGCATATTCTTCTTCTAATATTCTTTTAACCTCATATTCTACTGCTTTATCTGTAAAAACCATCTCTTCACGGGTATCTTCTTCTTTTGAACTTGCAAGTTCTGAACTCTCCTTAGAACTTTCTTCTTCCGATGATTCTTCAATAATTGATGACGGTTCTTCTTCAGGTAAACTTATTTCTATTTTTGATTCCTGATAATCCGATTCAGGTGAATTCATATATCCTCCGGTACATCCTGTTAAGGCAATGATTAATGCTAACGATAATATTACAACTAAATTCTTCATCTATAAAATCCTCCCGCTATTATTTAAAATATTTACGAAACCTGACCCGGCGGAAAATAGCCGCAATTTCCTTAAGCATCGTACCTACGCCGCGCGGAACCGCGCAGACTGACATATATTCCCTACTTTTCAAGTCTTCCTAATTATATTCCCTTTCGCCGTGTTTGTCAATTGTTAAGTACGTTTTCGCGTCGAAATGCTGCGATTTGACGGACTTGCTTAAACAACGAAATTATTCAATTAGATGTTATTTTTCATACTCTAGTCATGCAGTATGTTATTGAACGGGACTTTTTTCGTTTCGAAGCTTCTGCCGCGCAAATAATCCATAACGCCGGCGGCGGTTTGAAAATCGAAAACCAGTTTATATGCGCACAGCGCTTGATATTTATATCCGGATTTGTCTGATCGGCACGCTCCGTATTTTACATCGCCCAGGATCTGAGCTCCCGCTGCCGCAAGCTGTGCACGGATCTGATGGGATTTCCCTGTGATAAGCTCAATTTCCAGCAGACTTATATTTCCCAGAGTTCTTACAACATGATATTTACATTCAACGGTAGTTTCGCCGTTTTCCGGTTCTCCGGCATATTCCCTTACGATAGCCTTGTTTGCGGTTTCGTCCTTGCGGTAATAATTTTTCAAACTTCCTTTTTCGGGTAAATTTACACTTTGCACAAGGCATAAATAGAATCTTCTGACCTGCCGGGTTCTGATCCTTTCGTTAATCTCACGCAGAGAAGCGGAATTTTTCGCCAGTATAACCAACCCCGATGTATTGCGGTCAATCCGGTTGCATAACGCGGGTTTAAAAGAAAAATCGGTATCCGAACCATATTCGCCCTTGCCGTAAAGATAAGCGTGCAGTCTGTTTATCAGATTATCAGCCAGCTTTTTATCTCCGCTATGGCAAGGGACCCCCTGCGGCTTGTCCGCTATTAAAATATTTTCATCCTCATACAAAATAATGTCCGCACAGTCAGAGCCGGCATTGTGTATTGATTTTTCGCAGCCGGTTTGTTTGCGAATCAAATATTCATCGTTTATATAAAGCTCTAATATATCGCCTTCGTGTAAAAATTGCTCCGCATACGACCGGCGGTTATTTACCTTTACGCGTTTCGTACGGATAGCTTTATAGCAGAGATTTTTACCCAAAAGCGGAAAAGATTTTTGTAAAAATTTATCCAGTCTTTGCCCGCTGTCATTTTTTGTGATATTGATTCTTTGCATAATATGATAGACCTCCCCGGGAATTAAAATGATGTATGAACGCAGATCATAACGTTGCGAAGTGATTTTCGAGGAAATCTAATAACCGATCCTTCAATTTTTTGCGAAACGAATTTTTATTCAAACGGAAGAAACAAGCGGTTTAACACGTTAAAACATACCTCTGAAAACAACGGGCGTTTAACTTCCCTCGTTTTATACTAATCCCATTTTAAAAACCGTTGAAAACGAGTGAGTAGTTTTTTAAGAAAAACGAATAACGAACGAAGTTTGAAACGATGATTTTAATGTGGGATTAGTATTATCCTTGATTTATGGAAAAAACCACCTGAAATTCTTACTGAAAACACAGATTGTTTTTATTGCGAACGCATGATATGATGAGGACATCTTCAAAAATCGTATATTGCATATGGGATACATCAAAATAAAATCATTGAATAAAGAAAGGAACCGAGTTGATCCATGTATTTTCATTCAACTTGGTATATGGCGTGTGACTATTAACAAAATAACGCAAACCATACTTCTAATTGCCGGAATCGTCGTTTGCCTGTTTCTGCCCACCGCAGCGCTGGGATTTGTGCTTATGTCGGCAGGTATAATTATGCTGATGATAAACAAGAAAAAGCAAAATAAAACAAAATGACATACATAAGACAGACCTCCTCGGGAATTAAAACGTGATGTATGAATACAAATGATTTTTCGTCAAACAAGGCAATTTTGACGAGAATACCATGGATATTTGAGGATAAATTAACGCCGTGTAACGGAAAATCTTCCGTTCCTACGTTGCGGAGTTATTTTCGGGGTGGCCTGGTATTAATATCTTTTCCGAGTGCAGTTTTACAACATTAATTAAACTACAATTCTTATAAAAAATCAACCCTTTTATAAAAATATTCGCCAACTCCCGAAATCTCAATAAAAGTCACAGACACACTATCTTTTGTTTTTCAGGTGAATTTTTAAAACTCATCTCCGTTTTCGCTCTGACGGCTGTAATGATTTTTCAGCAAAAATATTTCTGAAAATTTATGGTTGCATTTTATTTTTCAGTATGCTACAATGGAAACCGCGTTGTAACCTACATTTAATATTCCATTGCAAAGGAGATTGAAAATGCGCGAAGGAATTCATCCGGACTATCAACCGACCGTCATATCCTGTGCTTGCGGAAATTCTGTATCTACAAGCTCGACAAAAAAGGACATCCGTGTGGAAATCTGCTCTAAATGCCATCCGTTCTTCACGGGACGTCAGAAACTTGTGGACACCGGCGGCAGAGTTGATAGATTTAAAAAGAGATTCAACATAGATTCGAAATAACTCTATTCGGGGTATGGCTCATGTACGGCGTTGCGTAGTTCCCTGCGCGGCGTTATGTGTTTTTGTGCGGTCATAAAAATTGGGGATAGATAGGAGTTTTTCATTTTAAAATGAGAACCATAGGAACGACAGCTCGAGGTATTCACGCTCCTTTAATACAAAGGGGCGACGATTTGGCGCACATAGTAGCGGATTGTGTTTCGGTAGCCGCACGCGAGGAAAATTTCCAACTTCACGATCGTGATGTAGTGGGCGTTACCGAAGCGGTCGTTGCGCGCGCACAGGGAAACTATGCGAATTGCGAGCAGATCGCCGGGGATATATGCGCAAAATTCCCGGATGGGGTTCTCGCCGCAGTTTTTCCGATTCTGTCCAGAAACCGATTCGGTAATATTCTGAAAGGAATAGCAAAGGGCTGCGAAAAACTTTACGTTGTGCTTTCTTATCCCGCAGACGAAGTCGGAAATGAACTTATACCTTGGGAAGCATTGGATAAATCCGGCGTAAATCCGTACACCGATGTTCTTTCCGAACAAAAGTACCGTGAAATTTTCGGCTATAAAAACCGTCATATATACACCAATATGGATTATGTGGAGTATTATAAATCCTTGGGCAGCCATATCGAGATCCTGTTCGCTAACGATGCCCGCAAGATTTTGGAATACACAAAAAACATATTATGCTGCGATGTGCATACCCGTTTTCGCTCTAAACGTTTATTAAGAGAAGCCGGTGCCGAAACTGTGTTCGGACTTGATGAAATATTAACAAGTCCCGTAGACGGGAGCGGTTATAACGAAAAATACGGTGTTTTGGGCTCGAACACCGCAACCGAAAACAGCATCAAATTATTCCCCCGGGATTGCCGGGCGATCGTTGACAAAATTGCAAAATTGTTATACAAAAAAACGGGAAAAAAAATCGAAGTGATGATTTACGGCGACGGCGCATTCAAAGACCCTACCGGCAGAATATGGGAGTTGGCGGATCCCGTGGTTTCTCCTGCTTTTACTCCGGGATTGGAGGGTGTCCCTAATGAGGTTAAGCTGAAATATCTGCTGGATAACGATTTTCAGGGTAAAAGCGATGGCGAATTGAAAGAAGCACTGCTCACGGCGTTGAATGCCGCGGATAAATCAGGCAGAAAAAGCTTGGGTACGACCCCGCGAAAATATACCGACTTGCTGGGAAGCTTATGTGATCTTATCAGCGGATCCGGTGAAAAAGGAACCCCCATCGTATTGGTTCAGGGTTATTTTGATAATTATTCGTCGCTGGGAGCAAATAACAATAATTGAAATTGACATAAAATTGAAGATAAAAACTCGCATCTATATAATTATTAGACAAAATCTAAAAAATGTTTAAAAAAATGGTTGACAAATCAATTTTTACATAGTATGATGTTAACAAGTTTGCCGGATGATTGTTGTTTTTTAGGGAAAAACGGTAATAATCCAAAATACCGCAATATATGATGCCCGATAGCTTAACTTAGCAGAGCGTTGTAAAAACAGTGTTGTTCTTGATGCTGTGATGTTCAAAGGTGATGGTGCGAATCCGTCTGGGGCGAATATTTTAACCAAAGAAGAGGTATAGCAAATGTTTGAAGACAAGACCCTTGAGTGCAAGGACTGCGGGGAAGAATTTGTATTCACCGCGGGCGAACAGGAATTTTACTCGGAAAAAGGCTTTGTGAACGAGCCCCAACGTTGTAAAACCTGCCGTAACAACCGGAAAAATGCGATACGCGGTGAAAGGGAGATGTTCATAGCAGCTTGCGCGAATTGCGGGCAAGAAGCAAAAGTTCCTTTCAGACCCCGTGAGGATCGCCCCGTCTATTGCAGCGAATGTTTTGCGAAAATGCGCGAAGAACAACAATAGGCAACACAATAATTTATTTTGTGCCTAGATTCGTAGGACGGTCTAAAACGAAATCCGCTCTGTAGGCGGGTTTTGTTTTTGCGGACAATTTTTTATTATTAGAAGGCTTTGCTTTTTTAACGCCCCTCATTAGTTAAACAGAACCGAAAATCTATAATTATCATTAGACCTCCCCGAAAATCACTTCGTAACTTTATGATTTGCGTTCATACATCACGTTTTAATTCCCGAAGAGGTCTATTGCTTAAAATACCGATTTCGTTTGGGGTAAAAAACCGAAAAGCTCACATGGGAACTCAAAATAAGACAAAGTATTGCTTTTATCATACGGATAGTTTATAATAATGCAGACAAAGTTAATATGGCAGCTTGTAAAACTTTGATTTTCTCGAAAAAAATTACAGGCAGCTTGTAAGGAGCAATGGGTATGAAAATTTCCGCACTTTGGATTACAAAGAACGAAGAAAAAAATCTTCCCCTTTCGCTGGACAGCGTTAAGGATGTTGCCGATGAAATGATCGTTGTAGATACAGGTTCCACCGACGATACCGTAGCGATCGCACAAAAAGCAGGCGCAAGGGTAGAACACTTCGAATGGATAAACGATTTCGCTGCCGCCCGGAACTATGCTTTGAGCTTTGTGACCGGGGACATAATATTATTTTTGGATGCGGACGAGTGGTTTGTTCCGGCACTGGCAACAAAGGAACGCGTTTCGCTGGAAAAGCTGTTTACGGAAAATCCGCGTGTTCAAACAATTTTCGCCACCAGAAATGAGTTGCGTGAGAACGGCACGATAACTTTTAAAAGTATGCAATGCCGGATACTCCGAGCGGAACCCGGCTTGTGTTTTGTTAGCAAAATCCACGAGTTTCCCCTGTATGACGGCGCAAGACCCCGAAGTCTTCGCCTTGATGACGATTTGATCTTGAACCACAGCGGATACCAGCGGGAAATAGCGTCTTCAAAGCTGATCAGAAATATTGAATTGCTTGAAGAAGCCAAAGAAAGCGAACCCGATCCCGTAATGAAGCATGTATACTACGCATATCTCGTTCGGGAATATTATCATTCCAATAATCCGGATGAAGCGATCCGCAATCTCAAACTGCTTTTAGAAAAACCCAAGCTTATCCGCAAGATTTGCGATCTGCACAGGGTGGGTTTTGCCGACAGATTTTATAAAATGCTTAAGTCAGCGGCCGATAGACGAAGTGATGTCAGTAGGCTGGAACTTAAGCATAAAATCGTTGATATTTTTAAAAAAGATTTGAAGTCCGACCCGGGGCACGCAACGATTGATTTGTATTATAATATTCATTTTGATTTGGATGAAAAGCAATTACTCGAAAATATAGATTCCGCCCTTGAAGCAGCCGGTAAAATTACAGGCTTTAACGATTCTTATCAAGAAGCGGAGGTTGAAATCCTCAATCAGGCCGCCAAAGCGTCGTTCCAACGCGGCAACCTCACCGCCGCTGTGGAATACGTTGTTAAATCCTTAAATTCCCCGCGATTTATTCCGGACAAAGTCTCGGAGGCATTAAGCATACTTCTTTGCAGTATAAGAGGGTTGCCGGCCGCCGATGTTGCCGCTTTTCTTAATAGCCAATTCGATATAAAAAGTCAACGGGATCTGGATATCCTTTATGGGGGCACAAGGCTGGAGGGGTTCCGTGATGTCCATGCGTATTATCTCGATAAACGGATCAAAGCGGGAATAGCTACGGTCGGAGATTATATGTTTCTGCCATTAATATACGGAAAATATGAAGAAGCGATAGCGGTTGCAAGAAAAACAGATATCGAAAAAAATAAAGAGGCTGTAGCGCAAACAATATTATTGGCTGCAATTTGTGCGGATAATGAAAAGCTTTATCGCGAAAACAAAGATCTTGCACGGCAGTATGAAAGAGTTCTCGAAGCTTATTTCACCAAAGAACCTTTCGCAGATACGGACATTGATGTATCACTTGCATTTGCGTTAATTCGCAATTATCCGCTAATCGCTTTTTTAGCCGGACTTGAGCGCGCCGACGAATTCGCAAAAGCAGCCATGATTGACGATATGTATACTTTGCGTGCAAAATATTGTCTGGAAAACGGGTTATATGAAAAAATCATTGCAATGGAGAGAGCGAACGCGAAAAATCTTGCGGAGCTTTATTTTTACATTTATGCACAAATATTTACAAACAGGCTGGAAGAAGCTATGTATGAAATAAATAATGTTTTCCGCGCAGGTCATATCGACAAAGTCCTCCTGCAGCAATTATCGGTACTTGCGGACAAAGCCGAGGGTTCATTAAAAACCGAAGCGGACGAAATGTATGACAGATACAAAACGGTATATGACAAAATGACAGATCTGCTTGATGTTGTAAAAACAGAGTATGCTGCAAAAGACACAAACAGTAAAAAAGAGGAAAAAAGGTTAAAAGAACTTGCGCCCGTCAAACTTTCCGGCTGGATCAGCGGTTACGAAAAGACACCGTATATAAAAGAATTCGGAAATATTTGTTTGCGCGCGGCAGAAATATACGAAAAAAAGTCTATGTTTGCGAATGCGCTTGATTGTTATGGTTATGCGCTTTCTGACCGGGAAACCAAATCAAAAGCCCTGTGCGAAATAACAAGGGTGTTCAAGCAGTTAGGAAACACTACGATTACGGCAACGCTGAAGAAAATATCGGACGATTACAATAGGCCTCCTCGTGAATTAAAATGATGTATGAACACAGATCATAACGTTGCGAAGTGATTTTCGAGGAGGTCTAATGTATAAGGAATATATCAGCAAAGCATCCGAATCGGTTGCGCAAAGATATTATAATCGTCGTCCGTTGGCTTTTGTGCGTACTTTCGGTTGTCAGCAGAACCTGAACGACAGTGAAAAAATAAAAGGTATACTCAGCACGGTGGGTTACGGTTTTTGCAATGATGCAAAGGATGCAGATTTAGTTTTGTATAACACCTGCGCTATTCGCGAACACGCCGAAAACCGGGTTTATGGACATATAGGCATACTAAAGGAATACAAACAAAGAAAAAAGGGCATGATAATCGCATTGTGCGGTTGTATGACACAGCAACCCCACATAGCAGAAAAAATCAAGGAAAGTTACCCGTATGTGGATCTTGTTTTCGGAACCGATGCGTTACAGGATATTCCCAAAATGCTTTATACCTTGCTCACAACAAGAAAGCGGTTGTTTTCCACAAAGCAAAACACCGGGGAAATAACCGAAAACCTGCCCATATGCCGCGACGATGATAAAAAAGCATGGGTCAGCATTATGTACGGCTGCAATAATTATTGCGCATACTGTATCGTGCCTTATGTACGCGGACGCGAGCGAAGCCGCCGCACAACCGATATTGTTGACGAAGTTAGGCAGCTTGCGGATTCCGGGTGTCAGGAAATCACATTGCTGGGACAAAACGTTAATTCTTATAAATCTCCGGATGAAGGGTACGGCTTTCCCGAGCTTTTGCGAACCCTGAATAATATAACAGGCCGCTTCACCCTGAACTTCATGACATCTCATCCCAAGGATGCATATCCCGGTTTGATAGATGCGATAGCCGAATGCGATAAAGTTCTCAAACATTTACATCTCCCCGTACAAAGCGGAAGTGACCGTATTCTTGCCGCCATGAACCGCAAATATACTGCCGGCGAGTATTTGAGAATTATCGAATATGCGCGTTCGAGGATACCTGACATAACTTTTTCCAGTGACATTATCGTTGGCTTTCCGGGCGAAGATTATGAAGATTTTCTCAGTACACTGGATCTGATAAAAAAGGTGCGTTTCAAGTCGCTGTTCACCTTTATATATTCCGCAAGAGCCGGAACCGCCGCCGCAGGGCTGGAGGATAAAATTTCAAAAAAAGAAAAAACACGCTGGTTTATGCAAATGCTGGACTTGCAAAAAGAAATTGAGGAGAAAAAATTATGGAAACAATAACGCTTGCCCGGGAATTGGGTAAAAAAATTCAACAAACAAACGAATATCAAAAAGCGCAGGAAGCAAAGGCAAGAAACGATCTTGATATCGAACTGCAAACCTTGATAAACGAGTTTAATCTTAAGAAGATTGATTTTGAACGCAAAGTCGGTTCGGATGAACTTGAAGAAAATGAACAACGCGAAAAGAATAAAGAAATAATGACCCTTTATAATAAAATTATGTCCAATCCGAACATGGCGGACTACACCGCCGCCAAAAATGAACTCAATGGTTTAATGAAACAGATCAACAGTATCCTGATCATGTCGATGAACGGCGCAGATCCCGAAACCTGCGATGTATCTTCCTGCGGCGGCGGAACCGCTCACAGCGGCTGTTCGGGTTGCAACGGGTGCGGTTAAAAACCTTTATTTACCGACAGATTTTGTAATGAGAAATGGGTTTAGCAATGCAAAAGAAGCTTTCACCTATGATGGTACAATATGAAAAAATCAAGGAACAATACAGCGGATGCTTGCTGTTTTATCGTCTTGGGGATTTTTATGAATTGTTTTTCGAGGATGCAGAACTGGTTTCCAAAGAATTACAATTAGTTTTGACTGCACGGGACAGCGGCGGCGGGGAGCGTGCGCCTATGTGCGGGGTCCCTTACCATGCGCGGGACAACTATGTGATGAAACTTGTGAACAAGGGCTACAAAGTCGCTATTTGCGACCAGCTTTCCGACCCGTCGGCATCCAAAGGGATCGTGGAACGTGGTGTTGTGCAAATCGTTACACCCGGCGCTGTTATAGATTCCGGTTTGCTTGAGCAGGACGAAAACAACTATTTATGCAGTTTGTTTTTACAGCCTCACGGGTTGGGATTAAGTTTTTCCGACATATCTACCGGCATTATTTATATCAGCGAACATAAAATAACACAAAATCAAGATGCCGGCAATAGCACAGCCGAATTGCTCATTAACGAAATATCAAAATTTTCCCCCGTCGAAATTCTGTTTAATGACGAACTCGTTTCGATTAAGGGCATGGACAAATTCCTAAAAGAACGCATAAAATGTATAGGCGAACTTGTTGATAACGAAAAATATGAACGGAGTTATTACGAGCCGGTCATAACCGAATCGTTCGGCGGAAAATCCTTGGATGAATTAAAAATAGAAGATAAGCCGCTTGCGGCTGCGGCTCTGGGTGTTTTGCTCGAATATGTCAGTTATACTCAAGCGGGAAAGAAAACCGGCGAATTTGTTTTAAAATTTCATGACGGAAAACAATATTTGGATATGGATGTGAACACACGCCGCAACCTCGAGCTATTAAAACCCCTGACCGGAATCGGAAAAACGGGCTGTTTAAAATGGGTCGTTGACCGGGCGCAAACTCCAATGGGACACCGCCTTATTGATCACAGTATCGGAAGACCGCTTGTGATAATCCCTGAAATTGAAGCGCGGCTGTCTGCGGTGGACGAGCTTTTCTACGCTACTGTAAAACGCGGAAAAATACGCGAAAAACTGAAATATGTGTGCGACATAGAGCGGCTTTCGGTAAAAATAGATTCCGGTATTATCCGGCCACCGGAACTGAAAGCATTGGAAAAATCCCTTACGGTTTTGCCCGGGATCAAGGAGCTTTTAACCGGTTTCACCGCCGTATCAATAACCGGGATTGACAGCAATATATATGAATTAGAAGAAGTACGCAGTCTTATCAGCAATGCTATCCGCGATGATGCTCCCTCTGTCCTGAAAGACGGCGGTGTCATAAAAGAGGGATATAACTTAAGGGTAGATGAGCTTTCCGCATTAACGCTCGGCGGCGGAAGCGCGTTGGCGGCGTTGGAAACGCAGGAAAGAGAAACTTCGCAAATATCTAAATTGAAAATCAGACATAACCGGGTTTTCGGGTATTACATAGAAGTGCCGAATTCTTTCAAAGACAAAGTTCCTGATTATTACGAACGAAAACAAACCCTGTTAAATTGCGAAAGATATACGACAGTAAAGCTGAAAGAACTTGAAGTTGAATTGTACAGTGCGCGGGACGAATTGATCGAGCTTGAAAATAAAATATATGAAGAAATCAAGCAATTTGCAAAAGAACACTTGAACAAAATAAAGCTTACAAGCGAAGCTGTCGGTATGTTGGATATGCTTTGCTCCTTCGCCGCTGTTTCGGCTGAAAACGGTTATATTCGCCCGGTCGTAGCAACCGACGGCGAAACCGTTATTAAGAACGGCCGTCATCCCGTAGTGGAAAAACTTTTGGATAAACCTTTTGTTCCAAACGACAGCTTACTTGATAATGACAAGCACCGTGTAAACATTATAACAGGTCCGAACATGGCAGGAAAATCAACCTATATGAAACAAGTGGCAATGATAACGATAATGGCTCAGATGGGTTGTTTTGTGCCTGCGAGCGAAGCGAAAATCTCTGTTGTTGATGCTGTCTTTACCCGCATAGGCGCGTCCGACGATATGGTCGGGGGACGTTCTACCTTTTTGGTGGAAATGAGAGAGTCTGCATATATATTGAATAACCGTACTGAGCGCAGCCTTATTATCCTGGACGAAATTGGCCGCGGAACCTCTACTTTTGACGGAATGTCCATCGCAAAAGCAATTATCGTTGAACTTGCGTTGTCCGATGTTGGAACCAAAACCATGTTCTCCACACATTATCACGAATTGACCGAACTCGAATGCGAATTCGAACGCGTGAAAAACTACAATGCGGCGGCTGTACGTCAGGGTGAAACACTCGCGTTCCTTAATAAGATCGTACCCGGAGGCTCGGACGACAGTTTCGGCATAGATGTGGCGGCACTGGCAGGATTGCCGCAAAACGTGATTGATCTGGCAAAAAAATACTTGCAGGAGTTAACATAAAAAAACAATCCGAAAAAAGCCGATTTTGTTCGGGCTTCCAAAAACGCACCCTCTTTTCGGCCGCCGCAGGAGAATGTTGTATTATACGGGTCAGGTTATGCGGGCTATGCGGGCTATAAGGAGTTCAAGACCGCATAAAACTAAACGGTCGGTATTTCGGCCGCTATTTCCAGCAACGTTTTTTTCTCGTTCAGCTTCGGGTCATCTATTACTCTATCCAATAAATATTCCAGTATTTCCCCTACCCTTTCGGACGGCACAAGATTCAAATGTTTGATAATATCCGTACCGTTAACAGCCAGATCCGCCAGACTGCACGGCTGTTTTTTTTCAATGATACTGAACATTAGTTTTCGGCATTCCATTATTTCCTCTGTCCAGCATTTTCGGCTTTCTTTCAAGTTTCCTGTATCCGCGATTTTTAATTCCATAAGCCTGAACGCTTGTTCCCTGCCGAATTCACGCAACATTTTTTTCGCGAATCCTTCGTTGGGTTCTATTAAAATATGATGGTGCTTTATCAATCGGCACACATCCCGCACCACGTCGCCGGGATACTTCATTCGGATAAGTATATTTTTTGCAAGTTGTTCAGAAATTTCGCCGTGCCCGTAAAAATGCTCTAATCCCATCTCATCCGTAGTTTTACATTTACTTTTGCCAACATCGTGTAAAAGGATCGCAAGCTTTACCTTGATGTCGTTACCGGTATAATCCGCCGTACCTCGAACGATATGATCGAAAACATCATAGCGGTGGTTATTGTTCCTTTGTGTGATGCCTTTGCAGGCGTACAGTTCCGGCAGCAAAACCTCAGAAAATTCTGACAAAAAATCGTCCAGTTCTTTATATCCGGAGCGCAATAAAATTTCATTAAACTCCTTTTGAACACGTTCTGCCGATATTTTCAAGAGCCGCCATTTGTTTTGGACAGCGGCTTTTTTTGTTTCCGGTTCTATCAAAAACCCCAGCTTCGCCGAAAAACGAAACGCCCTTAAAATACGCAGATAGTCTTCAGCAAACCGCACGCTGGGGTCGCCGGAACACCTTATAATGCGGTTTTTCAAATCACAAACGCCGCCCAAAGGGTCAATCAATCCGGATTTTAGATTATATGCTATCGAGTTTATCGTAAAGTCACGCCGTTCGAGATCTTTACACAAATTTTTTGTAAATTTAACACTGCCCGGTCTTCGCCCGTCTGAATATCCGCTGTCTGTACGGAATGCGGTAACTTCTACCGGACCGCCGCCGGTTAGAACGGTAACCGTTCCGTATTTTATTCCGGTGGGTACGGCATTCGGAAAAATTTCCATCATCTTTTCGGGGACACAATCTGTAGCGACATCCCAATCTCCGGGCTCTTTCCCCAAAAGACTGTCACGCACACAACCGCCTGCAACATAAGCGTCGTGGCGGTTTTTTTCTAAAATATTCAAAACATCGCGTACATATACCGGAATATCTATTTCCATCAAACACGCCATGCGCCAAGCTGCGGTCATGCAAAGTTTTAATCATGACCATGCCAGACAGCTTACGCACCGCTCAGGCTCCCTTCCCGAGTGTTTTTACGTTGTTTCCCGAACAAAAAAGCTATCTTGCAGCATCATTGTCAAATATATGTTTTCGGTTTTTAATGAAATATTCAACTCCCGAAATAACCGTCAATGCCGCCGCAACCCAGATTAATATATCACCGATTCTCATCAAACACAGCTCTTCCGGCATAAACCGAAAATCAAAAGAAAACATCGTTTGCAACAGCAGGATTATAATAATCGCCACTGATTGAGTTATTGTTTTCAGTTTTCCCAAGACACCGGCGGCAATCACCACACCTTTGTCCGTAGCGGCAAGACGTATGCCGGTAACCAAAAATTCACGAATAACAATGATGATGACGGCAACGGTGTTTGTCAAATCTAATTGTACAAAACATATAAGCACAGCGGAGACCAGAGCTTTATCCGCTAACGGGTCCAAAAACTTCCCCAGATTGGTGACAAGCTGTTTTTTTCGCGCCAGCATCCCGTCCGCTAAATCCGTAGAAATCGCAATAATAAAAAGAGTCAGCCCCGTTAAATATTTACACGGAATATCCATAAGTAAAAAGAATACTATTACCGGAACTAATAATATCCTCAACAATGTAAGCTTGTTGGGTGTATTCACAAATATTGTCCCCCTTTATCAATCGCATTTTCCCACTATGTTATAGTTTAACACTTCAAGGGCGGTTATGTCAACAAAGCTGCCGATTTTTAATCTCTTATCGCTCTTACCGCTTAGAATAAATGTTTTTCCGTCGATCGCAGGGGCTTCATACCGGCTTCTGCCAAAATACATTCCGGTTTGCTCATCGTACCCTTCGACCATAACGGTATATTTATTTCCGATCCTTCCGCTTAGTTTTTCGATCGCCGCTGTGTCTTGCTTCTCATTAATAAGCTGCGCCCTGCGTTCCTTGATTTCTTC
>Ga0099364_10007804_pt1 | contig 15209 bp, 8 predicted proteins | sample TergutTh196P3_FD_73070 | JGI IMG/M metagenome (GOLD analysis project Ga0099364, IMG submission 73070) | Microcerotermes parvus P3 segment gut microbial communities from Pointe-Noire, Republic of the Congo - Th196 P3 | ecosystem: Host-associated > Arthropoda: Insects > Digestive system > Gut ... | reverse complement strand
GAATATACACCTCGCAACGCCCGTTGTGAACACTTTTTCGAATCTCCCATTGTGTTCACTTGAGATTCGTGCCATGTTGGTATCGGCACCCCGTTGTGAACACTGTTTAAGCCCTGCTTGAATTTTGCACATAAATGCCAATACGGGCGGATATGGAATCCGCCCCTCTTCTATTCCACCCTACAAAACACAATAAGGATCTTGGATAAAACTAGTGGTATAATTTACTATTTCCCGAACCATCAGCGGTGTTCATCCTCGCTTTCGGCGATAAATGAAGCGTTGTTGTTTATTGTGCCAAGAAGTGCGTCATAATACTCAGAAGGGTTGAGAATTCCATTGCCCGGGTTGACAGATACCCCCGAACCGCCATTGTTAGATGATCCCATTTCGCCCGACGAAGATGAACCGCCTACACCAGATGCGCCCGCCGCATTTCCGTTAGTTGCGTCTCCGTCAGTTGCGTCTCCGCCAAGCGTGTTCCCGCCAGCCGTATCTCCGTCAATTGCGTCTCCACCAGTCGCGTCTCCACCAGTCGCGTCTCCACCAGTCGTGTTTCCACCAGTCGCGTCTCCACCCGCTGTGTCTCCGTCAGCCGTGTTTCCACCTGCTACATCTCCGCCATCCGCATCGGTTGGAGCATCATTCGGGGGAGGGGGGAGAAGTGTGGACTGGTCGCCGGAAAAAGGCGCTGGTGGCGCCGACGGTGTGATGACATTTGTTCCCGGGCGGTAGTCCCCCGTGTCATCTTGCAAGAAGATTTCGATATCAATGATTACCCCGCTTTTCATGCTGTAACTTAGAACGACGCCCGTGTCTGTTTTCAGCTCAATATCGGCGTCGCGCATCCTGGCTGGGAAATTAGCTGTTTCGTCGAAGTACGAGGAGGGGAATTTGTTGACAATGTCCATGATGCCGTCGCCTATCCTTAATCCGCGTGGGCCGGCGATATCTCGGGAGTTAATGCGTATTGCCTTAACGGTTTTATCGCTTGTGTAGATATTTAGATCAGGGTATTCCAGTATTTCTGTCAAGTATTCTTTTACTGAGCCGTCAGGCGCAATGCCCCTGAAAGGTTGTGTAACACGGTTCAGCGGTGGGCCAAACAAATTCAAAACCTCTTCGTCGGCAAGACCGGGCAGTACCCCGTTTTCCGCAATGATGTCGTTGTCCATTTTTCCGTACATTGTATTTTTGAAATCGATAAAGGCCTCGAAATCCGAAGCCATGAATATCTCGCATAGCTTTTCAGCCAACGCTTCGCCCCTGCTATCTGGCTCCCACTCGCTGTTCGCGAACTGCAATGCCGCCTGTTCAAGGGCAACAAGGAAACAATAAGTCACTCCATAATGGCCTTCCATAGCCTCTTCAAGGCGCTCAAACTGGGAGATTTTTCGCCTGTTTGCCGCCGCATAGACATTTTTAAAATATGCGGGGTACTCACTTGTAGAGTAAATCAGCCTGCCTATTTCCCTGTCAAGGGAGTATATTTCGTCCCAATAAATGCATTGGGTGGCTTCGCTGGATATGTCGAGCCCCTCGGCAATATACCGCCTTGTTATGATTTCTCTAACCCCGTTATGGTCAACGTCTGAGAGTACGCCGATTACAGTGCTGTTATTTAGCCTTATCTGCTTCTCGTTCCCATAGTTGTCGTAATATTCAATAATGTATTCCACGCCATAGGGGTTGAAGGAACTCGTTTCGGGGTTTATTGGCAAGCCTTCAGGGTTCAATGCGTCTACCTTGAAAATCCCGTCTCGGTACACGACGCCGTCCATGACGGCCCTTGAATAGTACTCCGCAAGCTTTTGCCTTGACGTTTCCAACATGTCGTTGTATTTTTGCGACCCAATGTTTCGGACCGCCGTTTCAAGGAGGGCAACCCGCTCCTTTAGGTTATCGTTCGAATAATAAATGCTCAGTAGGCCATCAAATGCTTCGGCGTTCTTTATGTCAATGCCTAAAACCCTCTCGTATGTTGCTGCCGCAACCCATGTCCGTCCGGCGGCACTGTAAGCCTTCGCTAGCATTGTGAGGGAGCTGGTGCTAGCGTTTTCGATTTCTACAAGCTTTTCGCATAAGGAGATTATATATGCATAATCGTGGCTGCCCTTACCGCTACCCAAAGTGGTGCCGTTGCCCGAAGTAGTGCCGCTGCCCAAAGTGGTGTTGCTGCCGCTAGCTACGGCACCGCCTGCGTTGCCACTGTCGCCAGAGTTGGGCTGGGCGCCCTGCGCAAGTGATATGAGCCGCCGCAATACGAGCGCGGCTAAATCGTCGCCATGGCTTGCTTGGATATTGTCAACAATTGGAAGAATCCTATCTGTTTGGTTGTTATGCGCATACATCTCGGCAAGTGTAGCCATTATTTGAGGGTCTTGCGAATTGAGGGAAAGCCATTTTTCATAAACCGAAATCTTTAGTAAGAGGTCGCCTATCCTCTCGCAAACATCTATTAAACTAGCATAGTCTTGATAAAAAAGCAGTCCGGAGTCGAGTAGCAGATTCGCGTATTCGGAGGCGGCAGGCATGTTGCCTTTTTCAAGATTGGCGCTAATAAGGGCCCAATACACATCTTTGTACTCCGGGAACCGTGACAGGCATAGCTCGTACTCTTTAATTGCTTGGTCGAAATCGTTTGATGAAATGAACCTGTTTCCATTATCCATATACTTTTCCGGGGTCATTTCGGCGTGGCTCATATAAAGCATGAAAAGCCCGAACAGAAGAGCTGCCGCAATAGACGTTATTACGGCGATCTTTGACAACTTATCTGCAAGCTTTATCAAGCTGAAACTGCCTTCATCGGAATTTCTCATATAATCCGGGAAGCCCTTTCATCAATGTATAAATTTGTGGACTTGATTATATCAAAAATTGCAGGATGCTGTCCAATAAAGGGGGACATGATCCTCTCTGGGTAAGAGTTGCTTTTGATAATATCAAAAGACCGAGGGAAATTGATGTCGAAAATCAGGGAGATGTCAAAGAGCACCCTATCAGCCTTTGTTTTTAGCAGTTTATATGAAAGGTTCTCATGAGCGAGGACCCTTCGCACAAGATCTTCGTCGAAATTGCCCGGGACGGTATTTTGCTCTATGTAATAGGCGGATTTGCCGCCGCTACCGACAAGAAAGCCAAGGATATCAAGTTTGTCGGCGTCGCGGATTATCTTAGCGTGAGCTAGTGTACGCTTGTCTGTTATTTGCGGCAGTTTATAAGCGTTGTGATATGCGATAGAGGCTTTTATTATTTCAAAATCAGATGGCAGGAACAATTTGTCAATGCCTTCCTCCAGCAAAGCTTCAACGCCTAGGGCCGCGTGGCATTCCCCCATCAAATCGCTAAAAGTGCCATGCCGCCTAAGTTGGGGGAACCTCCCCACGTCATGTAGGAGCGCAATAATAGACGCAAGCACAATGTCCCTTTCCACCCCACCCATGTTCACCACTGTGTCCACCCCTGAGTCCACCCCTGAGTCCACCCCTGAGTCCACGCCTGAGTTCAGTCCCCATGTGTCCACCCCTGAGTCTGACCCTGTGTCCACCCCTGAGTTCAGTCCCCATGTGTTTTCCCCTGAGTCCACCCCTGAGTTCAGTCCCCCTGAGTCCACCCCTGAGTCCACCCCTGAGTCCACCCCTGAGTCCACCCCTGAGTTCAGTGTACGGGTGAACCGTCCCCCTGTGCTTACTGTGTCGAATAGTGAAGAGGCAATATCGGCGGCGTATGACGCAACTCTGAATGTGTGCCTGCGCTTCAGTTCAAGATTTGCGACAAAAACATCCTCGTCGCGCCAGGGTAGTGGAAGAGAGTCGAGTTCACTGCCGCTAGGATGCCTTTCTATTCGAGTTCTGACCTCGTCTTTACCGAGCGAAATATTGCGGTCGCAAAACTCCCCAAACCACTTTTCAACTTTCTGTTTGATTTCTCTTTCCATAATTCCCCCATAACTACCCCATAACTTCCCCATAACTACCCCATGATATCCTGATAATGTAGGGACGGTTTTCTTGTTCACTCAAGTTCACTATAGCGGGAGTGTTAAAAGTGAACGCTCAATATTACATTTATGCTACGTTTTGTGGCGAGTGTTCTCGTAAAAGCAACTGGCTGGTAACAGGCTATTATTTGGGTACCTATTCAAATACCCCTCGTCATTGCGAGCAAAGCGAAGCAATCCAGACACCGAATTAACGGGAAATACAGCAAAACAGAGATTTCACAGACTAGATTGCTTCGTCGCTACGCTCCTCGCAGCGACGAAGAGGGGGTATTTGTATATACACAATCAAAAAGTGATGAACTATACTCAATGGCGAAATCGAGACTAAAAGTCTAAATTAATTAGAATAAAGCTTGCAAATACCTTTTACATGATATACAATCACCCGAGAAGGGAAAAATCACCTGTGAAGGGAAAAACCACCCGTGAAGGGAAAAATTACCGGTGAAGGGAAAAACCACCCGAGAAGGGAAAAATCACCTGTGAAGGGAAAAACCACCCGTGAAGGGAAAAATTACCGGTGAAGGGAAAAACCACCCGTGAAGGGAAGAACCACCTGTGAAGGAAAACACTGGCGGAGGGGATTTTTTGATGGAGGTAACGTATGACCCGAAATGAAAAGGACGGCAGCCTAAACCTGTCGATGCTCATGGACTTCTATGAGTTTACAATGGCAAACGGGTATTTTTCTAAAGGGTACAAGGAAAGGGTCGCGTATTTCGACATGTTCTTCCGAAGGGTACCCGACAACGGTGGATACGCGATAATGGCTGGCGTCGAGCAACTGGTTGAATACCTTGAGGGGCTGGCCTTTGACGAAAGCGACCTGGAGTACCTGAGAGGCGCGGGGCTATTTTGCGGCGGCTTTCTCGACTATATCAGGAATTTTAAATTCGAGTGCGATGTTTGGGCAATCCCCGAGGGTACGCCAATTTTCCCGAACGAGCCTGTCGTTAAGGTGAGGGGCCCGATAATACAAGCCCAGCTGATTGAAACCATGATACTATTGACAATAAACCACCAAAGCCTAATAGCGACAAAAGCGAACCGAATATGCAGGGCGGCAGCGGGTAGGCCGGTTTCCGAGTTTGGGTCGCGCCGGGCGCATGGGGGGCACGCCGCGCTAATGGGCGCGAGGGCGGCGTACATCGGAGGGTGCTCGAGCACGGCGTGCACAATGGCGTCGCGGGATTATGGCATACCTGCCGCAGGGACGATGGCGCATAGCTGGGTTCAGATGTTTGACACAGAACTGGAGGCGTTTATGGCATATGCAGACATCTACCCAGAAAACTGCACATTTCTTGTTGACACGTACAATGTCGTAAAATCGGGCGTCCCAAACGCTATAAAGGCAATGAACGAAGTAATCGCACCCCGTGGCTTCAGGCCAAAGGCGATAAGGATAGACAGCGGCGACATAACATACCTTTCAAAGGTTGCGCGGAGAATGCTCGACGAGGCTGGGTACCCGGATTGCAAAATACTTGCGTCCAATTCGCTTGACGAATACATAATTAGGGACATCCTGACGCAGGGGGCCCGCCTTGACGCATTCGGTGTCGGAGAGAAGCTGATAACGTCCAAATCGGAGCCGATTTTCGGTGGGGTTTACAAGCTTTCCGGCATTGAGGACGGCCGGGGGAATGTTATACCCAAGCTCAAGATAAGCGAGAATGTAGAAAAGCTCACAATCCCTGGAAATAAACAAGTGTACAGGTTTTATTCAAACAAAAGCGGCAAGGCAATAGCGGACGTAATCGCGTTAAACAGTGAAACAATCGATGAGGGTGCGCCGTATACCCTTTTTGACCCCGAGCACACATGGAAAAGGAAAAGGGTCGCGGATTTCTCCGCAAAACCCCTGCTGGTGCCGATATTCAAGAAGGGAAAGCGGGTATTCGAGTTGCCTTCGTTGGATAGCATAAGGGGTTTTTGTGCACTCCAAGTGGACGCCCTTTGGGAGGAAACATTGCGGTTCGAAAACCCGCAAAAATACTACGTAGACCTGTCACAGGAGCTGTGGGATCTGAAATACAACCTACTAAGGGAGATAGCTGAAAGGCAGTGAGTAGACCTGTCACAGTAGCTGTGGAACCTTAAATACACCTTACTAAGGGAGATAGCTGAAAGGTAGTGAGTAGACCAGTCTCAGGAACTGTGGAACCTTAAATACACCTTACTAGGGGAGATAGCTGAAAGGCAGTGAGTGGACCAGTCGCAGGAGCTGTGTAACAAAAATACAACCTGCTAATGGATATATTTGTACATGGTGTACAATCACCCATGAAGGGAAAACACTGGTGGAGGGGATTTTTTTGCGGTATTCGGATATCTTGGCAAGGCTTAGAAAAGAGGGAGGGTATACTCAGCTTAAAGTGGCTGAGTATATTAGCCGACGCTCTGATAAGCCCTACTCGTTCAAAATGGTGTCCCATTGGGAAAATGGGAATTCCTTGCCGCCTGTCGAACAATTTTTGTTAATGTGCGAATTGTATGGGGTAATGGACATTCAGGAGACGTTCCGAGGCACTGGAAAAACGGAGTTCCGTAGCATTTCAAAGCTTAATTCGCTCGGGAAAAGCCGGGCGGAGGAGTATATAACCATGTTGTCCGGCAACCCCCTGTTTACAGGGTTGGGTAGTTCCGTCGCATCGAATGGTTCCGCCGTTTCGCGTGGTTCCGTTGCATCGAATGGTTCCGCCCCATCGAATGGATCTGTCGTCTCGCGTGGTTCCGCCGACTCGCGTGGTTCCATCGACACGCATGGTTCCATCGACACGCATGGTTCCACCGACCCGCATGGATCTGTCGCCTCGCGTGGTTCCGCCGCATCGAACGTTTCTGTCGCATCGAATGCTTCCATCGCATCGAATGCTTCAGTCGCACCACGTGGCTCTTGGGGTAACAGCGGACATATCAAGCTTTTTGATGTATCGGTTGCAGCAGGGGCTGGGAGGTTTCTTGACAGCGACTCGTACGAGGAGCTTGAGGTTGACGACACGGTGCCAGAGGACGCGGATTTTGCCGTCAGGGTTAGCGGCGACAGCATGGAACCGCGTTTCGTGAACGGGCAGGTAGTGTTTATCAGGGGGCAGCAGGCTATTGAAATCGGAGAAACAGGCATTTTTGCGCTTAATGGGGACGCCTATATTAAGAAGCTTGGACATGGTGAGCTGATATCGTTCAATGCCCGGTACGCCCCGATCAAGATTCGTGAATACGACTCAATATTCGTATTTGGAAAAGTTGTGGGGTAGGAGATGGAAGAAAGGATGATTAATTGTGCTTGTTGTAGCGTATGGCGGCAATATTGCCCAAAATGCTTATGACGCTTTGGTTGCGTCGGATATTGCCTCATATTTAAAACCCGGTTTTAGCGTGTCTATTAAACCTAACCTTGTGTGTTCTCGCCCGGCTTGTGAAGGGGCTACTACGCACCCAGAGGTTGTGGAGGGCATCTTGCTTTTCCTGAAAAGCTTTGGCGTAAGCAAGATAAAAATCATTGAAAGCTCGTCCATCTTCAGCAACACGAAACAGGCATTCAGGAATTGCGGCTATGATGCGTTGTCTCATAAGTATAGCGTCCCTCTCGTCGACCTCAAGTCTGATGGCACAACTGCGAAGAAGTATGAGGATAGCAAAATAGAGATTTGCAAAGAAGCGTTGAACACAGACTTTCTAATAAATGTTCCGGTTTTGAAAGCTCACAGCCAAACCCGCCTTACTTGTTGTATGAAAAACCTTAAGGGGTGCATACCTGATAGGGAAAAAAGGAGATTTCACTCAATCGGGCTTCATAAGCCCATTGCTGCGCTGAATATGCTAGTTAAGACGGGCTATTGCGTAGTTGACGGAATATGTGGGGATTTGTCCTTTGAGGAAGGGGGGACCCCTATAATCGGCAACAGGATCATTGTAGGGCGGGATCCGCTTCTTGTAGATTCTTTTTGTGCGGAGCTAATCGGGTACCGGGCTGATGAAATAGGGTATATCGCCCAAGGTGAAAAAATGGGCGTTGGCAGGTATTATGCACAAAACACAAAGATTGTGGAATTAAACGTTCAGAACAAGCCAATTTGGGACGCAAAAACCGACTGTCGGGCCGCGAATCGGTATAGGGGCGCTATAGATGAAGACGCAGCCTGCTCGGCCTGTTATTCTTCTCTGATATTCGCCCTTCACAGGCTCGGGGCAAAAGCGCCAACCGATGGCGGGAAGATCTGCATAGGCCAAGGCTTCAAGGGGAAAAGCGGCCCCAGACCCGACTCTAGCCCCGGCCCTAGCACTAGCCTCAGCCCCAACCCCAGCCTGGGCGTTGGGAACTGTTGCAGCGGTTTTGAGCGGCACATTCCCGGATGCCCGCCAAAAGCAACGGACATATTGGCAGCGTTTGAAAGATACGGCACGGGACAATGAAATAATTTTATGCAGAAGAATGGGGATGGCTCCCTTGCAAGTGAACGCTCCATAGGACTGCCCCCTAATCGCCAATGCAACAGAACCGCCCCCCTGCTTCTTTACCGCTTCAGCACAGCTGCACGGTTTCAGCACAGCCACACGATTTCAGCACAGCTACACGGCTTCGGCATCAGCTTCGGGCTTTGGCATGGCTTTGGCATGGCTTTGGCATGGCTTTGGCATGGGCTTTGGCATGGCTTTGGCATGGCATGGCATGGCAAAAAAACTGGTTTTGGAGGGTATTTACTTTCGTCACGGATTAATGTAAAATGGTAGTAACTGGTGACCGCGATGCGGCTGCCACAGATTTAGGTTTTTAGAATAACCGCTCTGTTGCTCGCAGGGCGGTTACTTTTTTCTTAGATTATGGTAAGAACAAAAAATAAAGAATCGCTGCCGGGCATGGAAGCTATCCCTCCGCTTCCTACGGCGAAAAGAAAAGTCAAATAGTAAAGTTATTCGCAAACAGCCGCATATAATCGTTACAGTTCACGGGTATCCAAACCCTCGGTGGCAATAGCAAAAATGCATCTCACTTCGTCATTGCGAGGAGCGTAGCGACGAAGCAATCCCGGCTAGACAAGTATTTAACACATAAAACGCCTTGATTGCTTCGCTTCGCTCGCAATGACGGACTACCCGTGAATTGTAACAAATAATCTCAAACAGTCGCAAACATCCCTTATGTTGGGATCAGAACCGGGGTAACTGTTCAGTGCTACCGTCATTGCGAGCGAAGCGAAGCAATCCAGAAAGCCGTTTTTTCTCTGGATTGCCGCGTCGCTACTCTCCTCGCAATGACGGGAGGAGGCTTTAGGGGAAGCAGTGAACAGTTACGACAACCGAGCTCTGAGCAGGCTCTGACTAGCCTTCCAACTTTACAAATTTGCATGCCTGTGATAGAATTGCGTTGTTCGTATCGTTAGAATGTATCAAAAGAATTTAGGTTTTTTGGTGGTTCAACATGGGAAAGGGCTTAATGCGTTTTGCCGGGGTTCATGGAGGGCTCTATTTGAACGACTAAATGAATTGGCTTGTTTGTTTTTTGCAACGGCTTCTAATTGGGTACTGCTTAGCCAGAATAACACTACGCTAAAACACAAGATTTAAATAAAAACTAAAACTAAAAGGAGAGTGTGAACTATGAAAAAACTAATTTCATTTGTACTTGCGTTCGCAGTACTGCTAAACTTCATTCCAGCAGGGTTTGCGGCAGGGCCTGCAAAAACGCCCGAATCCTACGACACCGAAGGCAACTTTAGCATGAGCTTCGACATTAGTGGCGCGGATTTGGGCGAAGAAATGGAAGATATCCTTAATGTACTAAATAACATTGACGTCAAATTTAAGGGGACTTTAATTCAAAGCGGAGTGTTAAGCGTAAAAGCGTATTTTGACTTTGAGATGACCGCAGGCGGGTTCACGGTGCCATTTAAAACTTGGATTGACCTTGACATGACAAACATGGAAAATATGGTTTATGTAATCACTGTCGAGTTGTCTAATGAAATACGCCAGTTCATTGTAGACTCGGGTGCCCCGGCGATGTTTGACAAACAGTACTGGGTAATTGATTATACCAGGCTGTTTAACTCTATGAGTGATATTGAGGAGCTTGACTGGTCTTTAGTTACTTCTTCTTACAATATGGGCATAGAGCTAGGTACGGAAATAGTCACCACAATACAAAGCTGGTTTGAACAGCAAGAAGAACACCCATTCAGCAACCTAGTAGACGACAATATAATTGAAACCCTCGGGGAAAACCACTACAGGATAGCCCTAAAAGACGCACAGGTTAAGGAAATCTGTATAAGATTTGTTGATGGGTTGGTAAAGATGCTCTCAAGCCGGGAACTCATTAACGACCTAATTCAAATAGGATCCAAATGGGTTTCGGAAATCCCAGGTTTTGAAGATGTGGAGCTGCCCGATGAGGAAGAGCTTATTGAAGCGGTCGACATGTTGATAAGCCAGTTTATGGCGCCTATTCAAAGCGAACTGCAAAAGATTTACGGTATCATCCGGGGTGTAGAGGTTTTCCCGGGCGACGGCATCGTGTATGAGTATAAAACTGACAGCGACGGGTACAACACATACGAAAACCTCGACATTAACTTTAAACTTGACTTGCCCAAATGGTACGAAAGTCTCATGAAAGAATACCCCTATTTTGGTGGAGCAGATAGCTCCCCGAGTTTAGTGTTCAGTGCACAGATTGGTGCCGAAGCGTCATATTCAAACATAAATGCCACGGCTCCGATTGCATTCCCTGTAACCACCTCCGAAAACAGCGTTGACTTCGTAGACATGATTGATTCAGGCTTCACTGGCGCTTCCCTCGGCGGAGCTGTTGGGAGTGCTGGGCTATCAGAAGAACTCGATTTCAACATTGGGATTAATGAACTTAATCTGTCTAGCGATTCTGACGGCACTGGTGATTCTAGCATTCCTGGAGATTCTGACGGCACCGGCAATTCTAGTGTTTTAAATAATTCTGTTGTTTCTGATGAGTCTAATTATTCTAATGATTCAAATGACCCCTATGAGTCCTTTGAACCCGTAAAAGTGTTTGTTGACTCTGGGTATATTAATTTCCTTGAAACGAAGCCAATTCTTGTAAACAACCGCACCATGATCCCTCCGAGTATGCTCAGGGGCATGGGCATTGACGTTGAGGGCGGCACGGCGGATGGCGACAAGGTCGTCGTCGGGCCTTTTGACGGCAACGTAGTTGAACTTACAATAGGCAGCAATTCCGCATTGGTGAATGGAGCTTCGAAGGGGTTTGATGTGGGTCCTTATATTGATTCGGAGGGGCAAACGATGATTCCCTTAAGGTTTGTATTCGAGAACCTTGGGTTTACCGTTGACTACGATAGCAACCCCGTGACTAATTGCGATATAGAAGTATACGTTTTTTCAGCACCCTAGCTGATAGGCGTGGCACCGATAAACGTAAAACTGAGCAAAACGCATACTGAACAGAACACATACTGAACCGAATACATACTGAATCAAACGTGATACTGAACCAAATGCATACTGAATCAAACGTGATACTGAACCAAATGCATACTGAACCAAACGAAGCGCCCGGCATCCTCGATGCCGGGCACTTTTGCGCGAAGCAAGGGGAAACAGGGGGACGGTTCCCCCTGTTTCCCCTTGCTTGCTTCCCCTTGCTTCCCCTTGCTTGCTTCCCCTTGCTTTTTCGGAAGATTTATTGAATGGGTTCTTGGAATGTGTTAGACTACGAATGGATTCATTTTCTGAACAAACCGTTATTTGTGTGGTGCGCTGAGAGATGCTTGTTGCCCTATGGTGACGAACTGGGACAATATGGGAAGTAGTAAAATGGAAAGGGTGAGGCTAGATGGTGCTTAAAAAAGCTAAATCGCTTATAGATGTTGTGAATATGTTCAAGCCGGAGGCTTTGACTGGTGAGCAATCCGATTTTTATCAGGATACAGCCGCTATAAGGGACGGGGCCTCCTTCGAGTTCCATTACGGGCTGTACAAACGCATTGTGGAATCGACAGGATACGAACGGCTACTGGTTATCGGCCATGGCGGCAGCGGAAAATCGACGGAAATGAATATGTTGAAAAAAAAGTTGTCGGATAAACAATTCCCGGTAATCCACCTTAAAGCAATGAGCGACCTGGATTTTAATAATTTTACTTACATAGATATTTTCATTCGCATTGTCGAAAAAATTGCTAATTATGCCTATGAAAACTCCTTGACTGTCCATGACAGGCTTATATCCGCTTTTGAGGGCGCACTGTCAACGAAGAGCACTAAAGAATACTGGGATCGGGAGACAGGGGCAACAGTGGAAGCGGGCGCGTCAGTATCCGCCTCCTCCCCCTTTATGAAATTTTTAAGCGTAATAGCCAAAATCTCGGCATCTTTGAGGTTCGCATCCGGATTTAAGGAAGAGATACGCCGCGAGATAAAGCCAAGAATGGACGACGTTATTGCCGCACTGAATGCGTTTATCGAAGACATAAACAGTCAGGCAAGCCGTAAGGTCGTTATTATTATAGACGAACTGGAAAAATGCAGGCAAGAAAGCGTCCGAAAGCTATTTGTGGAGGATGTTTCGACCTTTTCTGGCATTAAAGCGCACATGACCGTCGCATGCCCTATTGGCGTATACCGTTCAGCAGACGCCGCAGTGCTGACGGGCTTCTTCCCTGTACATAAAACAATTCCAATGATTAAAACACATGACATTAATCAACGTCCAGATACTCAAGGGGTGGGCGTAATCAAGGAGTTAGTATTAAAAAGGGCGGATGACGCTTTTTTTGAGGAAAACGTGCTGGAAACAATTATTATAAAGGCTGGCGGGAGCCTGCGCGACACATGTTATCTTTTATCTGAATGCGCATTCGAGTCGTATATGAATGATAAGAAAAAAGTTGACATGGTCTCGGCGGACCGCATTTTAAAAGAATTCGCTGTCAATGTCTTTTACCGGGCGCGCTATGCATATTATTCAAGAGTGAACGAGATCTATAGAGGAGACCATGATCCGAAACAGGACGAAGCTTCGCTCGAATTGCTTTATTCCGGCGCGGCTTTCGAGTACGACGGGGGCAACAATTGGATAGACTTGCACCCGCTTCTTCGGCAATATATACAAAACAACCCGGGGGTGTTGGGCTTTGACGGCTAGCCTTCAATCTTATGAACGGGAGTTCGAGGAACGGGAATTCGAGGAACGGGAGTTCGAGCGCCTTTATACGCGGCTTCTCCATCAACAGGACGGAGCATTTTTCATGGTAACGGCAAATGCCTCGCTACAGTTTCATGTTGAAATAGCTGAGCGGATGTGCAGGCGTTTCGATGAGGGCATAGCCCAAATCATTGATTTTAGAGAAGTTGGCATCGGCTATAGGTTTTCCGTCGATTTTCTATGCTCACCCATAAAGAATGACACAAAGTATATCTTTCTAGCAAATTTTCACTTGGCGTGCGGACACGACATGACCGATACGGAGTTTTTTCAAATACTCAACGTAAGCAGGGACACATTAGCCGAGTTGCCGGTCGTCTTCGTATTCATGACCCCTTTGTATTTCCGCATAGAGATTGCCCAAAAAGCCCCTGATTTCAACTCTTTTTTCGGATTTATGATCGATTTCCCCGATGAAAAGGCCAAACCCGCCAGCGTAATGCTGGATATGCCGGAGCCTTACAGCGAATCAAAACGCGAACTGTTGTATTACTACCAAGAAAAGTATAATTCGCTCAGCGGCCACGAAAACAGGCAGGCTTTTGATACGCTCGTCAGGATACTTTCCCTGAACGCTTTCGTATGGGCCCTGCCCTCAATAGAAGCAAACCGCTTTTTCGAGGCTTTTGAGAGACTGTTGCCACAGTACGAGGGCGACTTTGGCTCTGGGCCGGACAGTATGGCTGATATTGAAGACATTGCGAATATATATAACGGTAAAGGCGACTATGCGAATGCATTGAATTGGCTTAGGAAGGCTTTGGCAATAAGGGAAAAATCATTTGGCAAGGAGCATCCGGACACCGCACCAACGTATAACAATATCGCTCTCGCCTATAGATATCAAAACGACTATGCCTCAGCGTTAGAGTGGTATGGGAAGGCTTTAGCAGTCTACGAGAAGTCGCTTGGCAAGGACCACCCGAAAACCGCAACAACGTACAACAACATCGGTATCGTATTTGAACGCCAAGGCGATTATGCCAATGCGCTGAAATGGCACAGGAAGGCTTTGGCGATCCGCGAGAAATCACTTGGCAAGTGGCACACCGACACCGCTGAGTCTTACAACGATATCGCCGCTGTCTATGATGATCAAGGCGAGCATTCCAAAGCATTAGAGTTATACGGGAAGGCTTTGGCAATTTACGAGAAGGAGTTTGGCAAGTGGCACCCGAAAACCGCAAGTACTCACCACAACATCGCATTAGCCTACCATAGGCAGGGCGATTATACCAGGGCGATAGAGTGGTATGAGGAGGCTCTGGTTGCCGCTGAGAAGACGCTGGGCAAAAAGCACCCCAACACTGCCGGCACTTACTTCAACATCGCGACGGTCTACGCCGAAATTGGAGACTATGCCGAATCGCTGAAGTGGTACGAGAAGGCGTTGCCCATCTTCGAGGAATCGTTAGGCAAGGACCACCCATACACCCAAACAACCTACAACAACATCACCGCCATCAAATCCCACACGGATACGTAGGGGCGGATTCAATATCCGCCCGCCACACGGGTTCAATATCCTCCCGTTATACGGATCCAATATCCTCCCGCCTGCGTAGGGGCGGATTCAATATCCGCCCGTTATACGGGTTCAATATCCGCCCGTTACACGGATTCAATATCTGCCCGTTATACGGGTTCAATATCCGCCCGTTACACGGATTCAATATCCGCCCGGAAAACACGGGGGACGATCAAATACAAATGTGAACGCAACGAACCGTCACCGTGTTCATTTTCGGGTGAATGTTGACTCCGTGTGGCGGGCGGATATTGAATCCGCCCCTACAACATAATACGGTTCCTGTGTTCATTTTTCGGATGGGTGTTGAATTCGTGTGACGGATGGGTGTTGAATTCGTGTGACGGATGGGTGTTGAATTCGCCCCTACGGATGGGTGTTGAATCCCGTGTGGCGGGGGGGGGTTGGATCCCCCCCCCCCACAAAAAAAAGGTCCCCCCGTTCTTTTTTTTGGGGGTTTTGAACCG
>Ga0099364_10007803_pt1 | contig 15209 bp, 14 predicted proteins | sample TergutTh196P3_FD_73070 | JGI IMG/M metagenome (GOLD analysis project Ga0099364, IMG submission 73070) | Microcerotermes parvus P3 segment gut microbial communities from Pointe-Noire, Republic of the Congo - Th196 P3 | ecosystem: Host-associated > Arthropoda: Insects > Digestive system > Gut ... | reverse complement strand
CGCCCTTGCAGCAGGGACATATAGGTTAGAAGTGACGACGCAGTTCAGCGGCAGCGGCGGCGTCGTACTCAAAGAGCCGCGAACGGCTGCTTTCGACCGTTTATTGACAGTATTATAATGACAGCTGTCCTGCAACACCCGATGCAGACCGTCTGCAACGCACGATGCAGAAAAAAATGGTTAATGATTAACGGTTAATGGTTAATCACAAAATATTAACCATTTATCATTAACCATTAAAAAAGCGCTCTTTGACATATTGGTTTACACGCAAAAAACAATTATGAATTACGATTAATTGAATAATTGAATTTTCAATTAATCGTAATTCATAATTGATTTCGTATCTTTGCGGTGTATAATTTCAAAACAGTAAGGATATGGAAAGTACAATCATTATACCTCGTAAGTCAAGAGTCTCATTGTCTGTTCCCGCTTCGTATATAGGCAAACAGGTAGAGGTTTCATTTGTTTTATTAGAACAGGCAGAAAAACCGAAACCGCCAACGCGATTATCAGACATGTTTCGAGGCGTGTTGTCAAAAGAAAGCGCTGACAGTTTTAATGAACACATCAAAACGATGCGGGAAGAATGGGACGGTATTTGATAGACACGAATGTAATTGCAAATTACACAGCAGAAAAATTTCCTGAAAAAGCGATGAATTTTTCAGCGAATGTGATTGATGAAATACCAAATATTTCCGTTATTACAAAAATTGAAACGCTCTCATGGCGCAGCGCCATCATACAGGAAGAAGAAAATGTGAAAGCATTTGTAAATATTTCAACGATATTTGCCCTTTCCGATATGATTGTTGATAAGTGTATAGAAATTCGCAGAAATAGCAGGATAAAAACCCCTGACGCGATCATTGCCGCTACGGCGATGGTTTATGGTTTTACGCTGCTTACAAGTGATTTTGATTTCAAGCGTATTCCGAATCTTCAACTTTTAAATCCTTTCGATTTGTAATTCAGCCCGGTTAAAGCAGATTTTCAATTATTCAATGAATCAATTATTCATAATTGACTCCGTCGATTCTTCGAATTCACAATTGATTTCGTATCTTTGTGCCGTAATATTAAAAATCCATCGTTATGGCAACAACAATAGAACGGGAGCGCATAATTTCAGCGCATCGAATCAAATCTGCGCATTTGGAATCAGTTGTATTTTCCGATAAAGTTTTAACCGATTTTATGGTCGGAAGAAACAAAAAGTCATTGAAAGATTTGAGAGGGAAAATCAGTTTCAGGCATGATTATGATTACAAATTAATGCGCAGTTAGCAAATGGTTTTGATAGATACATCTATTCTTATAGGATATTTAAAGGGAATCAAGGGCGAACCTTACGACAGGTTAGATTTTTTGATTGACCAGAATATTCCCATCGGAATTTGTAATCAGGTATATCAGGAAGTATTGCAGGGTGCAAAAAACGAAAAAGAATTTGGCGTATTGAAAGAATATCTAAGCGCGATGGATTTTTATGATTTGTGTTATGGAAGAAAATCATACGAAAATGCAGCCCGGCTATATTTCAAATGTCGAAAAGCGGGAATAACTCCTCGAAGTACAATGGATTTAATCATTGCTCAAACAGCCATAGACAATAATCTTTTATTGTATCATAATGACAATGATTTTGTACAAATATCCCGCATAACACCCGACTTAAAGCTTTTGTAAACAGTTAAAACGACATGATACAGCAACGAAACAGAATATCTTAGCAGATTTTCAGTTATTCAGTTATTCAATTAATCGTAATTCATAAATGATTTCGTATCTTTGTGCGGTATAATTTCAAAACAGTAAGGATATGGAGGCAGTAACATCAATGAAACGACCGGCAACAGTTGCCTTAACTTACGACAAGGCAAATCCTATGGCAACAAAAACCCTGGATTTCGTTTTGTCTCTGGGTTTTTTTCAGATAGAAAATAATGCCAAAAGTCAGGTAGAAATTGGATTGGAAGAATATCGTCAAGGCAAGTACACTGTTATCAACAGAGGCAAAGGTAAGGTTTCAGATGAGTAACAATGCGAAAAATATATGGAGTGCCACGTCATGCCTGATTGGGTATTGATTTGGGTGCAAAAAGAGGATGAAATGATTTTAATCTTTACCAATACAGGGTCACATTCTCAAATGTTTGGAATGTAATTTGTAATTCACCCCTGTTAAAGCAGATTTTCAATTTTTCAATGAATCAATTATTCACAATTCACAATTGATTTCGTATCTTTGTGCGGTCATTTTAAAACAGACAGATTATGGAGACGACATTATTAAATCCTGTTCAGTTACACTTGTTGCGTATGTTTTCGTACAATAGAGACGAGGAAAGTTTAGTTGAATTAAAAGAGGTATTGTTTAATTACTATTGCCTGAAACTGAATGAAGAAGGTAAGCGGATTTGGAAGGAAAAAAACATGAATAACGAAATGATGCGCGAATTGTTGAATACGCATTTAAGAACTCCTTACAAATGAGAATAGTATTGGACACGAATTGCCTGCTTGTTTCCGTGCAGGAATATTCCGAATACTTTTGGTTGTGGCAGGCATTCCAAAACAAAAAATTTGTCTTGTGTTACACCGATGACATATTGAATGAATATCAGGAAATTTTGTCGCAATATTATTCGGGCGCGTTGGCAAAATATGTTGTTGATGCCATTCTGAATGCATCTCATGCAGAGGCAATCACAGTATATTTTAAATGGCTCCTGATAACTGCCGACCCTGACGATAATAAACTGGTAGATTGTGCTGTCAGTGCGAATGCAGATTATATTGTGACCAATGACCGACACTTCAATGTATTGAAAAATATTGATTTTCCGAAAATAAACGTTATTGGTATTGACACTTTTAAACAAATAATCTCTATGTAGGGGATATTATCAGGTACATTCAATTGAAAGTTGAAAATTAAAGATTCAATTATTGGCTAAGGCCGATTTTCAATTCAATTAATCATAATTGGCTAAGGCCGATTCTACGAATTCATAATTGAAAAAAGGCGTGTAAACAAAAAAGTATACACGCTTTTTTTATTGCCCCTGCCGGCAGAGGCGCAATAATATGCTGCATTTCTCTGGATTCCGCCACGCAAGCTCGCGGCTAAAGGCGGCTGGCGCCCTCGCAATGACGATGTGTGTCGTCGTCATTGCGAGGAACGAAGTGACGAAGCAATCCAGAAAAAGCGAAATAACAAAGCCCTGCTGGCGCAAGTCTCCGGACTTGTGCCTGAAAACAATAGAAGTTTTCAACTTCGACAAAACATCGAAGTTGCAAACTTCAAACGACAAAAAGGCACAAGTCAGAAGACTTGCGCCAGTCTTTACAGAAAAAAAATGGTTAATGATTAACGGTTAATGGTTAATCACAAAACATTAAACATTAAACTTTGAACATTGAACTTTAAACTTTAAACAATTAACAACATTTTTTATTCACTAATTAATATTTTATAACTATGGACAATTTAAACTTTTCAAACAGATTGAAAAGGGGATTTATCCCCTTCGTAACAGCCGCGATTATGGTGATAAGCCTCTTTGCGGCAACAACAGCGATGGCGCAGACATACGTCATCACAGGCGGCGGTACATCGTTCAGTTGTACACAGGCGGGGGCGTCAAACACAGACATAGAGAGTGTTTTGAACGCCATCAGAACACATGCCAACGGCGCCAACTGTACCATAAATTTCGGCCCCGGCGGAGCAACCGTTTTGACCTTCGTAAGTGGTACCAGAATACGATTTCAAACTGGTCTCTCGCCCGCTTGGGGAGACGTTAGTCTTACGGGACGGCTAACCTCTCCAGACGCAGGTCATGTGATTGCTTCGTATATCGCTACCCTTTTAAGCAGCGCGTTTATTGAAAATACCGGAACAGGCGATGCGATTCAGAACAATGGTTCAGGAGTGATTGTTATTAACGGAGGTGAGGTTAAAGCGGCTTCGGGACGCGCTATTTATATTAATAATACAACAGGTACGGTGTCCATTTCGGGAGGCACAGTTACATCAGCCAACACCACTGAAGGCACGGTTTCTTTCTTTGGGGGTAACGCTACCACCGTACGGCTAACCATCTCAGGCGGCACGGTGAGCAATACGGACGCTTCACTCACCACCCGCGGCAAAGCGATTTACAACAATTCCAGAGGAGAGATACAAATCATAGGCGGCACGGTGCAGGCAAACAGAGGAGCGGCGATTTGGAGCGCCAATGCCGGTCTGGTTAGCATTTCGCAAAGCGGTACTTTGGTAACGTCAAACAACGTTGATGCGAACGAAGCAACGATTGTGATAAACGACAGCAACTCATCTACTGCACAAAGGCTTAGAATAGAAAGCGGCTCATCGGTGACCAATACCGCTACGTCAGGCAATGCGATTTATCATAATTCAGCCGGAGATGTGAGGATTAGCGGCGGGTCGGTTACGGCAACAAATTATGCTGTTCACAACCAAAGCAGCGGAACGTTGAACATCAGCGGCGGGTCGGTTTCTTCAAGTTCCCGTTCTGCGGTTTACAACAATGGCAGCGGCGCAGTCAATATCAGCAGCGGTACGGTATCAGGGTCAGGCGGTAATGGCAGAGCGCTTTCAAACCTTTCCACCGGCTTGGTAACCATTTCGGGAGGCACGTTAACATCAGCCTGCACCGACGGCACCGGCACGATTTATTTAGGACCCGGCGGCGGTACAGACACGCGGCTCCGCATCTCAAACGGAACGATAACCAATACCGCATCGGGCGGCAATGCGATTAATACCGCCTCGCCGGGAGTAGACTTCACCATCGCAAGCAGCGACTCTTATGAGTTTTACGGCGCGATTGCAGGCACGGGCAACGTTTCAAAAACAGGCGACGGTACGCTTACGATGAGAAATAACTGCAATAACGCCACAGGTACTTTTACGCTTATGTCTGGAACCACTACGTTGGAAGGCAACTGGGGGGGCAATGTCACCCAACAATCAGGCTCAACACTTATCGTAGGTGTAAACAATTTGTCGATTGGCGGAAATTACACCCAAGGCTCAGGCTCAACATTTAACCTGTACGAAAATCTGAACGTTGGCGGCGATTTAATCTTGCAGGGCGGAACGCTTGTGATGACTTTGGCATCGGGAACCTCGCGAATAACGGCTACAGGGTCATGCACGGCATCAGGCACAACCGCAATCACCCTTAATAACAGTTCTATAGCCCCCGCCAATCAGGTACTGATATCGGCGGTATCGGGACTTGGCAGCGGCAATTTAGCGAATTTCAGCCTCAACGCTACCGGTACGCCGGGTTCGCTTACCGCCAACGGCACACAGTTGATGTTTTCTGCGCCTGCCACCCCACCCACATCGGTTTCGTGGAGCGGTCTTACAGCCAACGGCACAAGCGGCTCCGTTACAACCACAGAACTGACGCTGACCTTTGACGTTGACCCGGCAACATTGGACATCGACGACATCACCGTAACAGGCGCAACAAAAGGCGCCCTGACCGGCACAGGTTTAACGCGCACACTGACGATTTCAAACATCACCGTGGCAGACGGAGCAAACGTAACCGTTGGCATAACCAATCCGGCAGGCTTTAGCATCACACCCTCCTCACGGAATGTGGCAGTGAATGTAGCCGTAGCGGTTTCGTGGAGCGGTCTTACAGCCAACGGCACAAGCGGCACGGTTACAACCACAGAACTTACCCTGACCTTTGGCGCCGCCGACCCGACATCGCTTGCAATCGGCGACATCACCGTAACAGGTGCAACGGCAGTCGCCCTGTCCGGCACAGGATTAACGCGCACGCTGACGATTACAGGTATCACCGTAGGAAACGGCGGATGGGTAGATGTTGACATAGCCAATCCGGCAGGCTATACTATTTCGCCCTCGACAAGGACTGTGATGGTATATGTAGCCGCCACACCAACCACAGCGGTTTCGTGGAGCGGTCTTTCTGCCAACGGCACAAGCGGTACGGTTACAACAACAGCCCTTACCCTGACCTTTGACGTTGACCCGACATCGCTTGCAATCGGCGACATCACCGTAACCGGCGCAACAAAAGGTACACTGACCGGCACAGGATTAACGCGCACACTGACCATTACAGGTATCACAGTAGACGGAGCCAACGTAACCGTTGGCATAACCAATCCGGCAGGCTTTACCATTTCGCCCTTGTCAAGGACTGTGGCCGTAAATGTAGCCGCCACATCAACCGCCCCGGCCATTACCTCTGCAAGCAGTACATCGGTAGTGAGCGGCACAGGCGGTACATTCCAGGTGACGGCTACCGGCACAACGCCCATCACCTACAGCCTGACAGGCGAACCGGCAGGCGTAAGTATCAACACATCTACCGGTCTTATCACCATTGCCGGAACAACAGTCGTGGGGTCGCATACCTTTACGGTTACGGCAGGCAACGGCACATTGCCCGATGCAACGCAGTCGTTTACCCTCACGGTGACAAGTTCAGCCGTTTCCCCAACGATTACCGGCCCCACCACCATGTCGCTGACCGTGGGCTACGCAGCAACTTCCACCGGCACGTATACCGTTGGCGGCACTGCACCCGTAACCGTTACCAAAACAAGCGGCGATGCAGCCATCACATGGAACAATACCACGCAAAGACTTGATATTGCGGCAGGCCTCACGGCAGGTTCATACCCTGTCGTACTGACTGCAGGCAACGGCACACTGCCCGACGCAACCCTGAACTTTACGCTCACCGTCAATGCGGCCACTGTCGCCCCGACCATCACCAGCGCCGGTAACTACTCCTGTGTCGCAGGCACAGGCGGCAGTTTTAGCCTTACAGCCACAGGCACCTTGCCGATTACATGGGCATTGAGCGGCGCAGCGCCGGCAGGAGTAACCCTGAGCGGCAGTACGCTGACTGTAGCGGCTACGGTTGCGGCAGGGACATACCCCTTTGTCATTACAGCAAGCAACGGCACCCTGCCCAACGCAACACAGTCGTTTACCCTCACCGTCACATCGCCTCCCGCGTCGCCCACTGCCCCCGGCATCACAGGCCCCGCCACGATGAACCTGACCGAAGGCTACGCCGCTACTTCGACCTCAGCGTTCACCGTCACAGGCACATCGCCGGTCACAGTTGCCATAACAGCGGGCGACAGCCGTATCACATGGAACAATACGGCAAGAACGCTGTCGATAGCCGCAGGTCTTACGGCAGGCAGTTACGACGTCGAACTGACCGCCTCGAACACCGCCGGTACGTTCGTCTTTACCTTCACGCTGACAGTCGAAAGAGGCGCTGTCGTCATTCCTCCAACGATAATGCGTTCAATCACCATCGTCCCCGCGACGAACGGCAGCATCACATCCGATAAAGCGTATGCCGGTACCGGCGAAACAATAACGCTCAACGTCATTCCCGACGAAGGGTATGCGCTGGATGCGATAACGGTATGGCATTCCGATTATTCCCAAGCCGTCCCTGTTACATTCACTGTAGACGGCGACATCGTTTCCTTCCAGATGCCCCCGCATAATATCACCGTCACGGTAACGTTCAAAAGCGCAACCACAGGCAATGAACAATGGACAGTTGACAATGGACAATTAAGGGCATGGACGGTCAATGGCGTACTGTATGTAAGCGGTTTAACAGATGGATCGACTTTGCGGGTGTATAATATCGTCGGCACGCCGGTATATCAGGGTGTAGCATTGTCGGACAATGTCGAAATCGCATTGCCCGGACGCGGCATATACATCGTCACCGACGGACAAACGGTGGTCAAGGTGAATAATTGATTACATCCCCCTGCCCCCTTCACATCCCCCTAACCCCCTTCAAAGGGGGAATGGGGGAGTGAATCACTGATTTTGTTTCACCTTAGCACGGCGCATGCTCCGGCCTGCGCCGTATTTTGTTGTGATTATCTTTTCAACATGGCGACGCTACGCCGAACGATAATAAAGGGATTACATAAACCTGTCGTCGGCAGGAAACGAAACAATCCAATAATTTCAGCATATTGTTGGCGGTTCAAAATATAATTTCTACTTTTGGCATAAAAAACTTCAAAACTTCAAACAACGATGAAAAACAAATTATTTACAGTATGTATACTGAATCTTCTTTTTCTCAATGCCTTTGCGCAAACCGATTATGAAACAATATATGATGAAGCCATGAATCATATATTTGAAGAAAATTACCAGGAGGCAATTCGTTTATTAGAGTCCATTCAGGATAAGGGAGAACATGAGTTGTTCTTCAACCTGGGCTCCTGTTATTATCACCTGGGTGATATTGAAAAAGCAACCGCCAATTATATCGAAGCGCTCAAATATGATGAAAAGGATTTTGATACAAATTATACACTGGCAGTCATTTTTTTTGAGAATGAAGATTATATCAATGCAGAGCGGTTTTTGGAAATATGTGATGAGATAGATGATCAGCGGATAACTATTGTCAATACACTGATTTTAATAAAATATAAACTCGGAAAGATAGATAAAACGGAAGAACTCAAACAAAGGCTGAGAGCAATCAGACAAAACAGTAGTAATACGAATATCAATGAGATGACAGAATTTGTAATTGATATATTTACCTATAAAGATTTTCGGATTTTTGCTGAAGAATCATTTGAATTATCGGGTGATTTGTATTATCATTGGTCGTTTATCATTTATGACGACCACAACAACTTTGTGAAAAGTGTGAACCTTGAAAGTTCATCTAATTTGAGGGCATTGGGAACACCCTATATCATCGGGACAGATCACTTTGAAAATAATCGCAGGATTCATAAAACGACAACAACGGTATTTTCGGAATTACCTGATTATAATGTGATGAAAAGCATTGTTATTGAGGAGATTGAAAATGGGTTGGAGGCGGGCGCTACCGGAATATATCCCATGCTCAATCAAATTCCGCTGACCATGGCTTTGACCACACAGGCGCCCGAAGTCGAGATTCAGTTGAAAGGAATGGGTGAGGCGACGATCGACTGGGGCGACGGCGCTCCGGAAACGTATGCACTTCGGGGCGATCGGGAGGTGGAATGTACGCATACCTATTCAGGTACGACCGCCCATATCATCACCGTAACCGGCACAAACATTACGGTGTTGAATTGCAGCAATATGTTATTGGTAAATGTGGATGTAAGCGAAAATACCGAACTGGAGGAATTGAGGTGCAGGAATAATCGGTTAGCAACATTGGATGTGACCGGCAATCCCAACCTGGCACATTTGGATTGCAGCAATAATCAATTAAAGACACTCGACCTGACCGGAAATGCCGCACTTACATTTTTAGTTTGCAGCGGCAATCAACTGACAACGCTCGACCTGACCGAATGTACCCAACTGACATTTCTGGGAGGCAACAATAATTTATTCACAACGCTGGATGTGAGTCGGAATACCGTATTGGAGGTTTTGGCATGTTCCGACAATCGCTTAACGGCGTTAGACCTGAGCCGGAATGTGACGTTGACGGATTTGGTTTGCCGCAACAATCAATTAACGGCATTAGATATAAGTGTGAATACCTATCTGGCCACTTTGGGATGCAACGGCAATCAATTATCCACCTTAGATGTGAGCAAGAACGCATTGCTTTGGCATTTGGATTGCTACGAAAACCAATTGACGGCATTGGATTTGAGCGGGAATATTGTGCTGAAGTATTTGAAATGCGAAGATAATCAATTGACCTCGCTGGATTTGAGCAAGAATGCTTTGCTGCAAAGTGTGGGATGCAACACGAACCGGCTACTATCCATAGACGTGAGCCGGAACAGAGAGTTGACACATTTGGCATGTTTTGATAATCAATTGGCAGTTTTGGATGTGAGCCGTAATACCTCGCTGAAGATGTTGGAATGCGGCAATAATCTATTGACGGCTTTAGATGTGACGGGGAATACCGCATTGAATATCCTGGGATGCATCGGTAACCAATTGACAACATTAGATGTAACGAAGAATACGGCGCTGACAACGCTGGTGTGCAACCGTAATCAATTAACGGTCCTGGATGTGTCGAGGAATACCACTTTAACGGAGCTGCTGTGCAGCGGTAATCAATTGACGACATTGGATGTGAGAAGGAACGTCGAACTGACGGAATTGTTTTGCAGTGACAACCTATTAACCGAATTAGATGTAACGAGGAATACTGCGCTGACGGCTTTGCGATGTGATGGCAATCAGTTGACGGCTTTGGATGTGAACAGGAATGTGATGTTGAGACGTTTGGTTTGCAGCGGCAATCAACTGCGCGCTGCTGCCTTGAATGCTTTATTCGAGACGTTAATCGCAGATGATACGGGGAAAAGTAAATTCATCAGCATCAACGACAACCCCGGTACAGACACCTGCAACATCACCATTGCAAAGAATAAAGGATGGGGAATGAGCGATGAAGAAGATGAAGCGCTCCAAGGCCCCAACGTTTTCTAAATTTTTATTTAAAATCTTACCAAACTATTTGTTGCCAGGTTTGCCTTTTTTTTACATATTTCTGACTCGCCCTGAACCACTAATATTGATGTCTGTTTTTGGTTCGCCGCGATAATTTACTCCACCGGAACCGGATATATTTGCTTTCAAATTGTCTGTAACATGTATATCAACATTGCCGGAACCGCTTATGCGGACAGTTGCATCGTTTATGATGAATTCATTTCCGTTAAACTTTCCGGAGCCTGAAATGCCAATATCTGCATTTTGGCTGTTCCCAACAACCGTCATATTACCCGAACCCGAAATTCTTGCGGAAAAATTGTCACATTCAACTGTTCCTTCTATTTTCCCGGAACCTGATATAGACGTCTCGAATGTTGATGCGGTTATTTGATCCGCACTTTTAAAACTTCCGGAGCCGGACACTGAAACACCGCTTAAAACCGGACAATAAATGTCAACCAAAAATTTTGTAAACGAATATGAACCGCTTTTCGTTCCAATGTTCAGAACATTGTTTTTTACGACAATTTCAACATATTCGTCCAGATTTTCATCAACGGTAACAACCGCCCGATATTCCTGACTTGCATGAAAACGCACTTCCGCACTTCCGCTAACATTGACTTTTTCAAATTCAGAAACAGTTTTTTCTGAAGTCACTAAATTTCCGTTTCCTTTTATTGGAAGGAAAGAAGTACATGATACACAGCAGGCAAAAATTCCAATAAATGCCGCAATCCAAATGATTTTTTTACTACGCATGATTTTATTTTTTTAATTATTAAAATTTAAGAAAAATTTCGTTATTTGTAATTGGGCGGACACGCAGGACACGCCCCTACATTACATCCAACGCCAATGCGTCGGCCAGTTGTGAATCCCATTGACACTTTGGCCGATTGCGTACCAACTGATGCAGCAAAGAACCAATGCGATAAACCAAAGCGCTACCAATCCCCATTGTACTCCGGAAGGGATTGGTTTCAATTTCAGTAGTTTGCCAAATAACGAATAAACCAAAGCAATGACGGGTATGCCAAGTAACAGGATTCCACCGATACTGCCTAAAATGGTAATATATTCGGGAACGTCATACATCCAATGGATATTATCCGCCAAAAAAGGAAAACCGCTAAAGACAACTCCAATACCACCTGCGAGTAAGGCGAAAATCACTACAATCAAAATAAATACCACCAAAAGCAAAACAGGCAGCAAAATAATACCAAGAAAAACAGCCGCAACTTTCAGTAAAATCCCAAAAAGGGTAACGATAAAGTCGCCGATTTTTTGTAATGCCGTACGCGGTTTATCAGAACGTATATAAGCGTTTACTTCATCAATTCCTTTCTCAAAATTATCTGTAACTGTTTTGCCGATATTTTCTAAGTTAACCCGTTCGCCACGCATCATGAGTTTATCTGCAGCCGTAGTAGCAAGCGGAATGACCAACCATAAAATCAAATAAAATGTCACAACAAACGGAAAACCAACAAAAAGCAATCCAATCAAAATCAACCGGATAATAACGGGATCGCAGCCTATATACAGACCCAGCCCGCTTGCCACGCCCCCCAACACACGGTCGTCGGGGTTGCGCATCAAACGTTTTTTCGTTTTTCCGGCGCTTTCCGCACTGTCTGCGGCCGACCGTTTCTCTTCTTTCTCTTCCGGCTCGTCCTGAAATAGTTGCTCGGGCTTGCCCATGCGCGTAATCACTTCTTCAATATGCTCGATGGTGATCACCTGAAAACCCATCCGAATCCGGTCGTTTAACAATTCGGAAATACGTGTTTCAAAATCATTCATAATTTCATCCGACCCTTCTTCGCGGCTGAAATGCGCACGAAGATTCTTCAGATAGTTATCCAACAATTGGTATGCATCTTCATCAATATGAAAAACGATACCGCCCAAATTTACAGTCAATGTCTTTTTCATTTTATTCTTCTTTTAAAATATTTCTAATGTGGTTGATCGTGTCATTTAATTCCTGCCAGGAGTTTTCTAATTCTTTCAGAAAGATGGCTCCTGTTTCTGTCAGTTGATAGTATTTGCGCGGAGGACCCTGGTTGGATTCTACCCAGCGGTAAGCCAGCAAACCACTATTTTTCAGGCGCGTAAGCAGTGGATATAACGTGCCTTCCACTACAATCAAGCGGGCTACCTGTAACCTTTGAATAATATCGGAAGTATACAATGCCTCTTTTTCAAGGAGTAAAAGAATACAATATTCTAAAATACCCTTTCTCATCTGCGATTTTACATTTTCTACATTCATACCTTTACTAATTTTGATACAAAGATAGGCAATACTTTTATACTATGCAATACATGCTACTATTATTTAACTTTATTTAACTAAAATATCATCTTTTTACATTATTTTTCGGCATTTATCGCTCCAATGTCACGAAAGAATATTACTTTTGCTCAAAATACACTATTAAACAATCTTTCACAAACGAAAAAAAACGACAATGAACTATTACCATTTTGCAGACTTAATTTACAGGCAGGCGGAGAAATATCATTCCCGTCCGGCTTTCCAATACCGTGATGGAAAAACCGGTAAATGGCTGAAAGTGTCATGGGCTGAATTTTCAGAAAAAGTTCGGTTTACCTCACAGGCGTTGGTTGAATTTGGCCTCCAACCCCAGGAACGAATTGGCATTTATGCACAAAATATGCCGGAATGTTTTTACTGTGATTTCGGAGGATATAGCGCCCGCGCTGTTTCCGTTCCGATGTATGCTACAAGTTCGCCTGCTCAGATTGAGTACATTGTTCGCGATGCGGATATTCATATTTTATTTGTCGGCGAGCAGTTACAATACAATAATGCCTTCACAGTGCAACAGGACACAAATGACATCCTGAAAAAAATCGTCATTTTTGATCCTGCCGTGATTCGTAATCCTGCGGACAAAACATCTGTTTATTTCGATGAATTTATCCGGCTTGGCGACCATGCGTATACGGATTCGGAAGTAAAAATACGGCGAACGCAGGCGCTTCCCGACGATATTGCCGCAATCATGTATACATCAGGTACAACCGGCGAATCAAAAGGCGTGGTATTGCCCCATTCCTGTTTTTTGGAAGCCATGCGCATTCATGATATCCGTTTACCGATGGTGAGCGACCGGGATTTATCCATGTGTTTTCTGCCGTTTACGCATATTTTTGAAAAAGCCTGGTCATGTTATTGTTTCCATAAGGGAGTACAGGTAGCAATCAATCAGGATCCAAAGATCATTCAACAGACTATCAGGGAAGTACGTCCGACCGTGATGTGCAATGTGCCTCGTTTCTGGGAAAAAGTGTATGCCGGCGTGAACGAAAAAATAAATGCTTCATCAGGGCTTATGCTTAAAATGTTTAAGAATGCGTTGGAGGTTGGATATAAGTATATTGTTGATTATCAGCGAAAAGGAATTAAGCCTCCATCCAAACTCGCCACCCAGTTCCATTTTTACGACAAAACGATTTTTAAGTTATTGAAAAAGAAGGTAGGCATTGATCGCGGACGCGTTTTTCCGGTAGCAGGAGCGCCGTTGGCAGATCATATTACCAAGTTTCTTTTATCCGTCAATATCCCGATTAAATACGGCTACGGACTATCGGAAACAACCGCCACAGTCTGTTTCTTTCCCGAAGTAAACTACGAAATAGGCTCAATCGGAAAAATCATGCCGGATTTAGAAGTAAAAATTGATCCCCAAAATAATGAGATATTGGTGAAAGGAATAACAATCACGTCGGAATATCACAATAAACCTGATGCAACAAAAAAAGCATTTACCGAAGACGGTTTTTTCCGGACAGGTGATGCCGGCCGGATTGAAGGTGATACGCTGTTTTTTCTGGAACGGATCAAGGATTTATACAAAACCTCGAACGGAAAATACATTGCTCCTCAGGCTATTGAACTCAGTTTGAGCGGGAACAAGTATATCGAACAATGTGCGGTTATCGGCGACGAACATAAATTTGTCAGCGCGTTGCTTGTCCCTTCTTTTGCTGCGCTTGAAACATACGCCGAAAACAATGGAATCAGTTTTCAGGACAGGGAAGAACTGATTTCAAAAAACGAAATCCTCCGGTTGTACCAATCGATTATTGAGGAATGTCAGAAAGACTTCGCTTCTTACGAGAAGATCAAGCGTTTCACATTACTTAATAAACCTTTTACGATGGATTCGGGGGAATTGACCGATACGCTCAAATTACGTCGCCCTGTTATTGCCAAAAACTATGCGGAAGAAATCGAAGCGATGTATGAATGAAAGGAAAAACGTTACAATCTATACATTTGTTTTATCTTTTTTATATCTTTGTACCATAGTTACATGAATTATTAATTAAAATTATTACTTATGTTATTACAAAGATTTTTTTCAACAAAAAGTGTTAGCGGATCGTTAGCCTCGTTTGGACTACTTGTACTTCGCGTTGCTATTTGTGCTATGATGCTCACTCACGGGCTGCACAAACTTTCACACTTTTCGGCCATGAGCCAAAATTTCAATCCGATAGGTATAGGCGGAACCTTATCGTTGTCGCTTGTGATTTTCGCTGAGGTGTTTTGTTCAATCGCCTTATTATTAGGTTTGTTTACACGATTATCTACCATTCCTTTAATTGTTGCCATGGGCGTTGCCATATTAGTTAGCCATGCCGGGCAAGCATTTGCGGCGAAGGAGTT
>Ga0099364_10007802_pt1 | contig 15209 bp, 17 predicted proteins | sample TergutTh196P3_FD_73070 | JGI IMG/M metagenome (GOLD analysis project Ga0099364, IMG submission 73070) | Microcerotermes parvus P3 segment gut microbial communities from Pointe-Noire, Republic of the Congo - Th196 P3 | ecosystem: Host-associated > Arthropoda: Insects > Digestive system > Gut ... | reverse complement strand
GAGAAGGAATGAGTACAGGACTGGTGTTTTGTGTTGGTGTTTTTCGTTTGGGCTCTCGCCCCCCCCCCCCCCCCCCCCCCCCCCTATTTTGCCTATGTTGACATGGAGAGGTTGTAGGGGTGTGATTGTTTTGGTCATACCGTCGAATTCTGTCGCGTTTTGATGTTAGAATGAGTAATATATGCCTATTTTACCCATCTCTTTGTAACCGACAAGCGGGGGACAGGAGCCGCAATCGCAAAATTGCGGTTTGAATCACCAATCCAACGGCCTTTGCCACGCGGCTTTCAATTCCCCAACATCCGCCGAAAACGCTTTGCCAAACGATAATACCTTGTCCTGCGTTACTTCGCCCAACTTGCGAATCGGCAACTCCCGGAACAACGATTCCAATGCCGAGGCCTTCTCCAACTCGACCTCTACCACAAAACGGCTATTCGACTCGCTAAACAACGCGATAACATCAAAATCGCCCAATAAATTCGCTCCGAAATCGCCCGCAATGCACATTTCCGCGACCGCAACCGCCAAACCGCCCTCGCTTAAATCATGCACACTACGTAGCAAACCCTGTCCGATTGCCGTATGGAGAGTTTCGTATAACTTCTTCGCCTGCAAGACGTTTAGTCCGGGAACGGTGCCGTGATCCGTTCCCGGCTTGGTTGCCTGCACTAAATTGTAATGCGAACCGCCGAACTCGTTTTTCGTTTCGCCCAGCAGATACAAGACATTGCCCGGCTTCTTCAAATCCATCGTTACGCACTTCGATACATCATCGACCTGGCCCATCGCGGAAATCAGCAGCGTCGGCGGAATCGCAATCGACCCGCCCTCCACCGGACGAAACTCATTATTCAAACTGTCCTTACCGCTGATAAACGGCATCTCAAAAGCCAACGCCACTTCATAACACGCCAAGGCCGCCTCAACGAGCGACCCCAATGTTTCAGGGCGTTCCGTGTTGCCCCAGCAAAAATTGTCGAGCAGCGCAATCGTTTTTGGGTCCGCCCCGACGCACACGGCATTGCGCACCGCCTCATCAATTCCCGACGCTGCCATCCGGTAGGGGTCAAGGTCGCCGTACATCGGATTCATTCCGCAAGAAATCACGAGTCCACGCCGCGAATCCAAGCGTGGCCGAAGCACCGCCGCATCGCCGGGACCGTCATTATGCGTTCCAACCAACGGCTTAATCACGCTGCCGCCCTGCACTTCGTGGTCGTATTGACGGATGATCCAATGTTTGCTCGCAACGTTGAGCGAGGAGAGAATTGCGAATAATGTATCGCGGGAGGCCGTGGCGTCGCCGTCCGGCGGTCGGCAACCTGCCTCGATGTCGCAGTTGACGTACTCCGCTTCCCGCACGACGGGTGGTCGGCCTTTGTGCAGAAACTGCATATCCATATCGGCAACCTGTTGGCCTTGATATTTCAAGACGAGCCGACCCGTCGGCTTGAACGTTCCCAATACGACCGCCTCGACATCTTCCGACTCGCAAAGTTGCCGAAACTCTTCCCAATTCTCCGGCGGCATTGCCAGCACCATCCGTTCCTGGGCTTCGGAAATCCAAATTTCGGTATAACTCAGGCCTTCGTATTTGAGCGGAGCATTGGACAGTTCGACTTCCGCACCGATATTTTCGCCCATTTCGCCGACGGCACTGGAAAATCCGCCGGCACCGCAGTCGGTAACGGCACTGTACAGGTTCCTATCCCGGGCTTGCAACAGCACATCGAGCATCATTTTTTCGATAATCGGGTCGCCGATTTGCACGGCTCCGCCGGAGAGCGTTTCGCTTTCGTGGGTCAATTCGCCGCTGCTAAACGTTGCCCCGTGAATGCCATCGCGTCCGGTTCGCCCGCCGAGTGCGACGATCAAATCGCCCGGATTCGGCTCCGCTTTGTGCGATTTATCCTTCGGAATGATGCCGATATTGCCGCAAAAAACGAGCGGATTGCCGATGTACCGTTTGTCAAAATAGACTGCTCCGTTGACCGTCGGAATGCCCATCCGGTTGCCATAGTCTCGCACTCCGGCAACGACACCGTTCATAATCCGCCGTGGATGGAGCACGCCGACGGGCAGTTCGCCGTATCCAACATCCGGCGGCGCGAAGCAAAACACGTTCGTCGACGCGATGGGTTTCGCACCCAGGCCGGTTCCCATCGTATCGCGAATCACGCCGCCCAAGCCCGTATTCGCTCCGCCGTAAGGCTCCAAGGCCGACGGACGGTTATGTGTTTCGGCTTTGAACGTCACGTTGTACTCCTCGTCGAACGTTACCACACCAGCATTGTCAGCAAATACGCTCACGCAAAAATCGCGGACTCTCGGGTTCGTTTGGCAAAGTTCCCTGGTTGCGGCAAAGATTGTTTCTTTGAGCATATTCTCAAAATGAAACTCGCGTAGGACATTCCCGGCGGCATCCTTTTGGACGTGATGGATCCGTCCGGCCAGCGTTTTATGCGAGCAGTGCTCGCTCCAGGTTTGTGCGAGTGTTTCGAGTTCGACGTCGGTCGGATCGCGGCCTAGTTTTTGGTAGGCAGTCTGGATCGTCTGCATTTCCGTCAGGGAAAGATAGAGTTGCCCTTCTTTGCTCAAGCGTTGCAATGCGTCATCGTCCATATCGCGGATCGACACGGTGATGAGTTTGAATTCGTAGGGCGAACCGACTTGCAGCGTCGCAAAGGGAATGTTGCCGAAGATTACCTGCTCGATGGAGTCGTTGGCAAGGAGTTTTGAGGCTAAAGTGCGTTTTTCGCTGTCGTCGATGCCGGTAATCCAGTATTTCTTGAAGGTACGCAGTCCATCGACGTGGAGTCCGAAGTCGGCAAGGAGTTTTCGGGCATTATCGGCAACGGAGTCGGTAACGCCTGATTTGGGCAGGATATAGATGATGTTGGGCGTGTTGTCAGCGGCGTGTTGGCTGGTGTCAGAAACTTCAATGCGTTGTGTCAGGGGATGAGCGAGCAGTTGTGTTGCCAGTTCGGCAATTTTGCGATGATCTTCATTGGTTCCGTTGCGGATTTCGAGGAGGAATCCGTGAGCGGCCTGTGCGGAAAAATGGCAATTGGATCCAAGATCGGCGGCATCTTGGAGGAGTGCGAGTGCGAGCACATCGGGTTGTTGCGGAGCGGGGAATATGCAGATTTCCCAGAGCATAAGGGGGACATTTTGGATGGATAAAGGAAGGCATCATTTTACTGCTAATTGGAAGGAGATGCAATCGACGAACGATGGGGCGAGATGGAGTTGGGCGTAAGGGACATTTGCCTTCTTGGCGAAAAAGAGTCTGTTCGGCTCATTTCCGGCAAGCAACGAGCCAAAATTGAAGGTTATGCAATCCGCCACTCACTCATAATCTGCTTGGAAGTTAGCCTTGCATTAACTTCTTATTTTTCACTTGCGTCGTTTTTTCAAATTTCCGTCTCGAAAGCAACGTTGCATCATCGGCGAAGCATCGCAAAAAACCGGTGCGAGCACGAAGTACATTACTATTACAGGAGAATGCCAGGCGAAAGACCTTTTGCCGAATATAGAGTATCGCTTTGCCGGTTATTGGAAAGCACATCCAAGGTATGGGAGTCAGTTCGCATTCGATTCTTTTACGCAACCGGAACCGATTACCCGTGAGGCGATAGTAGGCAATTTAACCCAGTGCCCGAAGATCGGCATGGTGCGTGCGGAAGAGATTTACAACAAGCTCGGACATGATTGTATCGCTCAAATCAAAGCCGATCCACTTCGGGATATGATTCAGTCTGGAGTGCCGTGCGGCCAACTTACAGAAATTCATCGCAATGCCGGTGAAATCGTGAAGGCTTGTGCGGCTATTCGAGATAACAGTCCGATTGATCCAATGCCGACAAATTTTATCCTCGACAAAAATTTTGTTTTTTCCCGAATGACACCGACACGAGAAAAAGTGTTTGAGACGATCAAAAAGATTTTTGAATTTGAAAAAGAAATTCGTTACGAAAGTATTAACCCATTTAATGCGTTACAAGATTGCCAGATTATCGTTCCTCTGAATGAAAAATCGGAACTTGCTCGCAAGGCTCTCAATCCGTTGTTACAAGATTATTTCACGCCGTCACCGAAACAAAAAACAAAATCCAAATCATTAGAAACATTGAAGATGCATGGCATAAACATACTAGATGTTTCTAAAGTCCTTCAGTTTCGACGTGGGGATAAAATCATCGATAACCTGGTTACGGTACTCTCACTCTGGAAAACAGGCAACCAAGAGAAAATTGTGAACAATGTTACCAACATTGACGCAATCATAGAGCAGATGAACGAAGTGGCAGAACTCGATTGCCAATTATGTTTGACTTTTATTGTGATCTTGTATCCAACTCTTACAACTTTAACCCTCAACCCAAAAAAGGAACTATTACTATGAGTGAAACTACTAACACCAATGAAACGGGCTGTGCTTGCACGGCCAAGAATGACACCCAAGATGATAGTAGACAAGGAAAAACTGAACCGTGAAGCGATAGATATGGCAGCGGAGAATGCGGTCTTGCGATACAAGAGATACACGATGGCACCGGCAATAGAAAAATTGCTAGGCCAATGTGCTTGCATTGAAGCGAAGTTGACAATAGAAGGCTCTAATGCTCTCTCCGTGTTCAAAGATTTACGGCAAGACATTATCGAACTACTCCAAGTACAAAACCAGGAAAACAACGAATGCTAACGATACTCGAACAATACGAACGCAAATGCGAAGAAGGCGGAGGCGATGTAATATGTCCGACTTGTCATATCGAAATTGGACAATATGACGATTGGGTGATTGCAAGTAGATATATCGAAAGCAACCGATGTCCTATTTGCGATTGTGCAGAAGATGATTGGGATTGCACGCATAAATGGTGTGTGCATTGCAAGAATTGGTGCGAGGCTCGTAAAGAGCAAGCGGAGTATGAACGGCACGTAGAAAATGAATGGAGAAGCGAATACAAATACAAGTAGGCACTTGTATAACACCAACTAGATAAGGAACCGATACTATGAAAACAACAGGACTGAACTTTATTGAGGCCGTACAAGCGGCAAAGGCCGGGAAGAGGATACGGAGAGCCTCGTGGGCTCTAAATTGTGCGGTAGCAGATGTAAACAACTACTTTTATTACATAGGTCAGAATGATTCATTTTTCATCTGCATAGTTGACATACTTGCCGACGATTGGGAAATCGTGCCCGAACCGCCGAAGACGATGACGTTTATGGAAGCGTGGGCGGCAATGAAAGAAGGCAAGAAAGTGAAAAGATTTGAAATGCCGTGGATATACCGCATTGATGAAAATGAAGTATTCGCTCAAGACTGCTACACTTCAGATTGGGGTCGTGCAGGATTGTATTTTATCGACATCGAAGCAACCGAAATGAGTGAAGCAAAAATCGTATACATCACAAAGTATTGGCAGACTAGGGGTATTCTCATGATGGACAGTGTGGAGCCCAGAATAATGGACGGCGGCATCAGAGTCCATATGGACAGTAATGACTATTACCACAATACAACTACGTTGTTTTTTGGCTCTGACTGGTGGTCTAATCGGGAAAACGCCATTGACTACGTAGAAAAGTGCTGTGAAAAACGAATCAAATCCTTGGAAAAGCAACTGGAAAAACTACGCAATCTTGTGCTTGCGGATACGCTAGTGGATTGCAGGAGAACGGATAACAAAGGAGGCAAAGAAGCATGAAATTTGAAGATTTGACTGCCGAATATATTATGTCGCAAAAGTGGTATTGTGCGAATGAGAGCCACCAATGTGGCATTTACATAAAATACCACTGCGAAATATGGGGCCCGGTGACTTGCGGCATCCTCATGCCAAATATGAACTTCAAGTATTCCGAAGTCTATCAGAGGCTTTGCAAACTGATATGCGAAGAACATAACAAGAGCTTGACTGCCTCGCTTGCAGACACAAACGAACAATAAGAGAGAAGCATGAACTACTTTAGCGTATGCGATGGCATTGGAGCAGCACATGCGGCATTGTTACCGCTGGGCTACCGGTGCGTCGGCGTGAGCGAAATCGACAAATACTGCAAACAACTCATCGCCAGGGCGAAAGGAGGGACACAATGACACTAACACTACTGAAAACAAATCGTGCTACGAAGAATAATTTAACGGCATTAGCAAACGAGTTACGCCTATATGTTGATAGATATGCTGGCACGCCTGAATTTTGTGCGTCCGTTGAAAAAGTTATTACACAAATGAGTTTTGTTGCTGATGGTATAACGGACGATACGGCGATTATACCAGACTTCAACAGCATTGAGGCAATTTATAACAAAGAAAGTATAGCGAACGGCTGTGGAGATTGTGATTGGAAGTGCAAGCAACGTTGTGCCTTTGGAGCATCATTAGGTCGGATTGGAGCGATTGCGAGAAAGCATGGCGGTCGTTTGAATACATTGTTACTTAGACGAATGCCCTGAATGAAGGACAACTTTAACCCTTAACCAGAAAGGAACTACTACGATGAGCAAAACATTAAAAAACATCGCTAAACCAGATAATGCAGGACAACAGGAACTGGAAAACACAATCGTCAGAGGCGTGGTGGAAGCCGACATGATACTCCGTTTGCTCCGCTGCCACGATAGCAGTAATGTTGATGACGTGAAGGAGTGTATCGCCATTCTCTACAAAAGGGGATTTTTACTGGAGAAAGCACAGGCGATTGTCAATTTCTACGGACCGTTAAGACGTCCTAAACGGGATGACCCTAATGATGCAGATTGCGAAAAATGCAAACACTACTCACAAGATGGAGAATGCGAGATTGACGACCAGGAGCGAGAAACAGTCCTTGATAATAATTTGCAGGGATATTGTACGTGTTTTGAAAGAAAATGATAACTAACCAGAAAGGAACGAAAAATGCAAACATACCTCTCCATTGACTGCGACTATTTTTCGGTCAGTCGTGAGCAACCAAGCAAAAGTGCGAAAATACTGGTGGATATTCTGAATATACTTCAACTGCCGGTCTACGTGACTGTAGGACATGATCTACACGCTTTTGACGTAAACAGGCATAAAGCTAGCAGAATAATCAATATAGATCATCACTGTGATTGTAATGAAAACGTCAGCGAACAAACAGAACGTTTCTTACGAAAACACGGCACATCACTACCGTTGCTTGCGAGATTGACACAACTCTGTGAACAATCATCATATTTCGACCACTTAAATGAAGGAAATTGGATACACTATTGCTCTCTTCATGGAACAAAACAGCGTGTTGAACATTGGTACCAAACACTGAATCCCGGATATGTAGACAAGTATTACAATGATTTTATTTCTCTTGTTAATGGCAGTGCGTCGCACTACACTTGTCAAGTAGAGCAACATGATTTAATTCATCTGATTGCCAAAAGGAAAAATGATATTGTGGCAGTGGGTGTTGCTATTAGTCCACACTGGTGTGAGCATCTCTCCTATCATGAGTGGGGTTATGATTGGGGCATGGAGTTTTTCGATACGTTACATCAGTCTCACGAAGCGTTTGCGGACAGGTCGTTGTACTCGTATTATTGGGCGAATAAAGCGGTATTCAAACCAGACAATAAATGCAGGAAGATAGAAGAATACAAAATGCCTTATCGAAAAACACTATTGGCCAATAATGTCTGGTATTGTCCTCTGAGGACTTATTATCCGTATTATAGCCTTGCAACAAATGACGGTAGAGTAAAGATAGACGCCTATAAAGACTGTAGTGTGATACCTCACCTCCCCTCAATTAAAAGGGCAGCAGAGGCCTTTTCGCAATGGTAATTAAAAATAGAACAAGTAAATTCAAGTGTATAAAAACAAAAAACCAAATGATAATATCACCATTTACAATCGCTTATGATACACGTGAGCAACTGCCATTTTCCTTTCAAAACGTGCGGATTGATCGAAAGAAGGCATTTGTAATGACCCAACGGCGAACGTTGCCAACTGGCGATTACAGCATTGTCGGCCTTGAAGATAAGATATGTATTGAACGAAAATCCTTGCCAGACTTATACCAAACGCTCGGAAAAGGCCGTGAATGCTTTATGTCTGAATTGAAGCGAATGCAAATGATGGACTACTCCGCCGTTGTCATTGAAGCATCATGGCAACAAGTAAGTAATCCCACTGATGATGACCCGTTTTTTCATTCCAAAATGCACCCCAACAGCATCATCGGAACTATTGTCGCTTGTGCGGGACAGTTCCCAAAAACAGAATGGAAGGCCCCAGGAAATCGTCAAGCAGCTGAAGCAAAAACATTTAGATTGCTATTGAAATTTTGGCAACATCACACATCCTTTTGTAAGCATGACACGGACGCAACAAAAGAAAACAACTTTTCCAATGACGCCGGAGAACAAGCAGCAAATTTTGAATGCGTTGAATCTCCGAATGGAATATGAATCATTGGGCCTGAAAATTAACAACACGACTTCAAACGAAAAAGGATGGGTCAGTTGCTATGCTTTGGGAAGAGAGGAAAAAACACCATCCGCTGGCATCAATCTTGATCCAAGTAGCAAGCATTACGGCTACTACAATGATTTTGGAACGCAAGATGATGAAAAGTGCATTTCATTTTTTGATGTGTGTGCTAAATTTGGCACTGATAGTAGTGCGCAGGAAGCATTTTATCGGTTAGCAGAAATAGCAGGTGCCATATCAAACACATCCGCCACACAAACGCAAAATAAAAACCAATGGTTTGCCGATTTGAAAATAGAAAAACATGATCAAATCGGTTTCGTCACCCATAAACCGCCGTGTACTATCGAAGGTTTTTTAGCAACAGGCGGCCAAAAGGGATTTGTGCCTGGCCAAGGCAACGTCATTGTTTTTCCAATTTACAATGCAAACCTAACAATACAAGGCGGTGCCACTTTTAATTGGTTTGGCGGTTTGCTATTGGGACAAAAAAATCTGATGATTAAGGGGACAACTGCCGGGCTTATGGGATTGCATGGACTCAATCTCATCAAAGCCGGCACTGCCGAAATCGTCTATGTGGTCGAAGGCATCCCAGATATGGTTGCCTTGCAATCAAAAGTTCCCTCCGAAAAATGGAATACGGTTGCCGTTGTGACACATTCCGGTGGTGCGAATGAACATCCGCATGATTGGAAGGTCAATTTTTTCACGGGACAAAACGTTGTCGTTATTCCAGATGCGGACAATGCCGAAATATCCGGCGGTGAAAAATGGTCGCAGGCTCTTACAAAACATGCTACTTCCGTTCGCTTTGTAAAATTGCCTTATGAAGTAACAGAAACAAGCGGTAAAGACCTGCGTGATTGGTTTAATGAAGGCGGCTCTTTTGAAGAGTTGGAAAAATTAGCAGATGCTGCTGATGCCTATTCTAAAACCGACTCGCCACACACGGCGGAATTTTATGAAAAACTGCTTCACGACTTGCAAGTATTTATTTACGGACAAGACGAAATACAACAGATTACCGGCTACTCGCTTGTTTTGAATCGTTGGTTCACGATCAAAGACCGGAACCGATATACATTTCTCAATCTGATTGGTGATTGCGGCGATATTGTTCACACAAAAGTCATCCCATCGCAAAGCAAAGACCTGTCTGAAGGCATGTATAGTTTTAAGCAAGTAGTAGAAGCATTTTGTTGGGAGGCTGCAAAGAATAACATTCGCGACAATGACCGGCGTGGGCAGGGCATTTGGCATGATCCGCAAACAAAAGATGCGGTAATTGTTATAGGCAACGGACAAGCTGCCGTGTGGAACGGCACGACGCTTGAAAGGCTTGTAAAACCTGCTCACGGCGGGTTACAACTCAATACACAAACATCGTATTCGGAATTTGTTGATTTTGATACGCTCAAAGATGCTCTGGAAAACTATGATGAAAACAAAGCACCTACCGCCTTTGTCGAATTGAAAAAACTACTTACGCAATGGAATTGGAATACGAATGAGGACATCACTGTTACGCTCATTGCGGCCCTTGCCACCGCTTCATTCATCCAATCCGCATTTACTTTCAGGCCACAGGTTTGTATCGTTGGAGAATCCAATTCGGGAAAGTCCAGCATTCTCAACAATTTGCTCCGTGTGTTGTTTGGCGACTTATCCTACGTACAACTCAAGCCAACCGAGGCCGCCCTCCGCCAGGTTGCCGCCAGTAACTCAAACATCCTTTTGATTGACGAATTGGAAAAAGACAAACACAGAAAGCAAATACTGGAACTGCTCCGTACTTCAACAGACGGCGGAAAAGTCAACAGAGGCCGGCCAAACGGTACTGTACAAACATTCGGCATGAAACACATCGTGTGGATTGCATCAATCGAAATGAATCTTGCTAATCTTGCCGATGCTTCCCGATTTTTTCAATTTGAACCGCACAGGCCAGAACGTAAAGATGGCAAAAGGCCATTATTGCAACTCGACACGCAAGCCATCAAAAAAATCGGCTTCGACTTGATGGTCTTTGCCATCAAAAACATGAACGCCCTGCTTCAAACAATCAAAGAACTATCAAAGGCAGACATTGTAGAGGCTTTGCCTCGGAACATCGAAGCCGCCGCCGTCCCCGCCGCTTTTGCCGAAAAACTATTAGGCTGGACACGAATAGAAACGGAAGCATTCATGTACTGCTTTAACCAAGAGCACAATCCAAATAACAACAGTGATGTTTCTGAAGACCACCATGACCTGTTGCAGGACATTCTGAATCAAATCATCAGGGGCAACGAGGTCGGCGAACTCTCGATCACGCAAACCATAACGCAAGCCACACAATCGCAACACACCCAGTCCGCAACATTTGCAAGAGGGGCTCTCGAAAGACACGGAATCAAAATCGTAAAGCACGAAGGGGAAACGATGGTGTTTTTCAAAGCAGCGGGCCGAAATCCGGCTTTCCTAAAAAACTTGCCGGAATGGAAAGGCACAAATGCAAAAATGCTGCTCAAAAGAATTGACGGTATTTCAAAGCAAGATTTGATGGAAATTCTTATCAGGGAATTGGCATTCCAATCGAAAATATCGACAAAACAGAGGACAATCACCAAGTTCCTATAAATCGAGCAAAATGAACTGTCAAAATTGATGAAATTTTGGAACATGCTCGAAAAAAGAGTTGTCGATGGAATCGAGCATCGCAAAACAGAAATCAAAAATTGGAACATCGCCAAAAATGGCGAAGACTTTGAAGACGACGAGAATATCAATCTGTACGAAAACTTTGACTGGTACAAGAGAATGCCAAACTAAATGTGCGGGCAAAGAAAAACTGCCAATTCTATCAAACGCCCCCTCGAGCCGGTTTTTCTTTTCCGCACATCGGCCAGGCATCGGCGGACAAAATGGTGCCAAATCAGCAAAATAGCATGGGATTTAGCATGTAGTTTTCACCATGTGCCTTATTTTGTAGCGTTGAAAAATACTTATGTAGTATTTATTTAGGAAACTGTAAGTAGCATGCCCACCCCAGATTCCCCTGCCGTGGGGGTAAATTCGAAAATTCACACATTTAACAACACACGCTAACTTATGTAAATCACGGCATTTATGTCAATTTTTCCCGAATTGGGGAAGATTTGGCGGATTACTGTTTATGGCCGGTTCATCACCTGGTTTATCGTGGTTTCATCACGGTTTAGTGGCCAGTTCATCACTATCTCATCACAAGTTCATCACAGTCTCGTCATGGTTTTATCACTGTTTCGTCATGGTTTCATCACAAGTTCATCACGTTCACTTCACAAGTTCGGCACCGGCAGCATTTTTTCGATAATTTTTCGCCTGGTCGTATGCCCAAAATGCCAATTTATGTGCAAAGCAGCGGCGATTGTATGCATAAAATGCCATTTTGTGCACATGAGGGCCAAGAAATAGGCCGAAAGTATGGACGTTTCATCACGTTTACCTGCAAGTCCGTTGAAACTTAATACTGCAGGGTTCTGGCGATTATGCGGTGAATCTCCCGGGCACATCCACACATGTTGCCCGCATGTGCGTAAGTCCCCATTGTTCCAGTGAAAACCATAACTGCGAAGCCCAAAACAATGGAATCGTTTCCCGACTATGCGACATCAACAATTTAAGATGTTCCTGCTGAAAAGTCCTGCCTTCTTCCGTGTGTATTAGAGGGAAAAAGAAGGCCTTGGTGTGGAACGGTGCGGGATAGTAGAGTTCATTCCATCGAGCAATAAAGTGTAAACCAAACAAATGAGCATAATTGACATTCAGGCGATAGGTATCGTCTTCAGTCGCAGTATCTTCAGTAAAAACCAAAGGTTGTACCTCAAGAATGTTACGTTGTGTCAGTGCAATGATTTTATGCCGGTCAATCCGATTATTTTCATCCTGCATAAGCCAACGGCGTACATCTTCCGCATCTTGAGCATACCGTTCCCAAAGACGATCAAGGCAGGTTTCAAAACCGCTCTGGCTACCCTGTTTCCCAATTTTTTGCTGTTCCTTGCGGTACCGTTCTTGCAACTTATCAAAAGTATCGCCAAGCATTTCAAGCCGAGCATTTTTCACTTCGAGGGGGATGACGATAGTCATTTGGTCATTTTGCGTTAAAAAATACTTCAAAAGCCTCCATTACGGCTGGTGAATCGCTACACCGGTCAACTTTGGAGGAGTCCGCGTCACTATTATCGAACTTATTTTCCGTCCGAAAGCCGGAGATGCCATAACGATCTGCGACGTGCTGCGGAATCGGCTCGTCGGCGGAATTCTGTACGGCAATATCTTGCGAAGGCATAATTTTTTGCTCCAACATAGTGCATTTTTCGGAAAAAGGGCACTCAGGATACCGATGGATTGTAACACGTTGCCGGAAAAAGGCAAGAGACACGGTCTTGCCGGAACTGGAGCCTCTTCCCAAAGGTCGAATTTGCGGGAAAATCCTGCCCCCACACCTGGCCAAAAATCGCCGAAAAAGCCGGTTTACGTCGAAATTGTCCGCCCAATTTATGGCCGGACCGACCGGTTGGGAACGGCTTTGCTGTCCTTTCCTCCAAAAAAAGCCCCAATTTTTCCCATTTTCTGCTGGTTGTAGATATTTTTTCCGGTTTTGTCAGCGATTTTTGGGGGAATACCGGTTTACTCTTGTCCATTTTTTTAATTTTCTATACCATCCTCTTGAAAAATGGCAAAAATAGCCGACAATGACGCTATGGAGAGTGTTATATGAGCCCGAAAAGTCCCCCTGACATTACAGTTTTTGACATTGCCAACTGGTTTTTGATGCAGGCAAAGGGTGAAGTTATGCCTTTGACGCACATGAAACTCCAAAAATTGGTGTATTTTGCCTACGGCTGGTGTACTGCGTCTATCGTGATTACAGCGATCCGCTGTTTGCCGATAGTATCTTTGTATGGCGACGCGGCGTTATTGTTAAAAGTTTGTACGAAAAATTCAAACATTTTGGTGACGATCCGATTGAAATGGAGGAAATTCAATCTCCAGATTTGAACGTGAGTGTTGTCGAAATACTTGAAGATGTGTGGAAAGCGTACTCGCCATTGTCGAACTCTCTTTTGGATAGTGCAATCCACCGTCATTCTGCGTGGCGCACGGCGTTACACTCTATTGAATGGGAAGTTGCAATGTCGCCGGAATCCATTTGTGAGACATTCAAAAAAATGATGGCGCAATATGAACATGCGTGAAAACGAAAACACATCCCAATGCAGTGCGCCCGATGACGAACGGATTGTCTGGAGTGGTAACGGTACGCCCTTCGATATTACTGGCTTTCGGACACCAGAGAAGTTCAAGAATCATGAAGCCGACGCCTCACGAGTTGATTCATTGAGCATTTGTCCTGATGTTGAGGAAACCTGTCGCATTTTTAGCAATGGCCAGCCGTTTGGGAGCGAAAATGCGGGAATTTCTACCCGAAAAAGCCCTGTTTTGTAAAAAATCGCCGTTCTTGGCTAAAAATTCCCACAAAGAAAATACAGAATGCGCCATTGCGAGCCTGCATTGGCCAGTTTTTTCTAAATATCGGTAATCGTCTGCTTCAAAACGTGTTTTTAGGCGATTTTATGGCCTTGCAAATCATTTTTTACACCTCGCCCTACCCATCACGCATTTCGGCCATGCTGCCTCTAGGAAGCAACGTCGTGGCTTGCGTGCGATTTGGCGATAGTCGCCCGACTACGCGTTTTGGTTTCGTTTCAGAATTCAGTTGTTCATTATTAACAACAGAATCGTCGTTTTCAGAATCCACGTGCGCGCCGCGCGCACCTGAATCGCCATTTTCGGAATCCAGGTGTAAATTATTTACACCTGAATCACCATTTTCAGAATCCAACTGGGCGCGGCGCCCAGTTGAATCTCCGCCCAAAATCCGCGCGGCATTGGGCATTACACGGATTTCGGGGGGCGGAGTCATCGCAATACTATGGATAATTGTGGCGATATTCTATCATTGCTTGCAGATATTACAATGGGGTGCTGCCCTGCCCCCCTTGACGGCCTTTTGGGGACATGGTACAATGGCGGCGTGGTCGTCGGGCAAGCCCGGCACCGCATGTCAAAAACGGGCTGATAAATCGCTTGCAACGACTTACCAACCCTGGCAAACCAACTAAAACACCTAGTCAGATTGCTTATCCTGATTATACCTGATTGGTATATCTTGCAAGCGTCCTGGCGCAGCGCCCCGAAATCGGGGGAAATGGAGAGTTCCTATGAATAAGAGAATTAGACGCGTTTACGTGGACGGTTGTGCGGTCGGCGGTGCTTTTAACAAAAGATTCGCAAACGAAACGAGACCATTCTGGAATGCAGTACAAAATGGCGAAATCGTCATAATTGTATCGGATGTTCTGGAAAAAGAACTACGAAAAGCCCCAGAACTTGCCAGATCACTGATTTACGGATTGCCGGAATCCCAAGTTGAGCAGGTTGTTTCGACAAGCGAGTCAGATGCACTGGCAGACCGATACATTGCCGAGGGTGTCATTGAAGGGACAAGTCTTGACGATTGCCGACACATTGCCCTAGCGACAATCTACCGTGCAGACGTGCTTGTAAGTTGGAACTTCAAACACATCGTCAACATTGACCGAATCGAAGGATACAACAGTGTCAATATGAAACTGGGGTATCCGCAAATCAACATCCGAACCCCCTATGAGGTGATCCATGACGAAAATTAACTGGAGCGATT
>Ga0099364_10004421_pt2 | contig 15209 bp, 13 predicted proteins | sample TergutTh196P3_FD_73070 | JGI IMG/M metagenome (GOLD analysis project Ga0099364, IMG submission 73070) | Microcerotermes parvus P3 segment gut microbial communities from Pointe-Noire, Republic of the Congo - Th196 P3 | ecosystem: Host-associated > Arthropoda: Insects > Digestive system > Gut ... | reverse complement strand
TCGCTAAAGAGTTCTTTGCTCAAACAATGCAGGATACTGATACAATGAAAAGGTACAGGTACATTGATGTAAGCCACCAATGGCTTTTAGCAACGCAATAATAAACTACAGCCAATTAATAAAGTGGTTTTTGGGTAAATGTTCGGACAGATGTACCAAAAACTACAAATTTCTCAAAAAAGTTCGCTTTTCAAAAAACTTAAATATTTTTCACCCCAAACGTAACCTTTTTCGTTTTTCTACGTATAATTGAGAAGTTAGCCGTTATTCGCGAGAGCGCAGCAGAGAGAAGGCGTGAACAAGAGTAATTGGAGACAAAAAGGCAAGACACTCGCGAAGCCGTAAGAGCGAGAAAATTTAAAAGTTGCGCCCGTCACGAATCAGGGTTTTTAAAATGTTAATGTTTAGTATTTTTAGCAGAGTAATGGTACCTGCGGTCATTTCAAAAAACGAAAATTCCTGTATTGGCAAAAATCAAATGTTGTCATTTTTGAAAAAAATCAAACTTGGCACATGGTATTTGGCGATATGTATAATGCTATTTGTTAGTGCGTGCAGTCCAACGAATAAGGCTGCGAATACGGTTGCGAAATTGTATATAGAATGCTCGCATAAAAATGATAGAGCGGCTTGTGCAGAAATGGATAAATTCGTTGGAGAACTCTATGACAGTGGCAAAATAGTAGACCAAAGCGAGTTTGAACGTTTGGTTGAGAGTCATGTGGTTAGATATGGGTATAGAATGTTAAGCGATTTTTAAAACAAATCACCCAAAAATTGTATTTGCAGCCTACTTTATTTGGAAAAATTTTAATGCGTTGCTCCTGCATAATGTTTGTATGACGCTTTATTTTTTAAAATGTTGGCTTAATGTTTGTAATTTCTAAAATTTCAATTATTTTTGTGAATTTAAATAATTAACCTAAAATTATAAATTATAATGGTCAAAAAAGTATTATTATCAATATTTGTTATTTCGCTTTTTGCTTGCAGCAACGACGATGGGGAAATTTCGGATCTCTCGGCAGAATATGAAAACGGCTCTGTTATCTTTACATGGACGGGCGCCGCAAAGGTGAATGTTTACAAAAGCGAAACAGCCGATGGAAACTTTGTCCGGGCAGGTAAAGCGCGAAGAAATTCGTACAAAACAAAAGACGCAGACAGTTATTTTGTGTTTAAAGTTGGCAAAGCAGGCGAAGAGAATAGTGCTACCGAGCCGTTCAGTTATCTGCAAAACGCATTGGGACCTAACGTAAAAGTGTTTACTCAAAAAAACAGGGAGGAGGATATTCAAAAGTATATCAGCACGCTTTACGAAAATACCGCCTGGGATGCTTTCAGTTTGAACAGACACGCTATTCTGTTCATGCCGGGCGTTTACGAGAACGTTACCGTACACGTGGGCTATTACACATCTGTTGCGGGGCTTGGTTTGCTGCCCACAGACGTTAAAGTCGGGAATTTTGAAATACGTCAGCATCCGCTAACGGGCAGTATGCTAACAAATTTCTGGCGCACGGTCGAGAATTTTTCAATCAATACCGACGCCATGTTTTGTGTATCGCAGGCAACAAGTATGCGCCGTATGAATATAAATGGCGATTTGGCGCTTACCACAGGCGGCTGGGGGTCGGGTGGATTTATTTCCGACAGCCATATTAGCGGCACAATAAAAGCGAACGATGCGGCAGGAGTAGACAGGCAGCAGCAATGGTTCACGCGAAATTCTTCGTTCGGAAACTTTACGGGCGGACAAATGAACATGGTATTTGTAGGAACCGAAGGAACTTTGCCCGTGTTAAATCCGGCGGCAAGGGTTACAGAAGTCGAAAAAACAGGTTTTTTACGCGAAAAACCATTCGTTGTATTTGACCAAAGACGTGGTTACGGCGTATTTTTACCTGCTATCCGCAACGAAACGGTCGGTCATTCGTGGAAAACAGGCAAAACAGACGGCGAATTTATCGAACTTGCTAAATTTTACGTTGCCCGCGCTTGCAAAGACAACGCCGCTTCAATAAACGCCGAACTTGCAAATGGAAAACATGTTTTGTTAAGTCCGGGAATTTACGAATTGGAAGCGCCTATAAATATCACAAAACCAAATACTGTTGTAATGGGTATTGGGCTTGCCACACTGCGAATTACCGACGATAATAACGAAACTGCGATGCGCATAGCAGACGTGGGCGGTATTAACGTAAGCAGCCTGTTGTTTGAAGCTGGCGCAAAGTCGAAAAGTTTGATGGAAGTAGGTGCAGAAAAAACCAATATTCGCCACGCAGATAATCCGATTTGCATTGCCGACCTGTTTTTCCGAAGCGGCGCAACGGCGCCGGGCGCTGTACATGTTGATGAAACGCTTGTTATCAACGCCAATGATGTGTTTGGCGATAATTTTTGGATGTGGCGCGCCGACCACAGTTTTACCGGAAACCTGCACGAAGAAACGATGCGGTATTATAAAAACGATGAAGGCGTATGGGTAATTGACGGAACTACTACGTCCGACGGCAGAAGAAACTGGGTATGGGGCGGCGGTCCTGTGGGCTGGAATTGGAGTTACGGCAAAAACGGCGTTATAGTAAACGGCGACTATGTTACCATCTACGGACTTATGGTTGAGCATTATATGGAGTACCAGACTATTTGGAACGGCGAGCATGGTTTTATGTGCTTTTATCAGTCTGAAACGCCCTACGATGCGCCAAATCAGGAAGTATGGATGCGCAACGGCTCCGATCCGTCAGTTCTTGAAGATCAGGGCTATGCAAGCTATAAAATTGCCGACCACGTGCAGAACCATACTGCGCTTGGCGTGGGAGTGTACTACGTCAGCAATACGCCTAATGCAGTGAAGATACTGCATAATGCTATTGAAGCGCCGCCAAATCCGGGTATCATAATAAAAAATATGGTAATAGCCCGTTTTTCAGGAAATGCCGCGCCCGGATCAGGAATAAGACATATAATAAACGGTCACGGACAGAGCGCTTATAATAACAGCGACAAGTTTTATTTGTCCTCGTATATCGGAGGCGTTGTTACGCCGTAAATACAGGAAATTCATGTTGCGGAAAATTTCAGGCAGCGCTTGTTAACTATTCTGCGCTTGAAAAAAAGTTTTGTTTTTCATTTTTTATTTCAAATTTTTATGTATCTTTGTGCCGTTAATATAAATGTATAGTAAAATGAAGCAGTTAATTTTGATTTTGTGCATATTATTGTCAGCGCAATCGTATGTTTCAGGGCAGGAATACGTCATTTCCGGCGAGGTTAAGGGCGCTGCCGAAGGACAAACGGTAACGTTGCAACAGTTTCGCGATTTGCAACCTGTTGAAGTTGCTACAACAACGGTGCGAGACGGAAAGTTTTCTTTTCGAGGCAGTGCGCCCTATCCTGAATTTTGTATGCTGTTTGTTGGCAGCGCAGGTCCGATACAGTTTTTTGTAGAAAACGCTAATATTCAGATGCTTGTTGATTTGGAAGATTTAGGTCAATCGGTAGTCACGGGTTCAAGTGAAAATGAACTATTTATGGAATTTATAAGCGGAATAGAAAATTTTGCAAGGCTGCAGAGCCAGTTGAACGATTCGTATGTGTCGTTAAGCATGTCGGGCGTTGTGTCGCAAGAGACTGTGATGAATATCAGAATGCAGTTAGAAATGTTGAATACAGAGCGTTCAAATTTTATGCTCAATTTTGTGACCTCAAATTCAGGACGAATTTCAACGGCGTTTATTGTAGTTGCGGTATTGCAGATGCAGGGTTTAGACATTTCGCAAATGGAACGGGTGACTGCCGGGTTGAACGAACAGTCGCAATGGGTAAAATTTATAAATGATCATGTAGCGACAAACAGGAGAACAGACGTAGGGCAACCATTTTTAGACGCAGAGTTAAAAACGCCCGACGATCAACCTGTTTCTATTTCCGATTTCGCCGGCAAGGGCAAGTATTTATTGTTGGACTTTTGGGCTGCATGGTGCGTTCCGTGCCGCAATTCAAGTCCGAATAAAGTACTGCTTTATGAACGTTATAAAGACAAAGATTTTGAGATTTTAGGAATCTCGCTTGATAGAGAAAAGGAAGCGTGGTTAAGAGCCATCGCCGATGATAACCTTAGTTGGTCGCACGCGTCTAATTTGGACTATTTCAATGGCGTTGCACAACAGTACTCCGTTAGGGGTATTCCGCACATGGTTTTGTTGGACAAAGAAGGCAAAATAATTGCCAGAGGCATGTTTGGAGAAATATCTGCAAGGTTAGCCGAAATTTTTGATTGAAAAGCAACGCACAAAAGACGACAAGTCTAATTTGTCCATTTTTCCGGATTTTCCCGCCACCGCTTGAGTAAATCCAACTGTTCGGGTTGAATATATCCAAAATCCAACGCTGATTTTATCAATTCATCGTAATTTGTCAGCGTATGCAGTTCGCAGTTTGCTTTTGCGAAGTTTTCTATTGCAACGGGGAAACCGTAGGTAAAAATTGCTACCATTCCCAATACGGGGTTTCCAATTTGCCGCAACGCCTCTACTGCCGACAGGCTACTGCCGCCGGTAGAAATAAGGTCTTCAACTACCACAACCTTCTTGGCAGGCTCAATAAATCCTTCAACTCTGTTGCCAAGCCCGTGTCCCTTTGCTTCCGAACGGACATAAACAAACGGAAGCCCCATAACGTCGGCTACTAACGCGCCCTGTGCAATAGCGCCTGTTGCAACCCCGGCTATAACTTCTACATCGGGATAGTTGTTGAGAATTGTTTGCACAAGAGATTTTTTTATAAAATCTCGAATCGCCGGAAAGCCAAGTGTACGGCGATTATCGCAATAAACAGGCGATTTCCAGCCCGAAGTCCATGTAAAAGGATTTGCAGGTTTCAATTTTATTGCTTTACTTTGCAATAGAAAATTTGAAATTTGTTTTTGTATGTGTGATATTGACATAAAAATTTATTTTGACAATCGTGTTGTTGTTTTGACCGACAAAAGTATAAAAAATTTGGCAATTAACGACAATCCTTTTCATGTTTTTGATAATAAAAAAACATTAATTGCGCTGTTAGACCGTTTTGAACAGTCGAAAGATGAAATTTTGTACATCGTTCATCACGATTTGTACGAGTTGTTTTCTCATGTTAAAAAATGCTTCAAATACGTTGAAGCGGCTGGCGGTTTGGTAATACTTCCCGATGGACGTATTTTGATGATAAAGCGGTTTGGAAAATGGGATCTTCCCAAGGGGAAATCACAAAAAGGCGAATCGGCGCCTGAAACAGCCATTAGAGAAGTGGTTGAAGAGTGCGGATTAGAAAAAACGCCGGAAATCATCGGCGAACTTACGCATACGTACCATACTTACCGTCAGGACGGAAAACATTTTCTGAAACATACTGCGTGGTACGCCATGCTGTACGATGGCAAAGAAACCGGACTGCAACCGCAACTCGACGAACATATTACCAAAGCGATTTGGTTTCCGCAAAACCTGCTGAACGTTGTTATGCTAAATACGTATCAATCAATAAAACAAGTGCTTACGTCAATAAAAAAATAAATATTTAAAAAATTGAAGCGATTTGTATGTTTTGTGTTCTTTTTTGTGTCATGGGACGTTGTTGCAACAGCATCCGTCGGGCTTCGCGATACAATACCTCAACGCAGCATGTACAACTACAATCCTTCGCGCAGGTGGGTACGTGAATTGAGAAACATAATAATTGTTTCGCCCAAAAACGAATCGGAAACCGATACATTTAATATAAGGTCGCCTAACGACATCTACCTTGAAACGCTGGGGCGCACAATTACTGAAATACAGATAGTGCGGGTCAATCCTTTCGGCGCGTCAATTACCGATAGTTCATACAATCGTACCTCTTGGCTCGGCAGAGCAGGCAACGCAATACACGTCAATACCCGCGAATATGTAATACGCAATGCGTTGATGTTTAAAGAAGGCGATGCGATTGATGGTTTCAGATTAGCATATTCAGAGCGCTATCTTCGCAGCATGGAATATATTGGCGATGCGCGTATTGCCGCTATTCCCGTTGCCGACAACGAGGCAAAAATTATAGTCGCGGTGCAGGACAATTTGCCGTATTCGCTTGGTGGCGGCGATGTTAGTTTCGATTATTCTGAATTAGAATTTACGCGGGGAAGTGTGTATTTAGCAAACAAAAACGTACTCGGATTTGGTATTGAAATGCAAGCCCGCGCCTTCGTTGATAGAGAAAAGGACAATCTGATGGGATACAGCGCCATGCTGCGCGCTTCGCAAATCGGACGTTCGTTAATTTCATTTCAGGCTGATTACCTTGATAGATTTGAAAATCAACTGTATGGATTTGAATTTCGGCGGGATTTTTATACCCCTGCCACTAAATATGCCGGACGTTTCTCATATTATAACGCGCAAACTCCTGTGCGCTCGTACCACTATAAACGCGAACGTCCCACAACAGATCCTGCAATTATCGGATATGAGCAGTGGGATGCATGGCTCGGACGCTCTTTTCATATATCTAAAAACTCATTGCAAAACCGAAATATTACCGTTTCGTTTGGAATGCAACGGGTATATTTTTCGGATGTTCCTGAAGACGCATCTGACCGCTATTACAGGTTTCAAAATCGAACAACGCTACTGTCATCGCTAACATTTTCTCAGCAAGCATTTTACAACGCCAGCCTGATATATCAATACGGTCGAACAGAAGATATTCCATACGGATACCTTTTTTCCATAATAGGTGGAAGAGAGATAAACGAGAGGTATACCCGCCCATACATCGGCAGTACTTTTTCTTTGGGCAATTTCGTTCCTTACGTGGGATATTTGTCGGGCGCCATTTCCTACGGCGCTTTTTTTAACAAAGGGGCTGATCAGGGCGTTTTAGATGTTGAAATGAATTATTTTTCAAACCTTTACGTTACCGGCAATGTCAGACAGCGAACATTTATCAACGGACAATATACCCGTCAGTTATTCAACTGGTTGGAAGACCAATTAGTTATTGACGGCGAACATGGAATTCCGGGTTTCCGTAACGATTCAATACTTGGACGGCACCGTCTTAACCTTTCGGTAGAACAAAATGTTTTTCTGCCGCGCGAATTTTTGGGATTCCGTTTTGCAGTTTATGCCTTCTCATATCTTAGTTGGCTCGGAGGATACAACGAGCCTATTATTTTTAGTAATTTGTATTCTTCTATTGGGCTTGGCGTGCGACTTAGAAATAATCGTTTAGTATTCAATACAATTCAAATACAGTTTGCATATTTTCCAAATATTCCGAAAAACTCGAAGTTCAGAGATTTTACTTTTTCCGGTGAAAAAATGTTGAAACCGCGTGATTTCATGCCTAATGCGCCCGAAATAATGCCGCTGTATTGAAAAAATAAGTGCAGCAAGCAAAATAATTAGAAACTTTTTGGTAAATTTAATTCTTTAATCTATTTTTGCGCCCAAATTTTAAAAGTAAAAATAATATGAAAATAATAGTATTGATATTTTTCGCTTTTTGCGCGGCAACGTTAAATGGTCAGACGTTGAGAAACGATGTTGATTCGTTGAGTTATGCTATTGGCGTGTATTTTGGAGTAAACATACAATCGTGGATGCAGTCCGGCGGTTTTGATGCGGTTAATCCCGAAATCATTGCTCAAACCATTCAAAAGACGTTTCAAAACGATGGAACGATCGCAATGACGCCCGAACAGGCGAATGCGTACATCAGCGCCCAGTACATGAAGTTGCAGATGCAGAGATACGAGAAAAATATAGTTGCGGGACGCGAATTTCTTGAAAGGAACAGGACAGCGCCCGGGGTAGTTTCTTTGCCAAGCGGTTTACAATACCGTGTTATTACAGCCGGAAATGGACCCGTACCTTCTGCTTCCGACATAGTAACCGTTCATTATCACGGCACTCTGTTAGACGGCACAGTTTTCGACAGTTCGGTAAATCGCGGACAACCGTCAGTATTCGAGGTCACGGCAGTGATACAGGGCTGGGTAGAAGCGCTGCAATTGATGCCTGTCGGCTCAAAATGGATGCTTTACATCCCGCATGAATTGGCTTATGGAAGCCGCCAGCAAGGGAATCTAATAGAGCCTTATACCTTGCTGATTTTTGAAGTAGAATTGATTTCTATAGACAATTAAGAATTTTTAACACACACAAACCATTTTTTTATTTTATCTTTGCGGTTTATTTTTAATAACAAAAAACAATCATGAGTAAATACGTAATTTATAGTATTTTAGTATCAGCCACAATGTTGTTGGCATCGTGCGGCAGAAAGCCCAATTACAAGGCGTCTTTGAAAAATGACGTGGACAGCGTAAGTTATTATCTTGGATATGATATGGGCGTTCAACTTGCCCGTATGGAATTTGATAATTTCAATATTGACGCAATGGCGAGAGGAGTCTTGGAAGCGCTCAAATCGGGCGTATTAGAGATGGATGAATTTGAACTGTGGGAAGAACAGCAAACCAGACAGATGTATTTTCAAATGTTCTTCTCAAAAATGCAGGAACGCAACGACGAAAAGACGTTGCAGGAAGGTTTTGATTTCCTCGAAGCCAACAAGAGCAAACCGGGTGTTGTAACGCTTCCAAGCGGTTTACAGTACAGAATAATCAGAGAAGGCTCCGGCAACAAACCGGGCAGGGAAGACGTTGTTGAGGTAATTTATCACGGCACGTTGATTGACGGAAAAGTATTCGACAGTTCAAAAGAACGCGGAGAAACAGTTCATTTCCCAGTCAATGGTGTGGTTGTGGGCTTCAGCGAAGCATTGACGCTGATGAACGAAGGCTCGGTGTGGGAAATATTCATTCCCTCTGAATTGGGCTACGGATCATTTGGCAGCCCGCCCGATATTAAGCCTAATAGCGTTATTATCTTTGAATTAGAATTAGTAAGCGTAGTAATAAACGAGACGGAAGAAGAATAAAATTCTTTGACTTTTTGGCGTGGAGGCTGTGCAATCCGTTTGGGGGATTACAACGCAATTACTAAACTACAGCCTTGTTAATGTGTTTTTTTTTACGAAAACGCAACAAAATTATCATTATTTCGTATAATACATAAAAAAACCAAATAAAAAGATACAATATGAAGTATAATCATTTTTTGACAATAGTAGTCAGTATAGTAATTTTTAGTTGTTTAGCAGTCGGATGCGAAGATGATCCGGAAATACGTCTTAGTACGCACACCGTAGAATTTGAATCTTATGCGCCTGATACTGTGGTGCAAGTAATAGTATCGTCAAACGTAAGTTGGACGATTGAAGTAATTTATTCGCCCAACGATGAAGAGTGGTTAGAAGTAGAACCAAAAGAGGGATTCGGCAATGGCATTATTGAAATCACAGCCGAAGAAAATCCTGATTTTACTTTCCGAAATGCACAAATAGTTGTTTCGGGAGTGGGCGCAAGAACTTTAACAATTTCGATTGAACAGGAACGCGATATTGATATTTTGCCTTATATAGTAAATGAAAAATTCAGAGAATATTTATTGGAATATATTGTTCCAGACCCGGAAAATAATCCCGAAACGAGAGTTTATCCATTCGACAACGACCCGCAAGACGGCAAAATAAGTAAAAGGGAAGCAAGAAAAATAGAAAATATTGATGTGAGAGCCAGAGAAATAAATACTCTTGAAGGAATTGAACACTTTCCTAATCTCATAACATTAGATTGTTCAGGAAACCTTATTGCAAATTTAGACCTTAGTAAAAATACAAGGCTACAAAGATTGACTTGTCAAGACAATTTTATTGAGCGATTAGATCTTACAGCCAATAGTGCGCTTAGAATTTTAAGATGTTCGTGGAATCCCATCGAGCAACTGAATGTAACCGGTCTTGTCAATTTGCGGGAAATAGAAATTCACCACTCTATAGGTAAAAGGCTACAAAATATTGATGTTAGCACTAATACGGAATTGCAGGTTTTAGGTATATCCGGCAACATTATTACTAATCTTAACCTGAGCAATAATCCGGAATTACGGGTTTTGCAGTGTAATGATAACAGAATAAGTTCACTTGTATTACAGAACAATACTAAACTTGAGAATCTAGTTTGCGGCTACAATTTATTGACTTCGCTTGACGTTTCAGCAAATAGAGCATTGAAACAGTTGGACTTTCAAAATAATACCATCACAAGCATAGTCCTGACAAATAACATTGAGCTTAGTAATTTAACTTGCAGTGATAACGGGATGACTAACCTGAATCTAAGCGCAAATGTAAACCTGCAAAGATTGTATTGTGAACGAAACAGGCTTTCAAGCCTTGATCTGTCCAAAAATACCAAATTAGAGTACATATTCATTAAAGGCTGCGACCCCTTGGATTCATCCTGTACCACAGGCGCCAATCTCTCCGGCGTCCTCGACCTAAGCTATCTTGATTTTGACGAGGAATACAGCCAATACTTCATGGACTTCAGACACAACAACATCGGTACCATTATAGTACCTCACGGTTCTCTGACGTATATTGGAAATCAGGCTTCTTTTATATTTAAAGACGCCTCTACCCAGTGGGTTGAAGGACCGGAGCGCTAATATTTTTTTAGTTTGCCGGGTAACCAACCGGATGATTTAGCATCAAAAGTTGCATATCCGACAGTCTCAACGCGGCTCTTAGTTCATCGTGGTTCATTGTACCGCGGGGTACTGTGGCGAGTCCGAGCGCGGAGCAGGCTATGCTGATATTTTGGCTTACAATACCAACGTCAATAGCGGCAAACATTCTGGAATTTTCAGACAAGTCTCCGAATTTGCTCATATCCGCAACCAAAAGGATACTAATTGGCGCAGTAGCAACCGACGTTTGAGAACCTGCTACGGCTAAACGAAAGTCGCCTGCAACAACAGGATTAAGAACATGCTCTGCTGCGTTGTAGCGGTAAATGCCTTCGGCAAAAGCCACATATATTTCAACTTCCTGCAAATTACGCGTTGAGGGCGCTGTTCGTCTGCCATCATCGCGGTTGACGCCGTTTGCAGCCCAAAGCAAATCGGAAAGATCCTGCGGTCTGAGGCTCGTAGCAGCAAACTCGCGAATAGATTGACGCTCGTTCAATGCTTTCATAACGGCTGAACCGCGCGTCTTGTCGGGAGTTGTCAACCGAATAGTTTGAAAACTCTGTGCATGAATACTTAATGCACATAAAAAAAGTGCCGAAAAAATTACTGTACGTAACATGTTTACTAATTTATTGATCGTTAATACTTAATTTTAATTGCATCTCAAGACAACAGTAATTTCATGTCTTGCGTTTTCGAGGCGCGGACCGCTTGTAACTCTTCTATAGTTTTCGCAGGCTCTTGCCGTGTCGTTTTTGCCTTTGTAAGCCTCGCCCAATTCCCAGAAAATATTTGGGTCTTCACGTATCTCTAATGCTTTTTGGCTGGCTTCTATTGCCTCGTCCCATCTTCTTGCGCCGTTATACGCCATTGCCAAGCCGTGCCAAGCTTCAAAATAATTTTCATCAGCTTCTATTGCTTTGCTGAATGAAGCGATAGCATCGTCCCATCTTTGGGGGGCTCTCAACGCAGGAATTCCCGCATTGTAATGAAAATTTCTCAGACGTTGCTGTGCCGATTGCGCTCTTTGAGAATTATCCAACATGTTTACAGCCCTACCTTTTTCAATGGCAAGCATGTAATTTTCGTGCATATTAGCCTCATCACGCAACGTTTCGTAAATTACGCCTTTGATGAAATATGCGCCTGCGATATTAGGGTCGCGAGCAATAGCCTCGTCAAGAAGTCTAAAGGCTTCTTCTGTGTTTTGCGCTGAGTAGGCTGCGGCTCCAAGCGCATAATAAATCTGAGGAATTTGCCGCTCGGCGCTTTCCTTTGTTCTGGCGTCATTATATTTCTCGGCTACTTCTACAGCTGTTATAAGAGCCTGTAACATAGCCTGCTGGTCAGTTCTCGGTATATTTTGAACTTTCCGCAAATAAAGACCCGGTAAAGCGGCTTCTACCATAAATTGATGCTCTTCGGCATCTTCGCCTACCTGTTTAGCCAATTCAATACATCGTTCAAACTCGGCTATAGCCCCGTCAATATCGCCCGAAGCCATTAAAATGGTGCCACTGTTTCGAGCCTCAACAACTTCTTGAAGCGTCTGCGCCGATAGAGCGCCAAAAAATACAAAGAATGTTAATAAAACACCCAATAACTTAATACTTTTCATGTTATTTCTTCTTTTTTAGTTTTGTTAAAAATTTAAGATTACATTTCTAAGTGCAAAATAACATAATATTTTTCTAACAACCAAATTTTTTTAAAAAAAAGTAAAAAAAATGTTTTAAAGTTCGTTCCTGCCATTTTGTCATGTTTTCTGTTTTGGCTTATTTTTTGCAGTTATTTTGATAGATAATCAATAAAAAAATAGGAACAATGAACTTGAATCAATTCACAATTAAAGCGCAGGACGTAATACAGAGGTCATTTCAAATAGCGGGAGAAAAAGGAAATCAGGCTGTTGAAACGGGACATCTCCTAAAGGCGCTGTTTGAAGAAGGCGAAGAAATAGTTTCGCTGTTGCTGCAAAAGCAGAATGTAAACGTAAATCGCGTGGTGTCGGTTATTGACAGCATCGTTGCGTCGTATGCCAAAGTATCGGGCGGTGACGCTTATCTCTCGAAAGACGCTTCAGCCGCGTTGCAGAAAGCCGTTACGCTGTCGAAAAACGCAGGCGACCAGTTTGTTTCCGTTGAATTTATCTTGGCGGGGCTGCTTGATGCTGGCGACCAGATTTCGCAACTGTTGAAGGACAACGGCGTGTCGCAAAAGAATTTGGAAAAGGCTATTTCCGAGTTGAGAAAAGGCTCAAAAGTGAACAGCCAGACGGCAGAGGATTCTTTCGATGCGTTGAATCGCTACGCTATCAACCTGAACGACCGCGCCCGCAACGGCAAACTTGACCCTGTTATCGGGCGCGACGAGGAGATACGCCGCGTACTGCAAATCCTTTCGCGGCGCACTAAAAACAACCCTATACTGATAGGCGAACCCGGCGTTGGAAAAACCGCTATTGCCGAAGGTTTGGCGCATCGCATAGTGAACGGCGATGTGCCTGAAAATCTGAAATCAAAACAGGTTTTTTCATTGGACATGGGCGCCTTGATTGCGGGCGCAAAGTACAAAGGCGAGTTTGAAGAACGCCTGAAAGCCGTTGTAAAAGAGGTAATTGCTTCGGAAGGCGACGTTGTGCTTTTTATTGACGAAATACATACGTTAGTAGGGGCGGGGAGGAGCGATGGCGCAATGGACGCCGCAAATATCCTGAAACCAGCGCTGGCTCGCGGCGAATTACGCGCTATCGGGGCAACAACATTAGACGAATATCAAAAATATTTTGAAAAGGACAAGGCTCTCGAACGACGCTTCCAAACGGTATTGATTGACGAACCCGACACGCTTAGCGCAATCTCTATTTTGCGCGGCATCAAAGAGCGTTACGAAACGCATCATCAGGTACGTATTCGCGACGAGGCGGTAATTGCTGCTGTGGAACTTTCGCAGCGGTACATCTCCGACCGATTTCTTCCCGACAAGGCTATTGACCTCGTTGATGAAGCCGCCGCCAAACTGCGATTGGAAATGAACTCCGTGCCTGAAGAATTTGACGTATTGATACGTCGCCTGCGGCAGTTGGAAGTTGAGCGCGAAGCAATAAAACGCGAAGGCGACGAGCCGAAAATAAAACAACTGAGCGAAGAAATTGCCGACTTGCAAGAAAAATGCAACAGCGTAATGTCCAAATGGCAAAGCGAACGCAATCTTATTGAGCGTATTTTGGGCGTGAAAAACGACATGGAAAATTTCAAACTTGAAGCGCAGCAGGCAGAGCGTCAGAGCGATTACGGGCGCGTTGCCGAACTTCGCTACGGTAAAATTAAGGAAGCCGAAGCGGAAATGGAAGCGCTCAACAGGGAACTGCAACAACAGCAGTCGGGGCAGGCGTTGATTCAGGAAGAAGTAACCGCCGACGATATTGCCGACGTAGTGGCTCGATGGACTGGAATACCTGTTACGCGCATGTTGCAGAGCGAGCGCGAAAAACTCCTTACGCTTGAGGTTGAGTTGCACAACCGCGTGGTAGGTCAGGACGAGGCTATTAACGTTGTTTCCGATGCTGTGCGCCGCAACCGCGCAGGCTTGTCGGATCCAAAGCGTCCGATAGGCTCGTTCATTTTTCTTGGCTCAACGGGAGTAGGGAAGACGGAACTGGCGCGGGCGTTGGCAGAATTTCTGTTTAACGATGAAAATATGATGACTCGCATTGACATGTCAGAGTATCAGGAACGCCATTCGGTTTCGCGACTGGTGGGAGCGCCTCCGGGCTATGTGGGATACGACGAAGGCGGACAATTGACCGAAGCGGTGCGACACAAGCCTTATTCGGTAGTGTTGTTAGACGAAATATAGAAAGCGCATCCCGATGTGTTCAACATTTTGCTTCAGGTCTTAGACGATGGTCGCTTGACCGACAACAAGGGACGAACAGTGAATTTCAAGAATACCATCATCATCATGACCTCAAATATAGGTTCGCATCTTATCATGGAGAAATTGGAGGGCATAACTGACGCCAATAACGACGTAATGCTAGAAGAAACGTGTGTTGAGGTTATGAATATGCTTAAACAGACTATACGTCCGGAATTTATCAACCGCTTAGACGAAATTGTGGTGTTCAAACCGCTCCGAAAGGACGAAATCAAGGAAGTGGTTCGCTTGCAAATCATGCAGCTGCAAAAAACGCTAAAGAATCAGGGCATTAACTTGCAGGTAAGCGCTCCAGCTATTGAATGGCTCGCCCGTGCAGGCTACGACCCGCAATTTGGCGCACGCCCCGTAAAACGTGTCATCCAGAAGAATATACTCAACGAATTGTCAAAACAGATACTTTCACGAAAAGTTCAGACGGATAAACCGGTAAACATAAACAACATGGGCGAGGTTTTAGTGTTTGAAAATTGACGCGGAGTAACGCAGATAACTAAATAGAAATCATCATTTTATTCGTTCACACAAGGACAAACATATACGGTGAGCATTCTTGAGCGCGCTCTTTCGTTCATACCTCTTGTTTCTTCCCTGTATGCTAAAAAATGCGGGGTTTCCATGTGAAAATTGTGTCCCGCCTTG
>Ga0099364_10007801_pt1 | contig 15214 bp, 6 predicted proteins | sample TergutTh196P3_FD_73070 | JGI IMG/M metagenome (GOLD analysis project Ga0099364, IMG submission 73070) | Microcerotermes parvus P3 segment gut microbial communities from Pointe-Noire, Republic of the Congo - Th196 P3 | ecosystem: Host-associated > Arthropoda: Insects > Digestive system > Gut ... | reverse complement strand
GTCGGCGTTGGACTTCTCGGGCGCGTTCACGTTTCAGCCTCGCCGCTTCCGCGGCTACAATCTGCTGTGGCGTGAGTTCCGCTTCGGGTAAATCGTATTTGCCGATGAAATTCAAGAAAATGTCGATTTTTTGAATCCTGTCACCGCTTGATTTGTCTGCTTCGCATACAACGATTCTGTCAACGTACTCCGCTATCATCGCCGGGGTCAATTCCATAAAGTCGGTATGCCGCTTCACGATTTCGAGAAACTTCTCTGTCCTGTCGGTGTCGGCCTCAAAAGCATCAAGCTCACCCTGCAACCGTGCTATGGTCTGCATTCCGTTAGATATCAAAGGAAACTGGATTATTGAAGAACAAATAAGCTTGATCTTTGATGGCCCCCCAAACTATGATTCCTATGGAAGATGGTGCTCAAATGCAGAATATGTAGAAGTGTTTATTAAACAGATAAACGAAAAAAATATGCATAATGTCATTCTCAAAAACTATTGGCAAAAAGACCTAATAATTACTCTGGAATACATTGATGGTAGTGAAGTTGTGTTTGATAGATACTATAAAGAAATCGAAGAAAACCAATGGCAATTTTTGAGATATTTCGAAGAAAACCAGCTGATTGTTAACAAATGTAAAATTATGTAGCCTAATACCTAAGTACGTAAAAGCTCATCAGAATAAGTAGTTATTGCGCTAACTTCGTTTTGCATGCCCTTGTCGCCGGTGGCATTTATATGGACGAAGATTGGTATTTCAGGCATGTGTAGAGGTCTTTTGATAACTGTGTTTGAAAAGCGTAGCCTCTCCACATCAATGGTGTTGCTAATTCACACAACAGTACTTGATCCACTCGACACTCTCGCACAGCGGCGCGTACGCATCCGCGTTCTATATAAGAACGCCGTGGCACTATGCGCGTTTGGCGCGTTTATGAGTGGAATAGTAATTTCGCGGTTATTGCATGCCATTGTTAAACCGTCATTATGCACAAAGAATTTGATCAAACATGGCCCAATTTCGGGTTCATAGAATTCTTATACATTTAGATTTACAATTGTCTAATACGAAATGGGTTTTTTCCATGCCCATTTCCTCACCCAGTTTAATATAGCCATAAGCTTAAAAGCGGCGCGGTTTTCTACTCGTGCAGGTAGTAGATGCCTTGTTTTCTCACATACGTGCTTGTCTAAAAAACTTTTTGCATTAGGGCTTGGCACTTGCTCGCATCCCTTGATATATAAGGGCTTATTTGCTATTTGCCGGGTTATTGTTTATTAGTGTTTTTAAATATCCATGCCGTGTTAATTCTTGTAGAGTATCGTTTACGTTGCGAACAAAATATGACAAAATATGTATATTGACAGAAGGCCCGTATTAGAGTATTATTTTGGCAAACTTTCAAAACTATAATGGACTAAGAAATTCGGACAAAAAAAGACGGCATAAAAGGTGTATGATGAAATTTGAGGGTGAAAAATCATTCAAATCTGAGTTTGAGGTTGGAGTAGTTTTGGCACTTTTGCTTTGAGAATGAACCAAATAACTGCGGGGAAAGCGTGATGCCTTCCCCGCAGTTTCTTGTTAGCCATATTGATATTAGCCATGTCGATATCGTTGACTGTATTCAATATTCAATTGTACCCCCGATGAGGATAATATAGGGGTTGACGTACCACTGTATGTCAGGGTTCGAAAAAAAGACCGGCAGTCTGAACAATTGCCTTACATTACGGTCTTATTGGACCCCCTTCTACTTGATCCACTCGACACTTTCGCATAGCGGTGCGTACGTATCCGCGTTCCATAAGAACGCCGTGGCGCTGTGCGCGTTTGGCGCGCTTGTGAGTGGGATGGTAATATCCCCAGTTATAGCCGTATCACCAATTGTATTTTGAACCGACTCTAACGTGATCAATCTGCCATCAACATCGAATACAGCTAAAAAGATGATAGCGGGAACCTTTGGAAGAGTCTCGCCTGTAAGCGTGTAATCCAGTATAATACTTTCGCCATCAGAATCAATACTGAATTGCTCGAACGCTATTTCGTACTTGTTGGGGCTTTCTATGGATCCGCCCGGTCCAGAAAGGACAAACTTGTAGGATTGCATGCCCTGGCTGTTAACCTTGCCGTCACTGCCTAACACAGACTTGCCGCTTATATGCACAACCTCATATGAGTACCCCAGAGGCAGCGTATAGTCGCCAAATATATTGTCGCCAATACCGAAAACCTCATTGTTGAGCCGGGCATCCATATCATTGACTGCGAAGCCCGCGACATTTGCAAACGCTTCGCCGAGTACGTCAACGGCATCAGTCATGCCTTCTACAGTGTGTACCCGGACAAACTCGCAATATGCGTCAATCGGGCTGGTTGCCGAGGTACTGTTCTGTGTGGAGAACAAAAACAGGTGCGGGTTGCCTATTGGGGTTATTGTCTGGCCAAGCGGTATGTAAGTGAGTCCGTTGAAGGAGAATCCGGCTTGATAGCGGTTCCCGACCTTTTCTAGCCTAAAGTAGATGACCAAAGGCGTGTTGTTGACATCGGGGGCATATGAACTGATATTTTGCGTTGCCAGTTGCGTAAAGTTGCCATCCGACATTATGCCAAGCTGTATGACGCGGGTGGCGGCGCCTGTGGCACGTCCAACGCTCAACCCCAGGTAATTGTTCTCATCCTGCCAGACGCCAAAGGTCATCTGTTGGGATAGAGCGCCAGGCCTTACTGGGAAGTACAGCTTCGTCTCAGCAACCCACATGCCGGACAATGCCGGGCGGACGTATACGTTTTCCCAGCCTTCGCTGACCCCGGGCTGCGACGGCTGCGTTGGAAGCCTTAGCCCAAGCCCTTTAACGATTGAATGAGTGTCTTTGTTCTCATTGAGGACGGTCCATGTAGAATCTGCCGCACCCGCAACAAACGAATCCGATGTGATTGGATAATTGAACGCGACATAGTATGTCTTCGTGACGACTGGGGTAGAGATTGTCACGCTGCCGACGCCCGGTATGCCAGAGGGCTGTTTTATTGTAATGCTGTTGCCGCTCCCCATAACTGCGGAAATTGTCGGCGGTATTAGATTGCCGCCAAGGCCGCCGTCCAAATTGTAGCGGGCGATATTCGAGGCATCAAGAATCACATTATAAACGGTTTCGGCACGGTCAAAGTTCAGTACATCAATGCCGTTGATTTTTATTTCCGAAGCAGTCGGGTTCATGTCTTCAAGAGAATATATATTGAGCGAGTCGTAAGTAATATTTCTTGAGGCGACGCTACTTGTGTTCTCTTCGCCGTTGTTTGCCCATATGACGATCCTGGGCAGGGCGTACCCTGGCTTAATTGAACTGGGCATCTTATACCATGCGTTTCCGTTGCCCGATACCCAGAACGAATATACCCCTTTTTCACTCTGTATGCGGAAATGGAGCGTATGCTGGGGGCCGCCGTCGCTTCCATAGCCTCCGGGTATCGTCGCCAAAGATATGGCGTCTAGCTGTACCTCGGGCAGTGCGCCATTTTCGCGCACGTACGTACGGATAAAGGATCCGCCGCCACGATCCGACGTGAACCTGACATAGTTGCCCCCGTCTTCGAACACTGCCAAGCCCCATTGATGGAAGCCAGTGGAGATTGACCCATTTGCATGAAGCGTCGTTTCTGCAACCCAGTCGCCTGCCGCAGTCTGCATAAACTGGTTTTCTGGGTTGAGGACAGGGTTACTGTGGCCGGGAGAACCGGAGTAATACCATTTCCCTCGGAAAGTGGCTATCTGCAAGCCTTCAGGCACCCAAGAGACGCGCGCCGCGTTAGGATTCACATGTTCCCATTTTTTAGTATTAACTGAGTTTTGTCCTGTTTTGAAGTCAGTCGTGTCCGGTTTCCAGCTAAAACCTACTTTGTATGTAGTCTTTTGGTATACCGGATTCCCGTTGTCGAGTATTGGATCCCCATCTTCATCAAGTTCCGGCTTATTTGTGTTTGTCACAACCACCTGGGCAACTCCGGGAATGCTTGCAGCCGGAATGACTTCAACATTAAGATCGGGGTTTGTGGATACTGCGGCTACAGTCGGAAGCCCGCCAACAGTGGCGTCGTCAGGCACCGCGATGGTGTAGCCGAGCACTTCGGGATCAAAGCCCTCAATCGGTGCGCCGCCCAGCGTTATGCCGTCTATTGTTTCGGATTCTTCCAGTACTGTTTCTCTAGTTTCAGTAACGTAGATGACAAATTCATCTTTTACGTCTGCAGTGCCAGGATAAGACGCGGTGGCCGTTATGGTGGCAACGCCGTAGCCCACGGTAGTTATCGTCTGGTTTCCGGCAACGCCTTCAACCTTGACTACTTCAGGGCGGTTGGAAGCGTATGAAATTACGATGCCGTCTGGAAGCGGCGTGCTGCGTTTTTGTTTGATGGGGCTGAGTTGTTCGTGGATTATGAAACCGTGGATGCTTTCGTCGTTCATCGCCAAGGTTGGCTTTGGCACGACGACTTTGTCTTTACCAAACAAAACCCGCTCTTCAATAACCTCCAATGGGCTGCCTTCCATGTCGCCTAACTGGTGGGCTTTTACCGTAAGCACGGACGGGAATATTGTCCATTCGCCGGCGATATTCAAATTCTGTTGGAGCTTGATATCCTTGCTAGATGTACCCACCTGGATCGCATATTGCCCTAGGACGACTTCGTATTTATCAAGTGCCTCGTTGTAGAACATCATATCTGCTACAGCGACCTTCATGGTAACAGTTTTGGTTTCGTTGGGTTCAAGCACGACTTTGTCAAATCCCTGGAGGAGCTTTATTGGCCTCCTGAGGGCTGACGGCGGCGCAAGGTAGAGCTGGGCGACTTCCGCGCCTTTGACGGCGCCAGTGTTTTTAATGTCAAAACTGATAGTGATTGTGTCGTCCGGATCGGCTGTGGCGGGAGCGGCAAGGTTGCTGTACTCGAACTGGGTGTAGCTTAGTCCATAACCAAACGGATAGGAGACAGCCCCGTCTAGATAGTTGTCAGCGTTGTACATGTATGTACGCCCTTTACTGACGCCGGGTACGGGGTAGAGGTTATAGTCGTATGTTGACGGGATGTCGGTGGCACCGGTATTGGCGACGTTTCTATGCCAAATAGCGGTTACTTTTGCGGAGGGGTTGTATTTGCCCACAAGCACGTTGCCGAAACCTGAACCCTTGCGGATGCCCAGGAAGCTGCTCCACAAAATGCCTTTGACCTGGTTTTCGAATTCGGTGACCTGCACAGGTCCGTGGGTCTCCATAATGGCAATGGTATTAGGGTTCCTATTAGCCACGTTGGTAATCAAAGCAGCCTGGCTTGCCTGGAGGACAATGTTTGCGCGATCCCTGTCCTCAGCGGCATGAGAGCCGTTTTCTCCCACCACGACTATGCACAAATCCGCAGCGCTTATTGTGCCGTATTGCGCCGCACTAGGGGTAAAAGCGGTCTGCCCGGCAGAAGTGCCAACTGTGGGGGGAGTGCCGGATACATTGTGGACAAGGTTAAATGTAAATTCAGCGTCCGGGTTCGCTTCCCTCAAAGCGTCTTGGATTCCAGCGCCAATAGTTACATGGGGGCTTGTGGCATTCCATGTCTGAGAGGAGGAATATCCGCCAAGGTATGAATTAAATTGATGCCCGCCTACGATAGCGACGGTAATGCTCCCAGTGAGGCCTTTGACGGGAAGGATTTTTTTGCCGCCAAAAATATCGCCGACGCCATTGTCGTTCTTCAGAAGGACGACAGATGCTTCTGCGACCTCTTCAGCAAGCGCCACGCGTTCCTGCGTCCTGGACCAGCCGGCTGCGCCAGGGCTGGCAGGGTTGGCATCAATGCGCTGTTCTGCTGCCTCAACGATGTCATTGTCCATATCAAATTCGCCCAGTTTGATGCGAGTAGACAGAAGGCGGTGCGCCGAAACATCGAACGAATTTTCTGTAAAAAGACCTTTGTCGGTCTGGACTTTCTCAGCGATCATGGTATTGTATAATTGCCCATAGTTGTTTGGCCCGCTTCCCCAGCCGCCGTTACACTCAAGGTCTTCGCCGTGGGCAAGGGCGTGAGTGAAGAATTCGGTACCTTTGATAATATTGTTTGTGCGCGGGTTGGTGTAATTCAGGCGTGATATCGTGGCGACCGAGTCGCAGTCGCTGGTTATGTAGCCGGAGAACCCCCACGTTTGGCGAAGCAGGGTCTCCATAAGATAGCTGCTCATGGACGACGGTTCGGTGTTGACCCAGCTGTACGCAGTCATTAAGGACGAACTGTCTGCCCACTTAACGATGTCCCTGTATGGGCGCGTGTAATACTCCCGCAGTTCCTTAAGGCTGACTGTTGCGCCTGAGTCGAGGCGGTTGTTCTCGCTGTTGTTGGCGGTATAGTGCTTTAAAGTCGAGACGGCGTTGTAATAACCGTCTTTGCTCAAAAGCTTGCCGTCGCGGTCTTTGCCTTCAAGGCCTTTAACGAATTCGGAAGCCATAGCGGCTGTGTGATACGGATCTTCGCTGTAGGATTCGTCATTGCGCCCCCATCGGGGATCGCGGGTCAGGTTGATTGTAGGGGAGTAGAATGTGAGGTTCCTTCCGGGGCCGGAGGTTCCGCCGTTGCTTAGCGATGTGTTAACCTCGCGGATCTCTTTGCCAATCTCAATGGCTTCCCTATAATACAGGTCCTTATCCCAAGAGGCACCCACAGAGTAGCTTACCGGATATGAAGTTACATTTCCTATTGAAGCACCGGGGTTCCTTGATAAGCCGTGAATGGCTTCACTCCACCATCTGTAGCCGCCAATCCCCTTAGTTGCAGGGGCGCCTTCGGGTGTGCCGTTGCCATTTGCGTTAAGCTGGTTTGTTGTTACCGCAGGTGAACTTTCGCTCGTCATAAGCGCAGATTTTTGAGCCAAGGTCAATCTGGCGAGCAGGTCGGCCGCCCTTTCCTCAAAACTGTATTCTCCGCTGGCATCCTCCCATATCGGGACTTCAGCCGACAGGTCATCTGCGAGTGGCAGCTCTGTGGCCGATTCCAATGTAATGCCAGGCAATGTGAGAACAAATAGCGTTAAAACGATTGTAAGTGAGATGATTCTTTGTGATTTTTTCTTATTTCTCATAACTGGATACTCCTTTAGTAAAAAATAGTTTTCACCGTTTCACCGGTGAGACAACTCTGGCCCCCCCCGCACACATAAAAACACATATATGCGTTTACATTGATGCTGTTTTTCGTCAAAACCACGCGCTGTGAAATACCATAAACCGCCATGTATCCTCAAAGCGCTCACCTCTTCTCAAGATTTGTGCCGCATTGACACATGCTAGTCCCATAGACTTCTGCTAAACGAACAAATCTCAATAACTTGATGCAGCCATAATAAACCACCCCTTTATGAAAACCGAAAACTGAATACTGAATACTGAAAACTGAAAACGACACAAGCAACGACACAAGTAGAGACAAAAGATAGAGAAATTATCGCATAGTTTTAGAACCAATGTCAATAGATTAGGCTCTACTCCACACGGCGATTTCATGGGATTTCATAGGGATTTCATAGGAATTAAAAGAACACATAGGACTGCTCTCTTGTGTTCTCATCAACACAATAGAACTGTCCCTCTGTGTTTTTGTGTATGCATACCGTCTTCATGCGTAGGGGCGGATTCAATTTCCGCCCGCCCCATGTCTGCCTCCTTTGCGCTTCGTGCAGCTTATTCCAAAATAGCAACGCAGCTTTGCCAACATGGTTTCGATATCGAGCGGTTTACCGATGTGGTCGTTCATTCCAGCCGCTATACACGCATCGACGTCGTCTTTAAAGACATTGGCGGTCATCGCTATTATCGGCAAGTCGGCAACGCAATTGAAAGGAAGGGAGCGAATACGCCGCGTCGCTTCAAGCCCGTCCATCTCCGGCATTTGAATATCCATAAAGACTATATCGTACTTGTCGGGCTCCCTCGAAACCATCTCCAGTGCTTCGCAGCCATTTTCAGCGCATTCGATTGTTAACCCGGTTTTCTCTAGGAGCGTCAATACTATTGTTCGGTTAATCTCAATGTCTTCCGCAAGCAGTAGGCGCCTGCCCTCGAATTCGAATTCTGTGGCTGCCGAAGCATGTTCTTGCTCGTTTTCGGGGCTCATGCATTCATTTATGCAGTCGATAATCATTGAGGTGAAAAGCGGCTTTACCAGGCTCTTGTCAACGCCGGCTTCAGATGCGTCGTCTTTAAACATGCTCCAATCTGCGGCAGTTATCATTATAACCACAGACTGGCCGTCTTCCGACTGCGATTTTATCTTTTTAGTCAATTCAATGCCGTCCATGCCCGGCATCCGCAAGTCAACGAAATAAATGTCGTAAGGGCCGTTTTCTTCAATAAGCTGGCAAGCCTCGCTTCCATTGGCTGCAACGTCGCATTTTACTTCAAGGTGGTTGAACAAGTCCTGAAACTGAAGGCGGGTCAAGAGCATGTCGTCTACCGCTAGGATCCGCACGTTCTTCCAATTAACCTTGGGGTTGAGCAGCGATTTGGGGTTTTTGTTGCTCCGTTTCGCTTTTGCCGTAAAGCTAAATCGCGCGCCTTTGCCCAGTTCTGATTCAACCGTTATCGTGCCGCCCATTAGCTCAACGATCCTCTTTGAAATCGTAAGCCCTAACCCGGTGCCGCCGTACTCGCGGCTCGTTCCGACATCGGCTTGCTCGAATGCCCTAAACAAATTTATCTGCTTTTCCGCAGATATGCCTATTCCGGTATCCTCAACCTTCACCGCCAGTTCGCATACCCCGTCTGTTTCGCTGACCAGCGTCGCCTCAAGGTGGATGTCCCCCCCTTCGGGTGTGAACTTTACGGCGTTGGACAAAAGGTTTGTTATGACCTGAGAGAGCCGCTGATCGTCGCCAACAACGAACCGGGGGACATTGCTGTCAACTTTTACTGAAAGCCGCTGTTTCTTTTCGTCAACGCGGATATTTATAACGTCTACAACTTTTTGTAGCATTTTCTCGAAATTGTATTCGACTGGGGCTAGTTTTAGCATATTTGCCTCTATTTTTGCCATGTCGAGTATATCGTTTATTACGCCAAGCAAATGACAGGATGCTTCCCCGATCTTTACCAAGGAGCTGTTTTTTTGCTCAATGTCCGTTGCGTTTTTGCCTATTGTTGTCATTCCGATTATCGCGTTCATTGGTGTCCGCATCTCATGGCTCATATTGGATAGGAAATCGCTCTTCGCCCTGCTGGCAGCCGACGCTTGCTTGAGCGCCGCCTCTAGCCTTGAGACTTCTCTCATTATCTCCTTGACGGAGTTCTCTGCGTTTTGTACCTTGTCGTTTAGAATTGCGGAGTTTGAGCAAATAAGCGAGGCAGCCCTGAGGATGCCGGCATATTCGCGTTTGAATGCCCACTCGTTTTTTTGGTCCTCAAACAATACTATGCCCCAAAAATCGTTGTCAACAAAAACCGGGGTAATAAACGCCGACACATGGCTACAAGCATTAAACACAGCGAGGTTTGGGAACTGGCTCAAAGGGCCGTATATGGATTCGTCCCTTTTAAAAACGCTTTCCCAATTTGGAATATGTTCCGAGTAATTTATGTCGCTCAGCCTGTGAGTTGGCTTTGTTGCGTAGCTGGAACCCTTATCCCAACGGTACATCTGCCCAGTATGCAGATTGCCGCCCTCATTGTAGTTGCGCCAGACAGAGACCCTGTCAATGTCCGCCGCATCTGCAAAAATGCTCACGCCCGAAGCCCACTTTTCCTCGAAGGGCGCTGTGCTTTGCATAAGGAGGGTAAGGGCCATTTTGTTGAGGGCCTCTGTGAGTTTATGCCGGCGCTTGCGTGATTTTGCGTTCGCCACGTCCTCCCTGGTGTTCGTAGTGTTTGTAAGGGCGCCAGTGAAAATGCGTGAAGCGCTCAATAAGAAGGACACCGTGTTATCGTCAAAATGCCGTTGAGCGAAGCTATCCTGAAAACCTACCGCGCCCCACAACGCGCCGCCCATATATATGGGGGCAAAGAGGATGGACTTTGCGCCGAATAAGCTTAGCAGGGCAGTTTCGCACCCGGGGGCCCCTTCAATATGCGCATTAATGAATTCGCCCCTCTCCAGAGCTTTGACACAGGGGCCAATTGAGACATTGCCGTTCAAAACAACAGCCTCGCTGCCCTGAACGATCCTCCCCCCATTGGCCTTGTCCCAACTGTACGATTGCCGTAAGCTAGCGCTCCTGTCAACATCTGCCATGCGGAAAATGTTGATCCGATCTAAGCCTGCTACAGACGCAATCGCGTACAAGCCCTCGGAATACGCATCTTCAGGCGGGCTTTCGTTGTTGGAGGCAAATATTTCAAAACACTTATTCATAGCGCCGTAGTAGGCGCCATTCCATGCGCTCAATTTACTAGACACGTCATGTTCACCCTCTCTCCTCGGATGTCGGATATTTTATTATTACTGATAGGGAAATTATAACATAGACCGAGATAATTTGTACACACAAAATGGTTATTTTTCTAATTTTCATTAAATTATTCAACATAATATCGATAGAAATTAACATTTGTGTCAATTTTGTCAGTGTTAAAGCCATTTGACTTTCATAAGCTTTTGCGTGTATAATATCCCCAGCCGCAGACAAGGCTTGTTTATTGGGGTTCTAGGCCCAAGAGCGCTTTCTTTTCGCTCTCTGGCATGTCTCAAAGATATATACAGGTTAATGCTATGGCGCGTGTCCCAGTGGCCTAATGGATAAGGTAATAGATTCCGGTTCTATTGATGCGGGTTCGATCCCTGCCTGGGACGTTGTACCCGGGGGTAAAAAAGACAAGCAAGAAACTGCAAATCTTTCACCCTCGGGTAAAAATATACCCGAGGGCTATATGTTTTTTAATGATAGGTTTACAATCGGCAGTGTGCAAGTAGGCAACAATATAATGCTTTCGCCTATGGCTGGCATTGCCGATGCCCCCTTCAGGAGCATTTGCCGAAGGTTTGGCTGCGGTCTTGTGTGTACTGAAATGGTAAGCGCAAAAGGGATGAGCTACAATGACAAAAAAAGCTTTGCGCTACTGGAACTATCGGAAGCCGAGTTACCCGCCGCAGCGCAGATATTCGGATCAGACCCCGCAATAATGGCAAGGGCCGCCTATGCGCTAAACTCGTCCCCGGCGGCTGTTATTGACATTAACATGGGTTGCCCTACCCCTAAAGTCACTAAGAATAACGACGGTTGTTCGCTGATGAAAGACCCAAAGCTTGTCGGTGAGGTTATACGCGCCGTTGTCGGGGCTTCCGAAAAGCCCGTGACCGTCAAGTTTAGAAAAGGCTGGGACGAAACAAGCGTAAACGCAGTCGAGTTCGCAAAGATTGCCGAAGACTGTGGGGCAGCGGCAGTGACAGTACACGGTAGGACAAGGGAGCAGTTTTACAGCGGGAAAGCTGACTGGGGCATCATTAAACGCGTCAAGGAATCAGTATCTATACCCGTTATTGGGAATGGCGATATTTGCTGTGGGCAGGATGCCTTCGACATGTTCGCCTATACCGGCTGTGACGCGGTCATGGTAGGGCGGGGCGCGCTTGGCAACCCATGGGTGTTCGAGGAAATCATTTTTTTTCTCAATGCCGCGAAAACATACTTGCCAGATGGCATGCTCGAGGGTACTTGTGGGAGCGTACGCGAGGGTACATGCGAAGGCACACACGAAGGCATGCGCGAAGTCGCACACGAAGGTGCGCAAAAAGGCGTGCACGAAGGTGCGCAAAAAGGCGTGCACGAAGGCGTACGAGAGGATATAAAGGAAAAGGTTTCTGTTATGAGGGCGCATTTTACGCTGGCATTAGAAGCTCACGGCGAACACAAGGCAGTGGTTGAGACAAGAAAGCATTTTGCCTGGTACGTTAAGGGGCTATATAACGCTTCCGTCTATAAAAACAAGATTTTTTCTGCCAAGTCGCCCGAAGAGGTATTTGAATGTATTGAAGATATAGAGAACGGGTCTCTAAAGATATAGAAAACGGGTCTTTAAAGACATAGAAAAAGGGTCTTTGAAGACATAGAAAACGGGTTCTTGAAGAAGCATGGCAACAAGTAAGGTGGCTTCAGGGGGATTACATGATTGTGTGAGGGTTTGCGCTTTCAAGCGAGTCAATGATGCCTCTAGCTAGGTTTTCGGCCACCTTGTCCTTAAAACCTTCGTCGCACAGCAAGTCGGCGTCGTCCGCATTCGATAAGAACCCAAGTTCTATTAAAACCGCAGGGATTCTGGTTTCTCGAAGTATTATAATATTCTCGTTGATATTTGTTCCGCGGTTTGTGGTATCCAGGCCGCTGGACAGGCTAGAATGAATGGTTTTGGCCAAGTCCCCGCTTGCGGAGCCGACCTCGAACAATGAGCTGCCTTTTCTGAGCGCGTACAGTGTTGACATGCCGTGTACTGTATTGTCCCCATACCAGTCGCAATGGACGCTGACGCAGAACGCAGCGGGAATGCTGTTGGCTAGCGTTACCCTGTCCGACAGTGGCACACTTGAGTCGTTATTTCGCGTCAATACATAATCAACGCCGCTTTCATCTAAAATAGCGGCTGTTTTTGTTACGATTTCTAGCGTTATGTCTTTTTCCAATAGGGTGCTGCCCCCAAGCCCCGGCTTATGTTCCCCCTTGCGGTGGGACGTCCCCGGGTCGGAACCACCATGCCCGGCGTCCAGAATCACCCACCCTTTTCCTAAGTTCGCGATCTCTTCCGGCGGCCCATGGTATTCGGTGTAGTCGCCCTGGCTCGACTGGCTGACCTGAACAAGGTACTCGCCCCACACATCCGTATGATACACAGAATCCTCCAGCAACCCATACACCATACCCGTAGGGGTTTCGTTGCTGACGTTGCGGTGCCGCATGCTTACCTCTTCAAATTGTATTTCGCCGCTATTCTGGTTGTGCGGCATATCCTCTGGGCGCAACAACCCAGTCAATTCACTGTCATTGGTAGGATTGAGGCCAATCTCATGCTTTATAATATTATCGCTCCACGGGACGTCGCCAATGGAACTGTCGCTTTTGTCGACATAATCGTCAACGTCGTCAAGCTTAAAGTCCCTGCTGATGTGCGCCCCATCTTCCCACTTTGCTGAGTGTTCGGAGCTTTCGCCTACAACTTCGCCTGCCTCAGTGCCGCTGTTTTCAGGGGATTCCTCTTGGGAAGCGTTTTCGTTGGCAACGATGCTTGTCTCAAATAAATTATTTTTGGTGGTTTCCAAAAGGGCAGTGTCACCACTAAAAATGGGCATTCTAAAGATGTAGCTGATGACGAGGGCCAAAAAAAGAACAAAACGTAAACGAAATGTTGTAATTTTGCTCGTAAGGCCTTGTCTGCTACCATGTGTCTTATTAAAACTTGTCTTTTGTGGAAGATTAACCTGATATACGTTACCAGATTCGAAACTCATGCGACCATTATAAACGTTTTCACAAATGAATGCAAGTAAAAATACATAAAATGTGTAAACATTGTGTAAAACAGTAAGATAGTACAATAAATGCAAAAAAATACAAAACAAACTGGGACAATATCCAAAATGCAATGTGACGATGAAATAACGATGAAATAACGATGAAATGACTATGAAATGGCGGTAAAGATCACACCTCAGCCGCCCGGGGCGGTGCCCCTCTGCCCCGGGCGGCTGTTGCAATTGACAGCGGTATTTGCAAAAGAGTAAAATGATGTTGAGCTGTTGACAAAAAATACTACAAAAAATTATAACAAAAAATACAACAAAAAAAATATGATAAAAAACTACAACAAAAAACTGTGACAAAAAACTATGGCAAAAAATTATTCCGAGGTGAATGACATGTTTAAGATACTCTCCGCACGTGAAGCAGTTGATTTAATTAAGGATGGGGACTGCATCGCAATCAATTCCTTTCTTGCTCTATGCAACCCCGAGGTACTCCATAACGCGCTTTATGAACGATTTGTTGAAACAGGTGCACCCAAAAACCTCCGCATGTTTTGCTCGGCAGCGTTCGGAGTTTGGGACGAAAACCGCTGCGCTGAACGTTACATACGGGCTGGGGCAGTAAGGGAGATCGTCGCGGGGCATTTCGGTAGTATGCCTGTATCCACAAAAATGGCACTAGCGGGAGAAATCGAGGCATACTGTTTGCCGCTTGGGGTGCTGTCTCATGCGTTGCGTGCCGCCGCCGCAGGCAGGGAGTGGCATTTGAGCGAGGTTGGGGTAGGCATTTATTGTGACCCGCGCATTGATACGTACGCGCTGAATGACAAGTCGAAAAAAGAGTTTGTCTCTTTGAAGGAAATCGAGGGCAAGGAGTACCTCCTTTACAAAACGCCTGAGATTGATATTGCCTTCATTAAAGGGACCACCGTAGACCCCAACGGAAACATTTCATTCGAGAAGGAATGCCTTACAGTGGACGCCCTTGCGTTGGCCCAAGCAGCAAAGCGAAATGGCGGCAAAGTGATTGTCCAGGTGGAGAGGGTAAGCCATATGTTTGCGCGGCCCCGCAACGTAATTGTTCCAGGATTGCTGGTTGACGCGGTTGTGGTATGCGAAGAAGCCGAAGCCGATATGGGGGAGTACAACCCGGCGCTGTCCGGCGATATCCACGTTCCGGCAACTCACATGGATTATTATATTAACAAGCTAACTACTACAAAGAGCAGGCGGGCGAATACCTACGACCAGACTGCCGACATTATCGGCGAACGGGCTGCAAGGGAGCTGCGCCCCGGCGATATTGTCAACATCGGAATCGGCATCCCCGAAATGGTCGGAAAACATGCGTCAAGGAAAGGCTTATTGAAGGACATTCACATTACGGTTGAAGCAGGCGGCGTTGGGGGCCTTCCCGCGCCAGGCGTTGCCTTTGGCGCAACCATAGGGGCGGATATGGTCTGCGATATGGCTTCGCAATTTGACTTTTACGATGGAGGGGGGCTTGACATATGCTTTTTGGGCGGCCTCGAAGTCGACGCGCAAGGGAATGTAAACGCCCATAAGCTGAAGGGCGGCTATTCGGGGATTGGGGGTTTTGCCAACATTACCCATGCAACTAAAACGATTGTGTTCTGCATGAGCTTTAACACAAAGGGGCTTGTGGCTGTAAAGGAGTCGGGCAAAGAGTGGCCGGGAAAAGAGGAACCGGGCAAAGAGGAACCAGGTAAAGAATG
>Ga0099364_10007800_pt1 | contig 15214 bp, 10 predicted proteins | sample TergutTh196P3_FD_73070 | JGI IMG/M metagenome (GOLD analysis project Ga0099364, IMG submission 73070) | Microcerotermes parvus P3 segment gut microbial communities from Pointe-Noire, Republic of the Congo - Th196 P3 | ecosystem: Host-associated > Arthropoda: Insects > Digestive system > Gut ... | reverse complement strand
TAAAACCTTATATCCATCATCAACGATATTCTGGACTTTTCCAAAATCCAGGCGGGCAGGCTGGAAATCATTCCCGCCAGGTATAAACTTTCGTCCCTGGTTAAAGATACTGGGAATATCATCCATATACGGCTTGTGGATAAGCCTGTCCGTTTTTTAACCAACATTGACAGTAATATCCCCAACAACCTCATCGGGGACGAAGTCCGGCTGCGGCAGATTATCATTAACCTTCTTTCCAATGCGGCAAAGTTTACAGACTCAGGGCATATCGGCCTGACAATTACCCAGCAGCGTCCGGAGGCCAATAACAAAACGGAAGATAATGGGCAAACTGCCACGCAAACTGCCGCGATATGGCTCAAGATTACGGTAAGCGATACGGGGCGGGGTATTAAACCGGAGGATCAGAAAAAACTTTTCTCGGATTTTACGCAGGTGGATACCAAAAAAAACCGGGCCATTGAGGGAACGGGCCTGGGCCTTGCCATTACAAAGCGATTATGCATTGCCATGGGCGGGGACATCAGCGTGACCAGTGAGTATGGCTCGGGCAGTGAGTTTACTGTGATCATGCCTCAGGACATTGACCCGGATGCGCCCTTCGCAGTGGTAGGAGATTTGGATAAACAGCAGAATTATTCTGAAAATTATACAGAAAAGAGCGCAGGGCGGTTCACCATTCCCGGCGCACGGATTTTAGTGGTAGACGACATCGCCACAAATCTTAAGGTTGCCGAAGGCCTCTTAGCCCCTTATCAAGCAAAAGTTGAAACCTGCCTAAGCGGAGCAGAATCCATAGAACGTGTAAAGGGTCAAGATTTCGATCTGATATATATGGATCACATGATGCCGGAAATGGACGGTATTGAAGCAACCGCTGCAATTCGTGCGCTGAATAAGACCATACCGATTATTGCTCTAACCGCTAATGCGGTTTCAGGAATGAGGGAGATGTTTTTGGAAAAAGGCTTTAATGACTTTCTTGCCAAACCCATCGATGTTTCCAAGCTTAACGAAACGCTTGACCGCTGGATACCTAAGGAAAAGAGAGAAGTTAGAAGTGAGAAGGTAGAAGAGAAAAATGCGGAGAGGAAGCTGGTGTTGCTTGTAGATGACAATCCTAAAAATCTCCGGCTTGGTATAAATGCACTGGATACACAATACGATGTTATTACTGCACCTTCAGCGGAAAAAATGTACAAGCTTTTGGAAAATAACAACCCTGCCCTAATTCTACTGTCTGATCACTTGCGAAGCATGTTGGAAGATGATCCGGATCAAATAAACAAGTGGTCAGACAGGGCGGCTTTCTTTCCTGAACCATTTGATCAATCAACTCTCTTTACCATAATTGAGAATTATTTCAAAGGAGGTAGAAATGCCATCTCTTAATAAATTGTCCAAAGCTTTATCAGATCGTTTACATTTCGTTTTTTCTCTGTTTTTTATTTCCGCTGTTCTTATGTTGCTGGTGGCTGTAGTAGTTTCAATTTACATAAACCGTATGGAGAGAGCAGTGGAAGATAGCATTCGGTTTCATCTCCTGGCTGCGGCCCGGGCAGCATCAAGCTTTCTTACTGTACAGGAGCTTGATCTGTTCCATACCGCAGAGGATATGGAAAGGCCCGAATGGGAAGAAACAAAAATGAGGTTACAGCAATTCGCAGAAGATTACAATGTGCTATATGTTTACTATTGGCGTTACAGCGACGGACGTATTCAATACATCATCGACAACGACGAAGACGAAGAATGGATGGCCACACCGGAAATGTACTTCTATGTGGATGAAGACCCGGAAACCGCAGAAGCTGTCCCATATATAATGTCCGGAGGAAACTGGGTTACGGATCTGGGAACTTATACCACATCCTGGTACGGACTTATCTCCGGCCTTGCTCCGGTATTTGACAATGATGGTTCGGTGTATTGCGCCGCCGGGGTTGACGTAGGAGATGATATCATCATGGCCCAACGTAGCAACATCAGGATTATGCGAACGGTATTGATCATTTCTCTTGTTCTCTCGGTAATGTCAGGTTTTCTGGGGATATGGTTATATCGTAAAAAGGCACAACAGAGTGAAAGCGCTAACAAGGCCAAAAGCCAATTTCTTTCGATTATGAGCCATGAAATACGCACCCCTATGAACGCTATCACCGGAATGTCAGAACTGCTTTTACGTGAGTCTCTTCCGGAAAGTGCTCTGAATAAAATACAGGACATTAAGCAGGCGTCGTCAAACCTTATTTCTATTATCAATGATATTCTTGACTTTTCTAAAATCGAAGCTGGTAAGCTGGAAATCATTCCAGCCAAGTATATGCTTTCATCCCTGCTCTACGACACAGCAAATATCATACGTATGCGGCTTGTGGATAAGCCTGTCCAGTTTTTAACCAACATTGACAGCAATATCTCCAACAACCTAATCGGGGACGAAGTCCGTCTGCGGCAGATTATAATAAACCTTCTTTCCAATGCGGCAAAGTTTACAGACTCAGGGCATATCAGCCTGACAATTAACAGGCATCTGCCTGAGACAGATGATAAAAAGATATGGCTCAGGATCGCAATATCCGACACCGGTCGGGGCATTAAACCTGAAGATCAGGAAAAACTCTTTTCGGATTTTATGCAGGTTGATTCCAAAAAGAACCGGGCAATTGAAGGAACGGGACTGGGGCTCGCCATTACAAAGCGGCTCTGCCTTGCCATGGGCGGGGACATCAGCGTGACCAGTGAGTATGGCTCCGGCAGTGAGTTTACGGTGATCATGCCTCAGGACATTGACCCGGAGGCGCCTTTCGCAGTGGTAGGAGATTTTGATAAACAGCAGAATTATTCTGAGAATTATACAGAAAAGAGCGCAATGCGGTTCACCATTCCCGGCGCACGGATTTTAGTGGTAGACGACATTGCCACAAATCTTAAAGTTGCCGAGGGCCTTCTTGCGCCATATCAAGCAAAAATTGACACCTGTCTAAGCGGTGCAGAATCCATAAAACGTGTAAAGGATCAAGATTTCGATCTTATATATATGGATCACATGATGCCGGAAATGGACGGCATTGAAGCCACCGCTGCAATTCGTGCAATTAATAAGAGCGTCCCGATTATTGCTTTGACCGCCAACGCAGTATCAGGGATGAGGGAGATGTTTTTGGAAAAAGGCTTTAATGACTTTCTTGCCAAACCCATTGATGTTTCAAAACTCGACGAAACGCTGGTCCGCTGGATACCTAAGGAAAAGAGAGAAGTTAGAAGTGAGAAGGTAGAAGAGAAAAATGCGGAGAGGAAGCTTGTGTTACTTGTGGACGATAATCCGGCGAATTTAAGGCTTGGCATAGAAATATTAGAGAACAAGTATGATGTTGTTACCGCGCCATCTGAGGAGAAAATGCTTAAGCTTTTGGAAAATTCATGTCCGGATTTGATTCTTTTGTATACTAGTATACAAGTTCACTTGGACAAGTGGCAGGGCAAGGTGGTGTATGTCGATAAGCCCTTTGATCAATCAACGCTTATTGCTTGTATAGAATATAATTTGAGCAGAGGTAAAACCAAAAACCAGGACTTTGGTATAGGGTAATTTTTGCGTTTTTTGAACGAATAAGACTTTAGTATGCCTGAAAACCCCTGCTTTTTGCGGTACCATTGTAATGGGTAAGCCTCATTGACAATTAATGGTTTAAAAAAGATACCTATGCATTTTGACCCCTGGGTTCCAGCCCTGGGTTAAATGAAACCGTTTTGAATGAACGGTTATTATAAGACAATCCGGGAAAACAGGACATCCCCGGATAGTAAAGGAGTATTAGTTTATTGAGGAGATCCTTGATACACAAGTATGAAAAAACACCTGAAGCTTTTATGCATCTTTCTTATATTCCCGGCCATGATATGGGCTGTAGACTTTGGCGTAATCCTGGATCAAAGGGCAGGCTATGCAGGCTTCGAAAATGATGGCAAGGCGGACTATACAGGCGGCCTATTCCCCCGGTTTACAGCCCACTTGGGCGATGAAGGGGTACTATATGTTTCCGCAGGGATATATATGGAGTACGAGGACGAAAACTGGAAATTTGTGCCGGAACTCCTTAGGACAGATTTTATCTGGCTTTTCGACTATGGGGATCTCAGAATCGGCCGCATGTATTATACCGACCCATTGGGTTTTATCGCAGAAGGGCTTTTTGACGGCGCCCGGTTTTCCTATAATACCGCTCTGGGAACCTTAAGCGCCGGGGCCTGGTATACAGGCCTCCTCTACAAAAAGAGGGCCGGCATATACATGACCGGCGATGAGTTGCAGTCCTATAATGCGAAACTGGACTACGGTGATTTTTATAATACCTATTTTGCCCCCCGCCGCCTCGTCTCCGCCTTGGAATGGGAACATCCCGGCCTGGGAGCAGTATCGGTAATACCGAAACTCTCTCTTCTAGGTCAATTTGATCTTACGGGAAATAGTCTGCACAGCCAGTATCTTACAGGAAAGTTGACCTTTCCGGTTAATGCCTTTCTCTTTGATTTGGGCGGAAGCTTTGAATTGATCCAGAATTCAGGGGATCAGGAAACGGCCTTTGCAGCGGAGCTAAGGGCCGCCTGGATACTCCCCACTTCTTTTGCAAGCCGGCTGTCGCTTTCTGGCCGTTATTTCGGCGGAGCGGGCGCTAACAGGAGCGCTTTTTTGCCCTTAACCGTGAAATCGCAGGGCTTCATTCTAAAAGCCAACCCTTCAGGAATTTCCATGATTTCCCTTGATTGCCTTGCCCGGCTGCACCGGACATTTTCTCTGGGTTTCTCTTCTTCTTATTTTATACGCAATGATTTACAGACCTATAGTAATTACCCCATAAGCAGCGGCGCGGATGGCGCTTATCTTTTAGGCAACGAGTTTTTCGGGCGGCTTTTCTGGAGCCCCTTTTCTGATTTATCGGCGATCCTGGGATGCGGAATTTTCCTGCCTTCCATGGGGAATGCGGCGCCCAATGCTGACAATTATTGGCGGGCAGAACTCAATCTTGTTCTTTCGTTGTATTAAATGTCGATTATTCAAATAAATTAAGGATGGAAAATATGATAAAAAATATAAAATTACTTTTTTTATTGTTTATGGGAACAATGGTTTTCGCCCAATCGAACGAAATTACCGCCGTGGTACGGGAGATAAGCGGCACTGTGGAGATAAAAAAAAGCGAGTCCGATGGCTTTATAACAGCAAATATCGGAGACCGGTTAAACCAAGATACAGTGATTTCCACAGGGTTCAGGAGTTTTGCCCTTCTTGAGCTGGGAAGCGCCGTTATTTCAGTGCGGCCGCTGACCCGCTTAACATTGATGGAAATAAGCGCCTCTGAGGGCATGGAAAACCTGAATGTGAGTCTCCAAGCCGGAAGGGTACGGGTGGATGTGAACCCCCCGGCAGGAACCAGAGCTTCTATGAGTATATCGAGTCCTAGCGCAACCGCTTCTGTCCGGGGCACAGAATTTTGGTTTGATGGTAGAAATGTCAACACAGTCGAAGGAAATGTGTATTTTGAGGGTAGGCGCGGTTATCAAGTATCGGTAGGCGCCGGTTTCGCCAATAGCGTGGGTTGGAATGAAAGTGCAGGAAGTTCCTTTTATGCCGGCGCCGATACAAGCGCCGGCAGGCGTACGAGGGGGAGCAGGGATACAGGCGGCGATGCTGCTGATGCCAGCGGCATAGTCTTTACGGCTGATGGCGGCGACGCAAGGTTTATACCCGGATCAGTGGTTGGGTCGGACTTGAGCTCCGGAATAATTAACCCTGATCCTATTCCCGGTCCCAGTCCTGATCCCGGCCCTGGCTATGATCCCGGTCCTGGTCCGAGCCCAGATCCCAGTCCTGGTCCTGGTCCTGGTCCCGGCCCTGGTTCCGGTCCCGGCTCTGGTTCCGGTTCCGGCTCTGGTTCTGGTTCTGGATCTGATCCCGGCCCTGGTCCAAGCGGCATAGATGCTACAATTACTTATTGATATAGATTAGCAAAATGGTGCGGTGTGAATGGTAAACATGGTGATAGGGATGCAGGTTCTATAATTTCTCTCCCAAAGGACGCGTGAACCTTTGGTTCTTGAGTGCGCGGATCTCCAAGGATTGCCCCACTTTCCTTGGCCTCCGCGCCTCCGCGTCCTTTGCGAGAGAAATAAGGTCTGCCAAAGTCCGGGCTACACCGTGCCGCTACTATCAGAAATATGCCCGAGGAATTAAATGCCTTCCATCTCCCGGTAATATTCATCAACTATGAATTCAGCATTCTCTGCCCACAACATGGATGCCGTATTTTGTAAAATAATATATGTTTTGGAAACAGCAAATTTGGTGTATGCGGAATCAAATGGAATATTTTCTTTTTGCGCAATTGCGCTTACAATATTTTCAATTTTCTGAGCAATAAAAAAGGATAAATCTTGCCCGTTATACATGATTTTGTCGTCAAATGTTTTTCTTTTTTCCAGCAGTTTAAGCAATAAAGCAGCTTTTTTGGTATGCAAAGATACTTGATCGTTTGCTTTATTATACCGCAATCTTTGCATCGCTTCTTCTCTTGTATAAAGACCGTCGATAAAGCCTGTTATTGTAAAAACTATTTTATCGTTTGCAACCGGTCCTTGTATATAATCATAATCGTGTTGTAAACCTCCGGCGGTTCGGTTTAGTAAAATAAAATCGAACCATTCATTTGATATTTCTGAAAAATGTTTAAATTTCAAATCAGCGGAAGGCAGGAATTCAAATGTATAAAGAAAAATCCCTCCGCCTAAACGATTGAACATATTGAATCCCCATTGGATAGCCTGTTCTTTAATTGTTGTGGTATAAAACCCTCTCCCAAAATCCCTTTTGTCTTTTGATTTTGAAAAATCAATCTCTGAAAAATCCTGATTTGAGCCATGATAAAGAGTCACGAAACTTTCCTCTTCAGAATATCTTCCGCAAATGATACACATTCATAAATATCCTGAGTGTGGAGTGTTTCATAACATTGGCGTATGGACTCTGTTATACCATACTTAATAAAAATACCCAGAGTTTCATGCGCGGTTTTTCTATGCCGTCTGGCATATTCTTCCACTGCAACAACAACCAGCAAATTTTCATCTTTCTGTGGTCTCATGGAATAATTTTACCAAAAAAGGCTGTTTATAGCAACACCTGGAAAGAGATTACATTTTTACCCAGATTTCCGGCTCCTTACTGCGCTGCTGCGCCTTTATCGTTACAATTTTGCATCAATTGAACCATAACTCGCCCCAATCTTTGTGCCTTCGTGCCTTTGTGTGCGCCTTTCTTCATGTAATAGTCAAATTTAGAATTGCTGCACCCCATCCAACAGGTCTGTGCCTTTGCTCTTAACCGGACTAACCACACCGGAAGAAATAATCCGCAGTCTTTCCGAAGGCGGCGATGATTACCTTGCCAAGCCCTATGACTTTGGCGTACTGCTGCCACTGGACGCTGACACCAGCGTGATCGGAACCGCAGTCAACCGTTTACGCCAGAAATTAGGTTGCGGATTTTCCATCTAAAATAACAAACAGGAAAAAGGCTACATTTTTACCCGGATTTCCGGCTCCTGACTGCGCTGCTGCGCCTTTATCGTTACAATTTTGTAACAGTTGAACACATTCCTTTCCCTGAATGTTAAAATTAAGTGTTTTCCCCATGCCTGTGCATTTTACTATACACCTTTAATTCAAGCAAAGGCTTTTCTAGTAACCGGTATATGGTATACTGTAAAGCAACAGAGGCTTAAACCCGTGAGAAAATTTATTGTCCGGTTTCGGGACGCTTACTTTGCCCCCCATTTTGACCTTCGTGTCAGGCTGTTCCACGTATTGGCCATAGGCGGGACTATCATCAGTCTGCTTATGGCGATTTCAGGGATTATTACACACAGCGGATTCGTTAACGTGATTGTTAATATGGGAACAGGCGTGCTCTCTTATGCCCTGTTGACCTATTCGCGTTTGACTAGACGTTACGAGGTTTGCTACATCATTACGATTGTTATTATATTCATGGGCTTGTTTCCTGTCCTGTTTTTTTCCGCCGGTGGCTACCACAGCGGGATGCCTGCTTTTTTTGTATTCGCTGTGGCCTTCACTGTATTTATGCTGGAAGGGAAAAAGGCAATATTCTTTTCTCTTGTCGAATTAATGCTGTATACTGTCATCTGCCTTGTCGCATATAATTATCCGGAAACCGTCAATGCCTTTGCCGAAGAAAGAGAAATACTTATTGACATCATATTAGCCTTCATCGCCGTAAGTGCGATATTGGGTAGCAGCCTCTTCCTGCACTTCCGGCTCTACAACGAGCAGCAGAAAAAACTTGACGAGCAGAATACAATACTTGCCCATGCCAGCCAAGCCAAGACCGCATTCCTTGCCAACACCTCCCACGAAATGAGAACGCCCCTGACAATTATCTCTGTTAACGTGCAAACGGTGATGGAAATACTGGAAGATATGGGCGAGGCATTGAAAGACCATGAAGCCGGGAAGCTCCTCGAAACCGCCCAGGGCGAAATCATGCGGCTTGCGCGCATGGTGGGCGGCATGCTGAATTTGGCGTCCATGAGCGAAAATGCGGATAAAGGGATGGTGGATTTTACGGCTTTGCTCAAAAACGGCTCCGAAATGCTTGGCCTCTCCCTGCAAAAAAATGGTAATACACTTGTTAGCAATGTTGAATCGGGCTTGCGCGTTTTCGGCAGCGCGGATCTACTGGCACAGGTTTTAACGAACATATTACAGAATGCGGGCCAACATACAGAAAACGGAAGCATTAGACTTTCTGCGAAAAAAAACGGCGGAACAATCACCGTTTCCATAAGCGATACCGGCGCAGGGATTTCCGCCGAAATGCTGCCCCTGGTATTCGAGCGCGGTGTATCCGATGGGGGCACAGGCTTCGGGCTCTACCTCTGCAAGACGGTTGTGGAATCCCACGGCGGCAGTATATGGATCGAGAGCGAGCAGGAGCGCGGTACAACAGTACATTTTTCCCTGCCCGTGTATGAAGGCCAATATTGACCTAGGTCAATTTAGGAGAGAAACAATGAGCGCCTTAATTTTACTTGTTGAAGACAATGAACAGATACTGCGCGGCAACGAGCGTATGCTCAAACGCCGGGGCTACAAGGTTGCCACTGCGTTGACCCTGGCCGAGGCGAGGGCACGCCTTGAAGAACAAACGCCGGACGCCATTGTCCTGGACATAATGCTGCCCGACGGCAGCGGCCTTGATTTTATGCGCGAATTGCGCCGCTCCCCACACGATAAATCCAACATACCTATTCTGCTCTTAACCGGACTGACCACGCCGGAAGATATAATCCGCGGCCTTTCTGAAGGCGGCGATGATTACCTAGCCAAGCCCTATGACTTTGGCGTACTCTTGGCGCGGATTGAAGCGCTATTGCGCCGGGCGGGACAATTCCCCAAAACGCTGACAAAAGATAGTTTACAGCTCGACATTATTTCAAACCGGGCATTCCTGGACGGCAGTGATATACTGCTCTCTCCCAAGGAATTCGCCCTATTGCTTCTGATGGTTCAAAACGAAGGCCGCCTGCTCACCGCCGCTTCGCTGTATGAAGCCATTTGGAAGCTGCCGCTAGACGCTGACACCAGTGTAATCAGAACCGCAGTCAGCCGTTTACGCCAGAAATTAGGCTGTGAATTTTCCATCGAAAACGACAAGCAGGAAAAAGGCTACATTTTTACCCGGATTTCCAGCGGCTGACAAAGTTTTGGGATAAACTTACTGTTGAAAATGATAAACTGGCAGCCGGCTATTAATTATGGATTACCGAATGACTGAGAGTGGATACCAACCAGTTGTTCAGGCTACTGCCGTTGGCTTTGGCTTGAACGGCAAGCTGTGCATGTAGACCAGGAGGTAGACGCAAGGTAACTTTACCGGAATACGGTTTGTTCGGCTTACGGCCTATTTTTGTGCACGCTGCAAGGTAGTCATCAACTGTTTCTTGAAAAACCCTACGGATCTCCTCTGCAGAGTTCGCGTGAAAGCCAATTACATCATTTATACCGGCAATATGCCCGACAAGGCATTCATCCTCGGCACTGAATCCAACAATGGCGGTATAGCCCTTATAAGTTAAGGTGTTATTCATGGTTCTACTCCCAAACCAATCGCCAACAGAAGAGCTTCAATATCGGCCCACACCATAGTTTTAGGGGTTGGGCTGGAAAAAACCGCAGCTAGCGTTTTTCGCTGTCTGTTATTCATAATATATAGTGGCATAAAATGGTGGCATTGTCAATGGGGGGTATAGTATATATTCCAAGCTTCTGACACTTTCATCGTTACAATTTTGTAACAATCGAACACATTCCTATCTTTGAATGCTATGATCTAGTGTTTTCTCCCCTGACATAGCTTTTTGATTTTATGGAAAGGAGTCTTTTAGTGAATAAATATGTTATTCGTGGCGAAATTTTTGTAATAGCCCTCGCGTTTACGCTTGTTTTGACGGCTTGTTTCAGCCCCAATACGGGGGATGGAGATGAGGAAACCGCCACTTTCACCATCAGTCTGGGCAGTAATGTGGGAAACAGCCGAGTGCTTACAGGTTACCCGCCTGACATTCCGGCAGGTTCCAATCCCTCAAATCCCTCAGTCACGGATCTTAAATTCATTGTAAGTTTTATGACTCTCAGCGGCACTCTGGTTAGAACCTTCACTGCCGAAGGAGACGACCTAATCGAAGGCACAATTACAGTTGGAAACTACAGTGTTTTGGTGGAAATTCTTGACATAAGCGACGATTCCCTCTATGCAGCAGGGTCTAAAAGCCCGGTGCCAATAGCAAGCGGTCATAATCCCATCGAAATATCCGTTGCCGAGGTACCGATAATTTCCACTCAACCCATTGGCGGAACCTATTCTATGGGACAGGCCGGTGTTTCCTTAAGTGTCAGTGCCTGGATAAGCAATACCTCCCTCGGTACACTGAGCTACCAGTGGTACAGCAATACTATAAATAGTACCAGCGGAGGAACTCCCTTTGGTGCGCCGGGAACAGTAGCAAGTCCCGGCACTGCGGAGACGGGTACTTTTTATTACTATGTTGCGGTTACCAATACCAGTACCAACGGCGCAGTCGCCACGGTTACCAGTGATTTCGCCACTGTTACTGTACTCCCCCATCCCTTGTCTGTCTGGACTGCTGTAACAGATCCTACAGTGGAAAGCGCTTTCCCGAATGTTTCTAATTCCGCTTTTACTAATATCAATGCCATTGCTTATGGCAATGGTATTTTAGTCGCCGGGGGTTCAAGCGGAACAATGATATATTCTGATGATGACGGAGATACATGGAATCTTGTATCGGACAGCGGCTTCGGCACAAACACTATCAACGAAATCATTTTTGGGAATGGAACATTTATCGCCGTAGGCCAGAACGGCAGAGTTTCGTATTCCACCAACAACGGTACAACATGGACAGCTTCCACTACAAGCACCTTCGGGAGTCTTTATATACAGGGTATCGCTTATGGTAACGGACGTTTTGTGGCCGGAGCTTTTACTAATCCTAACAATATAATAGCATATTCAACCGACAATGGTGAAACTTGGACAGCTGTAACGGAGACAGTCTTTGGTACTACCTATATGCTTCGGAGCATGGGCTTCGGCAATGACCGCTTTATTGCCGCAGGCAACACGATTGCCTATTCAAACGATGAAGGACTAACTTGGACAAGATCGGTGACTGACAACCCGACCGGGCAAATTTCTGGTATCGCCTATAACAACGGACACTTTGTTGCTGGAGCTTATGACGCCTCCGGTAATAGCTTATTCTATTCAAACGATAACGGTGATAACTGGATCGTTGCTTCGGGAATCGACACTATTGGTAATGTTTACAGTGTTATCTATGGCAATGGATATTTTGTAGCTGCAGGCAGTACAGGAAGTATTGGGTATTCAAGCGATGGAATAAACTGGATCGCCGTGCCAGATGTTTTCACTGGCGGGTCTTATGCAGGCATTAATGATATCGTCTATACCGGCAACCGCTTTATCGCTGTAGGAGATGGAATGGCTTACTGTGATTTTTAGAAAGCAGGGCTGTCTGGGGAGCAGCATCGATATGATCTGGGATTTCACCACTGTTTGGGTGTGGGGAAGCAACTACCTGCCGGCATTAAGAAATATGCCGTAACATCAGGGTTAAATGTAATATGAGGGATTCTTTTTGTAAATCAGAAGCCCTGGGAAGAGAAGAATGGTTCTTTGTATTCTCCGGTTACGGCCTTTACAATAAAATAAAACCGGTTATGGAAAATGGATTTCCATGTTTAGGGAGGTTCTAAACTTAACGGAAAACAATGAGCCAATGGCCTCGAGGTAGAGGTATTTGAGTTATCCGCGACTCTCACTTCGCTTGTCAATCAACGCAAAGATGTCTCCTGACCTTGTTTATCGTTACAATTTTGTAACAATCGAGCACATTCCCATCTTTGAATGCTATGATCTAGTGTTTTTTCCATGCCCCAGAGAACAGGTACGCAGCAAATATTCATTACCTGGCAAAAACCAGCAGCTTGGTATGGAAAAACCAGCAGCTTGGTATGGAAAATCAGGTATGCCTGGCGCTTGTTTTTCGTTTTGTTGTGATAGGATATATCAAAGGAGGCAGCAACGCCATCTCTTAATAAATTGTCCAAATCTTTCGCAGTGGTAGGAGATTTGGATAAAAAGCAGAATAATTTTGAAAAGAACGCAAGACAGAGGGGAAGCTCGGTTTTATCGAAGCTCGGCGAAGGGTTCCGTTTCACCATTCCCGGTGCACAGGATGCCAAAGATATACCGGTGTTTATCATTAATGAACCTTTTGAACCGGTAACTCTTGTTGCCAGTGTTAAGAATTATTTCGAAAGGACTGGTTAATGAAACGTCATTATAAAAAAGGCTCTTGCCTGTTGATGGGGTTAATTTTTTGCTCATTTTTTTCATGTTTCATTCAAACGCCACGATCGTCTTTTGACATAAGATCAATCAACTCCTTTCGTGAAATTCCAGGTGTAACAGACGAAGAAATATCTGCAATAGAGGCACTTATGTTGACAAGAGAGCAATTTGTTTACGAAAGTTTGCTTTCTACCGAAGCGTTTATTCTACCTACCGGTAAGTATACAGGTTTTACAAGCGCGTTCTGTGAACTGCTTACAGACATTTTTGGCCTCCCCTTTGTTCAAGAATTCTATAGATGGGATGTACTCCGGGACAGGATAGACTCAGGAATTACAGATTTTACAGGGGATTTAACGCCAACACCGCAGAGGCTTCAAAGTAATTATTTTATGACCAGTCCTATTGCTCAGCGTTCACTTGCAGTTTTCGCTTATGCAGATCGAATTACACTTGAATCAGAACTTGATCTAAATGGCCTTAATATAGGGTTTCTTGAGGGTGCTATTACTTCCCAATTTGTTATAAATGCCTATCCTTCGCTCAATTTTAATATAGTAAATGTGACTGATACCGCAGCAGTATATCAAATGCTTGATACCGGCGAAATTGACGCATTTATCATGGACTCAGTTGATAGAATTGCTTTTCTTGATTATCCAAATATCCGGTATGTGGAAATTATTCCCCTTATTTATACTCCTGTATCCCTCACAAGCAGAAACGCAGAGTTGGCTCCGATAATATCTGTTGTGAACAAATTCCTCGAAGCAGGAGGCAGAAATGTACTCCATGAATTATACATTGAGGGAAATTACGAATATTCAAGGTTTATACTTTATCGATCTTTTACCGTAGAAGAAAGGGATTACCTATATAATTTAAGTGCAAAAGTACCTATTGTTTTGGAGTTTGATAATTATCCAACCAGTTTTTACAACCAACGGGAAAGAGAATTCCAGGGGATCGCCGTAGATGTGCTTAAGGAAATTACCAGACTGACGGGAATTGAATTTGAGGTTGTGAATAGACATGATTCACCATGGACAGAGATTTTTGAGATACTCAGGACAGGTGACGCATCTTTAGTTTCAGCCCTGTTTGTAACAGAAGAACGAAAAGATAATTTTTTATGGCATCAAACGCCGTACTATCGTTCGCCTTACTCATTTATTTCCAAACAGGATTTTCCATACCTTGAACCGTTTCAGTTAGCACAAGCCGCTGTAGGTGTTTTAAGCGGCTCTTCTTATGAGGAATTGTACACTATATGGTTTCCCGATAACCCTAACCTTATTAGTTTCGATTCCCAGGATGAAGCACTGGACGCGCTTGAAAATGGCAGGGTAGACCTTGTACTTGGAACAGAATACACGCTTTTATATCAGATGAATTACCGTGAAAAGCCGGGATACAAAGCCAATTATTCGTTTTCCCTTACCGCAGATTCATATTTTGGATTTAATGTAAATGAAAAAATATTACCTTCGATTTTTGATAAAGTGTTGAATTATGTAGACACAGACAGAATTACCCGTGACTGGACAAGCCGAGTCTATGATTATTCAAAAATATTAATGCGGTATTTGTCCATTTTTTCTGCAATACTTTTTGCTTCACTTTTAATTATGATTATTCTGACTATTAGTAATGCAAAAAAAACAAAGCTAATCACAAAACAGAGTATAAATCTTAAAAATGCGTATGAAGCTGCCAATACGGCAAACAGCGCCAAAAGCGGCTTTCTGGCAAATATGAGTCATGAGATACGCACTCCAATGAATGCCATAATCGGAATGTCGGAACTGCTTTTTCGAAGGGATATTCCTGATGATGCCCGAACTGATGTGCAGGATATAAAACAGGCAGCATCAAATCTTATTTCCATCATCAATGATATTCTGGACTTTTCCAAAATTGAGGCGGGCAAACTGGAAATAATTCCTGCTAAATATATGCTTTCATCCCTGGTTAATGACACGGTTAATATCATCCGTATGCGGCTCATGGAGAAACCTGTCAGGTTTATTACCAATATTGACGGAAGCATCCACAACGATCTTATCGGGGACGAGGTACGGTTCCGGCAGATTATTCTTAACCTCCTCTCCAATGCGGCAAAGTTCACTGAAAAAGGGCATATCAGCATGTCCATTACCAGGCATAGTCGTACGGTAAAACAGATCTGGCTCAAAATTGTAATAAGCGATACCGGTCAAGGAATTACTCCGAAAG
>Ga0099364_10007799_pt1 | contig 15215 bp, 13 predicted proteins | sample TergutTh196P3_FD_73070 | JGI IMG/M metagenome (GOLD analysis project Ga0099364, IMG submission 73070) | Microcerotermes parvus P3 segment gut microbial communities from Pointe-Noire, Republic of the Congo - Th196 P3 | ecosystem: Host-associated > Arthropoda: Insects > Digestive system > Gut ... | reverse complement strand
GTGGCGTAGTCGCGCATATTGCCTTTGATGTCGGGGTTGCTGTCGCGCCATTCCTTAGCGGTCATTCCAAAAAGGGCAACATTCAAAACGTCGGCTTCGCTGGCGTAAATGAAATTTATCTGCTCTTTTGTCAGTTCTTTGGGTACGAGGTTACGGCTGATTGCGGAAGTGTGAATGTGGTAGTTGATTTTTGCTAATTCGCGTTCAGCACTCCAACCTATGGCTTTTTGTTCTTCTATTTTCAATCGCTTAAACTCGGTAACGAGATAGAGTTTAAATTCCGAAGAAATCCACGAGGCAAATTCAAATGCAATATCTTCGTGTGCGTAAGTTCCACCGCCTGAACCTTTTTTTGTGAAAATTCCGATAGCGTTTGTGAGTTCTACCCAACGTGTGGGGCTCATTGTAAAGGCATTGCTACCCGCTTCAATCCAAAGGGGGTCGAATTCGACCCCTTTGAAATTGGGATTATTCAGTTTTTCCCAAAGTCCCAAAAATTCAATAGTGCTACGGTTTCGTAACCAATTTTTAACGACATCTTTCGGCTCAACAGGGTTTTTGTACCTCGCTATGTCTGTTATGCAGATATAGTCCTGATTATCGGGCTTGAAAAATATTGTTATTTCTGTGCCTTTGACGATTATTTTTTCTTTTTTTGCCATTTAATTATCTGTTAAAAAATTATAAACGCAAAGTTAATAAATTTATTTTGAATTACAGCGAAAATAAAATCAGTCCGTACAACTACCCACACGTTGTCTGGAGCGTGGGCGGAAAAAGCAAGTGAACGGCGTGAGCCGTTCACTTGCTTTGACTTTGTTTTGGTTTTACCGAGGTCAGTAAAACCTATTTTTTTAGGTTTGTCCTAATCTCTCATGCTGAAAAAGCAAAGCATCACGATTGAAAAAATCGTTAAGGTCGTTGTCGCCGCAGTCAAAATCTGAAATAACTCTTTCTGATGACAATTCTAAAAAACTACAATCCTTTATTAAGTTCATGAATTGCCTGTTTTCTGATAAATTGCTCTAATTCTTCGCGCACTTCTTGTGACTGAGGACATTTTAGTGGTTCTTCCAACGATTGATGCCATCGTCCATAAAACTCTACTGCCTCTTGTCCCTCAAGTACAGGCGCAAATCTAATAGGTATAGCCATTATAATTTCAGATTATGGTTTAGGAAATGTTTCATTTTTTTGAAAAGATTTTTGTTTTTTTATTACCCAAAATTTATTTTCATATCAAACCATTTTCTTTTAAGATTTTAAGAATTTGTTCATTGGAAAGGTCGGTTATTTTGGCAATGGTATCTATTGAAAGTCCATTATTATGACCTCTGATAATAGTCTCTTTCTTTTCTTTTTCTAAGCCTATGGCTTCGCCTTTTTCTAAGCCTATGGCTTCGCCTTTTTCCAAACCTATGGCTTCGCCTTTTTGCATGCCTATGGCTTCACCTTTTTGCATGCCTATAGTTTCGCCTTTTTTTAAGCCTTTTTTCAAGCCTTTTGCTTCACCTTTCTTTTCGCCTCTCTTTTCACCTCTCTTTTCACCTTTCAGTTCGGCGGTTTGCATTTCGCTTTTTCTATCTGCTAACGCTATCAGTTCTGCTTCGTATTCCGCTTTCTGTTGAGGTGTCATATTAAGCATGTCCAATTTTTCGCCCGCAGCCTGTATGCCTGCTGCCGTAAACTCGCTTTTTACAACAGAGTTTTTCAATACATAAACCCACTCGTCAAATTTACTCTTTGATGGCTTTTTGGGTACAAAATCTCTTTTCCTGTTTTTATTCTTCATTTGGCGCTCCTCTTCATTCTCAAAATTGTAAGGAAGTATCAGAAAATATTCAGGATGAATATGTTTTGGTGCCCCTCGAGGATCTAAATTTTGAGAAAATGGTATTACTTCGTCATAATGAATACCTTTAAACTCTTTCAAATTTGCCGTGAATACGTATTCGTCTTCGGCGTTCAAGCCATAATAGGAAATATTGATGGAATATACCTTCTTTATGTCATACTTCTTGCCTATCTTGATCTGCTCAACAACTGCCTTACATGCGTTGAACAAGATTTTTCCCATAAAGTCCACCTTGTCAAGATATTGTATCTCAAAAACGGCTAACTCGCCATCGTCTATTTTTGCCTTCAAATCTATCCGACTAACTTTACCGGTATTTCTTACATTTCTTACTTTCCCCGTTTTTCCTGTTTTTTTATCTATTGTTGCAGGGATAGTAGGATTGATTTCGCTTTCTAAAACTTCTTGCACCGTGACGTTCTTTTCAAGCAATTCGGTTAAAAATCCACTCAAAATATCAAAATTTGCCTTGTCACGCAAAACATTTTTGATGGCATAATCAAAAGAAATTATTGTTCTTTCCATATTTTTCTATTTTATTTATTTGGCAAAAATAATATGTTTTATTTATTTGACAAAATTTATTTTAAAAATTTTTTACTATCTAAATGTAATGAGTCCCATCCTAAAAATAGACAAAGAATGCACAAAGATCACAAGTTGATATAAATACTTTGTGGTAAAACAATATTGCTTTTGGGAGAATCATTGTTTTTTTTATATTTATTATTTATTTTAACGCAAAGTCGCAAAGTTGAAAACGTAAAGGACGTTAAAAGTTTTCAGTTTTCAGTTATTTTTTGTGTTCCTTTGTGGTTAAAAGAAATTTTCGTTTCTTATGAATAATGCAAGTTAAGGTTTATGAAGTTATCAGGAAAGTAAGTTAATATTTGTTGCAAATTTACAGAAACGGATTGATAATAGATAATTTATTGTCAACTTTCATTTTATGCTGCATGTCTTCCGAGTATAATATATTGCGCCCGCTTTCCAAAGCTGCGGCAACAATAATTGCGTCAAATATCTGAAAATCGTAACGATATATTAGCATATCTGCTGTCTGCAGAGTTTTGATATCAACAGCATAAAAATCACAATGCCTTAAATTAGGTAAACAAGCATTCATAATCGCCGCTTTGGGAATTTTAAACACTCGTTTCAACACACTTATGTATTCTGACACAACTTGTGAACAGACTACCGGCGAGAGAATAATCAAATCTCTTGCGATGCTTTGCTTATCGCTATCATTATTGTCGTGGCTATATATCAGAATATTTGTGTCTAATGCAACTCTATTCATATATATTTGCTTCATCTCTGTTAAACTTAAATCCCGACAAATCGACCAAATAATTATTTAATTCGCTGTCGAGTTTTTTCCTTTTTTCTGAAATGGTTTCTTCTTTTTCGACAACGGCTTTTTTGAAAAAACCTAACGAAAGGATGTACTCCAATGTCTTTTGCGCTCGTACATCGCAATAATCATATTCTAATGTTATGCTACTCATATATTTATCTACATTTATTTTGAAAATTTTCGAGCGGCAAAGATACGAATAGTTTTATTAATAACAAACAAAATTTTTTTTGTTTTTTGTTTGAAAAATTTTCACTTCAAACCTAAAAATTATAAAAATGTTATAATTTTTTCTTATTTTTGCAAAAAATTTTTAATCAAAAAATTATGAGAAAGTTTAATGTAACAGGGAATTGTGTTCCTAATATGCACTACATGGTTGATATAAGCGAGAAAGTAGAGCAAATATTCCAAATGGTAGAAGGCGCAAAATATTTCACAATCAATCGTGGTCGTCAGTATGGCAAAACTACCACTATCGGTAGATTAAAAAAACGATTAATTGATGAGGGCAGTTATATTTGTGCGAGTATTAGTTTTCAATATTCAAACGATAAAATGTTTGAAAATGAAGGGAGTTTTTGTCAGGGGCTACTTAGCCGAATTAACCGTTCACTAATGATGGAAAATAAAGAAGAAGCACTACTATGGCTTGATGATAGCGTTACCGACTTTTGGAAGTTAAGCAAATTTATTTCAAAAAGATGCAAAGAAAAAAAAATAGTATTGATTATCAACGAAGTAGACGAAGCAGCAAACTATAATCTATTTGTTAGGTTTCTCCAGCTTTTGCGAGAAAAGTTTCAAATGAGAACTGCTAGTAGAGACTATACTTTTCACAGCGTCATTCTCGTCAGCGTCCGCGATGTCAAGAACTTAGATTATGTTTCGGGTGACACCGTCAGGAGCTCCCCATGGAATATTGCCTCAAATTTTGATATAGATATGTCATTTTCAGCTCCGGAAATTGAAACCATACTGATTGAATATGAAAACGACCATCATACGGGTATGGATATCAGCGAGATAGCAAACGAAATTCGTTTTTACACAAACGGTTATCCATATTTGGTTTCGAGAATTTGCCAATTTATTGATACTGATTTAGATAGAAACTGGACTATTGATGGTGTTCAAGATGCTATAAAAATGATATTGAAAGAAAATAGTGCTTTTTTCGCTGAGATGTTTAACATAATAGAAGAAAATGAAGATTTCAGAAATTTGTTGTTCGATTTGACGTTTGCCAATATATATTTATCTTACAACCCACACGATCCTGTAAGCAAAACAGGGTTAATGTATAGTTATTTAGGAAAACAGGGTTATAAATTAGCGGTGCACAACAAAATCTTTGAAATTCGTATTACCAACTATTTTATTGTAACGAATTTGAGAAAATGGAGAGAAACTAATCTTATTCTAACTCCTGTTAGTGAAATAGTCAAAGATGGAATTTTCAACATGGAACTTTGTTTGACAAGATTTAATAGTTTTTATTCCGAAATATATACCGCAAAAGACCTAAAATTCCTCGAAAGAGATGGAAAATTAATTTTCCTAACTTACTTAAAGCCACTAATCAACGGTTTCGGTTTCTATCATTTTGAATCTGAAACACGAGACTTTGGTAGAATGGACTTGGTAGTAGATTTTCTTAAACAACAATTTATCATTGAGTTAAAATTATGGTACGGCAGCAGCAAGCACGAGGATGCATACGACCAACTTGCAAACTATCTGAAATCAAAAAATATGGAGTGCGGATACCTGATAACATACGATTTCCGCAAAAAAAGAGACCCTTTATTACATGAAACTCAATGGGTAAATTGGAAAGGAAAACGTATTTTTGATGTAATTTTGAGGGTTGGAGAGGAGGAATGAGGTTTTATGATTTCTTTGAGCGCAAAGACGCAAAGGAAGCAAAAAAATACCAAACTTCGGATATATCCCGAGTTGTGCTTGCGCTAACTCTTGGTTATCTACGTTGCACTCATTTCAATAAATTCAATATATCGCTTTGCGGAGTGCTGCTGGGTATTGAATACACTACCGTTTCTTGTGGTATTGGTGTCGTTAAGATACCCGCTTTTGGATTTGTTCCCAAAACTCATTGTGTCTCCACGTACTAATCGCGAGTCTGGCTATTCAATTACAAACTGCACTTCTTCTCAGCATTTCACATTGCACTCGGTATGCGTGCAATGTAGATAACCCCGAATAAGCGTCCTCTCTACTAACCATTACTGAGTTTGTTTTATGAAACAATATTAGATTGAAATTTAGGTTTATCTCATTCACTCATTCCCTCATTTACTCATTCACTGAAAACTGACTACTAAATACTCACTACTGACTACTAAATACTGACTACTGACTACTAAATACTGACTACTGACTACTAAATACTAAATACTGATTACTGAAAACTAAATACTGAAAACTAAATCCTCCTATTAAAAACTTTCTCAAAATTTTCAAAAATTAGAAGTTTCAATTCGTCCACGGTCATTTTTTTAAGGTCGGCGGCGCGTAAATATAAATCTTCAATTGATTTGGCGTTTTCATCGGTTTCTAAGAAAAAAGAGTTTAGAGGAACTTCAAATAAGGCATCAATTGCTTTACTATCTTTGAAAAAAATTGATTTTCCAAAAGATAGCATAAGACCTGTTTCAACAAGTTGCTTTGCTAATTGTGGATGTCCCGAAAATCCGTGAATAATCCATTTTTCACTTGGTTGGATATCTTTGAATAGAGCAATTATTTCGTTAAAATAGCCTACACTGTGGATGATTAGTGGTATTTTGTTTTTTTCTGATAGTTCAACATGCTTAATAAAAATTTCAGTTTGTACGGAAAATGGAATATTGATATTTTTATCGAAACCGCACTCTCCAATGGCAAATAGTTCTTTATCTTTTTGAATGGTAGATAAAAGTTCAATATCGGAGGCATCTTTAATATCCCAAGGGTGAATTCCACAACTGAATGGAGTTTTCGGAAATAAAATTTGTTTAAAACGTTTGAGTCTGTGGTTAAAAATTGAGAAGTTTCTTGTATTCTTATTGTTTTTATGTGTGTGAATATCAATAAATTGTATTGGCATTTTTATATTAAAATTATTAGTAACAAATTATATAATTGGCTTAGCAACAAAAGTGTCAATTAAATCAAATTTTTTGCAAAAATAGAAAAAATTTTTTAAGCCCAAGCCTATTAAGTAAAAAATAGTGCAAAAAAGTTAAGTCCACATATAAAAGTCATTACGAAGAAAAATAAGAGAAATAAATTATAAATCACTACAATTGAGCATTTTGTGTCTGATAACTGATAACCGATTACTAAATAAACGTAACAAAAGAATAACAATTTTGTAACAATTTTGTAACATTTAAAAAAGTATTTTGCGGTCGAAATAAATAGAGATTATTTTGAAAAAATTTTTTGAGAAAATAGTTGAAAGTATATTCACAATCAGCGGATTAGTAACGAGTATCGTTATTGTGTTGGTTGTGATTTTTCTCTTTTCAGGGGGGCTTAATCTTTTTCGGTCACAAGCCATTGAAGAAGGATATGTGGTCGCATTAAACCATTTTAATCCGATAGATGCCCTTTCACCTGCAGATTTAAAAGATATTTTTGACCAAGAAAAAACAAATTGGGAAGAATTTGGAAGTATAAACGAGGAAATTATCGTTTTTCGTATCAACGACATAACTAATTATTTTTCAGACGAAGAACTCGGCGATGATTTTGAATTTGTTCCTGCTCGAATTTCACAATTAATTAGCGAGAACAGAGGAATGATTGCTTTTATTCCCAAAGAATATGTTTCAGACAATTTCAGCGGAAAAGAAATTGATGGAGGAAATATCTCATTTTCAGATGTTTTTGCGGGTAAAGAGTGGCTACCAACCGCAACGCCTGCTCCATTATTTGGACTTTTGCCTTTAATTACAGGTACATTGTGGGTCAGTTTTGTTGCCATATTGATTGCGTTGCCATTTGGGCTGTCGGTTTCTGTTTTTATGTCGGAAGTAGCAAATGAAAATTTGCGAGGCTTTTTAAAACCTGTAATAGAATTATTATCAGGTATTCCGTCTGTGGTTTATGGATTTTTTGGTTTGGTGGTGGTTGTGCCGTTAGTACAACAAATTTTTAACATAGATGTCGGAGAAACAGGACTTACAGGAAGTATAATTTTAGCAATAATGGCGTTACCGACCATCATAACTGTTTCAGAAGATGCAATGCGTAATTGTCCGCGTTCCATGCGGGAAGCGAGCTTGTCATTAGGCGCAAATCGTTGGCAAACAACATATAAAATAGTCATTCCTTATTCTATTTCGGGGATTACGTCGGGAGTTGTACTTGGAATTGGAAGAGCAATCGGCGAAACAATGGCGGTTTTAATGGTAACAGGAAATTCAGGAGTGATTGCAAGAACAATTTTGCAACCTTTGCGTACTATTCCCGCAACTATCGCAGCAGAACTCGGAGAAGTATCAGCAGGAAGTTCCCATTATCAAGTCCTCTTTTTATTAGGAATTATCCTATTTTTTATAACATTGATTATCAACACTTGTGTAGAATATGTTTCAGCGAAAAATAGATTTTAGTTGTTAGTTATCAGTTATCAGTTATCAGTGAATGAGTGAATAAGTGAATGTGTAAATGAGTGAATGAGCAAGAAAGCATTCCGTTAGGCGATGCATTGAGCTTGTCGAAAATGAATGCAACGCTTGGTAGAAAAATGAGTGAATGAGAAAAAGAGTCATTAATCACTAACCATTAATCACTAACCACTAACCACTATATTTTCGACCTTGAGTTAAAACAGAAACAAATATTAGTAACTTCTTAAGCACCAAATGTTTTTAGAAAATGAGAATTAAGAATTATAAATTACCGGGTACCGTTCACCGTGTATCCTGAACCATGATAAAAAATATGAAACCCAGAAATAATATCGTAAACACAACACCAGCAAAAAAAACTTCTCCGCAATATGAAGTAAAAAAGAAGTTTATAGAAAAGTTTGCATTCGGGCTTGTTTCATTGTTTAGTTTATCAATAGTAGGAATTTTGGTTGTTATTCTTTCCTTTATTATTATAAAAGGTATCGGCGTAATCAATTGGGAATTTCTTACTACTTTCCCAACTGACGGAATGACCAAAGGTGGTATTTTGCCCGCCATTGTAGGAACATTTTGCCTATTAATAGGAAGTGCAATTTTTGCTTTTCCAATAGGAATTATGAGTGGTATTTATATGAACGAGTATGCTCCGAAAGGTGTTTTTGTCCGATTTATACGAATGATGACCAATAATTTAAGCGGAATACCCTCAATTGTTTTTGGATTGTTTGGAATGGCGTTTTTTGTCAATAAGTTAAGTTTTGGAAACTCTATTTTAGCAGGTTCGATGACGTTAGGATTACTATGTTTACCATTGGTTATCAGAACAACAGAAGAAGCATTAAAGGCAATTCCCGACACTTTTCGTGAGGGTAGTCGCGCATTGGGAGCGACAAAACTTCAAACGCTTTTCAGGGTAATTCTTCCAATGGGAACGCCAAATATTGTTACAGGACTGATACTTTCTATCGGGCGTGTATCGGGTGAAACTGCACCAATTTTGTTTACCTGCGCCGCTTTTTTCTTACCGAAACTTCCGAAAAGCATTTTCGACCAATGTATGGCATTACCATATCATTTATACGTGATCTCGACAAGCGGTGGCGACTTAGAAGCACAACGACCAATCGCATACGGAACCGCTTTAGTGTTGATTATCATTGTCTTATTTATAAATATGACCGCAAATATTTTAAGACGATATTTTGCCAAAAGAGTTAGAATGAATTAGATGTTAGAGTTTAGATGTTAGAGCTTAGAGTGTAGATATTAGAGTTTAGATATTCAGAACTCCTGATTTTGCCCAAAATCGATTGTCGCAAATTTGTATCTAAAAAACCTAATTTTTTCTTAATTCTCCAAACAAAACAACCTCAGTAGTCCTCCATGCACCCCACACAACAGCACTCGGTACGAGCGCAACGTAGAAAACCCCGAGTTAGCGTAAGCGCAACTCGGGGGGAACAAACCCTTTGCGTCCTCAACTTTGCGACTTTGCGTTAAAAATAAATTATATGAATAATGTAGGCTAAATTAATAAAATTATGTTTCAAATTTTTTTATTTAGAAAAAAAAATCTATTTTTACAAAAATTTTATTTGATTTTTATACCTAAAATATTGATATATGGCTGATTATAAAAAATTATTCCTTTGAAAAAAAATATTAATTAGCACACTGATGACACTGATGACACTGATTTACACAGATAAAAAGATTGAAAAATATTTTCATAATGATTTGACTGATAAAATTCTAAAAGCATTTTATAAAGTTTATACAGAATTAGGATTTGGATTTTTGGAAAATGTTTATCAAAATGCATTATTCTTTGAATTAAAAAATAATGACCTAAAAGTAGAAGCACAAAAAGCAATAAAAGTCTATTATCAAAATATTGTTGTTGGAAATTATAAAGCAGATTTGTGCGTAAACGATGTTGTTATTTTGGAATTGAAGGCTGTTGAATGCTTGGTAGAAGAATACGAATTGCAATTAATCAATTATCTGAAAGCAACTAATATAGAAATAGGATTATTGTTGAATTTTGGAAAAAAGCCTGAAATAAGAAGAAAAATTTTCACTAACGATAGAAAAAAACAATTTATAATAGAAGAAAATCAGTGAAAATTCCGTGTAATCAGCGTCATCTGTGTGAAAAAAAATATAAATAATAAATAACATGGCATTAAGTTGGAACGAAATCAAAGAACGCGCATTAAATTTCTCGAAAGAGTGGGCAGATGCCGCAAACGAAGAGGCAGATGCTAAATCTTTTTTAGACGCATTTTTTTATGTGTTTGGTATATCGCGAAAAAAAGTTGGAACTTTTGAATATCGCGTAAAAAAACTATCTGATACTGACGGTTATATAGATATGTTTTGGAAAGGAACCTTACTCGCTGAAATGAAAAGTAGAGGCAAAAACCTCGAAAAAGCATTCCAACAAGCGTTAGAATATACTTATGGACTCGAACAGCACGAACTACCTAAATATATTCTTGTTTGCGATTTTGATATTTTTAAACTTACAGACCTCGAAGATAAAAATACCCACGAATTTAAATTGCAAGACCTCGTTAACAACGTGCATCATTTCGGTTTTATGCTTGGTTATCAAAAAAAAGAATATAAAGAGCAAAACCCCGCTAATATTAAGGCAGCAGAACTAATGGGTAAACTTTATGATAGATTAGAAGAAATTGGTTACTCGGGACATCCGCTTGAATTATATCTTGTTAGAATACTTTTTTTGCTTTTTGCCGAAGATACAACAATATTTGAAAAAGATTTGTTTCAAGATTTTATTGAAAGGCGTACAAACAAAGATGGTAGCGACCTCGCAGCAAAATTACAAGAATTGTTTCAAGTATTAAATACCCCAAAAGAAAAGCGTTTTAAAACCTTAGACGAAGATTTAGATGCATTTCCTTATGTAAATGGTAAATTATTTGAAGAAATTTTGCCCACAGCAAGTTTTGACAGAGCAATGCGGCACGCATTATTAAATTGTTGTTATTTAGATTGGAGTGAAATTTCACCCGCTATTTTTGGCTCAATGTTTCAAAGTGTGATGAACCCAAAAGAACGCAGAAACTTAGGCGCTCACTACACAAGCGAAAAGAATATACTTAAACTTATTAAACCACTTTTTTTAGACGACCTGTGGAATGAATTTGAAAATGTTAAAGATAACAGAAATAAACTTGTTGATTTTCACAAAAAAATTAGCAAACTAAAATTTTTAGACCCCGCTTGCGGTTGCGGAAATTTTCTAGTGATTACATACCGAGAACTGCGACTATTAGAATTGGAAATTTTAAAAGTGTTATACAAACAAGGACAAAAGTTTTTTGACGTTAGCGCACTCATTTTATTAGATGTAGATAATTTCTATGGCATTGAATATGAAGAATTTCCCGCACGTATTGCAGAAGTTGCCATGTGGCTTATTGACCATCAAATGAATATGAAAATTAGCCACGAATTTGGTCAATATTTCGTGAGACTGCCGCTGAATAAATCGGCTAAAATTATGCAAAGGGACGCATTGAATATTTCGTGGCAGTGGCTTTTGAACCCGATAAACACCTATACAATTAGTGCTGACCATGCTGATATTTATGTACTTAGAGAGCCGGAAGCTCCCTACGGAAACTACGGTAAGATTAATGTTGAAACAAAATCTTATTCAATTCATTCTGAAAAACCTGAGGAGCCAGACGAAATAAAATTTGACTACATTTTTGGAAATCCGCCTTTTATTGGCTCGCGAATGATGAGCAAAGGGCAAAAAGCAAGTTTAAATAGCGTTTTTAATTTTGCAAAAAACACGGGCGAATTAGATTATGTAACGGGTTGGTACATTAAAGCAGCACAATATATTCAAGATACTAAAACCAAAGTTGCTTTTGTTAGTACAAATTCTATTGTTCAAGGGTTGCAAACTTCTATTTTGTGGGGTCAAATGTTCAATCAATACAACATAAAAATTCATTTTGCGCACCGGACTTTTAAGTGGAGCAACGAAGCAAAGGGAAATGCATCGGTTTATTGTGTTATAATAGGTTTTGCAAACTTCGACACCCCAAACAAAAGAATTTTTGAATATGAAGACATAAATGGCGACGCACACGAAATTAAAGTTAATAACATTAATCCATATCTTATTGACACAAAAGATGTTTTCATCGAGAGAAGACAAAATGCTATTTGTAAAGTACCCGAAATGTGTTTTGGGAATATGCCCGCTGACGGTGGTGAATTTCTGTTTACAACCGACGAAAAAAATTTATTTTTAATAAATGAACCTCAAGCAGAAAAATATTTTAGAAAATTTATTGGTTCTCATGAATTCATCAACAACATTGAACGATGGTGTTTATGGCTGTTAGACATAAATCCTACAGAATTGAAATCTTTAAGTTTTGTTTTAGATAGAGTTCGTAAAGTTCAATATATAAGAGAAAAATCATCTCGACCACATCTTGCGCAAATACCCCATTTGTTTGCTCAAATTACACAACCTATGGATATAGATTATATTGTTGTTCCTAGTGTTTCCTCTGATAGAAGAAAATATATTCCAATGGGATTTGAAAAATCAAATGTAATTACAAGTAATCTAAATTTAATAATTCCTAACGGAACTTTATATCATTTCGGTGTATTAATGTCAAAAATGCACATGGTATGGGTACAAACTGTCTGCGGGCGTTTAGGTAACGGCTATCGTTATTCAAAAGATATTGTTTATAACAATTATCCATGGGCAGAAAATCCCACCGAAAAACAGGTTCAAACAATAGAAACCGCAGCACAAAAAGTGTTAGATGTACGTAATCAATTTCCAAACAGTTCTCTTGCCGTCCTTTATGATCCTCTAACAATGCCTCCTGTATTAGTAAAAGCACACAAAGAGTTAGATAAAGTTGTTGATTTATCATATCGTTCGCAACCATTTCCAAGTGACGCTAACCGAATGGAGTTTCTGTTTGGACTCTACGAACAATATACAAAAGATTTATTTACAAAAGAGAAAAAGAAGAGGAGGAGGTAGTGGTTAGTGGTTAGTGGTTAGCGGTTAGTGGTTAGCGGTTAGTGGTTAGTGGTTAGTGGTTAGTAGTTAGTTGTGAGTAGTCAGTAGTGAGTAGTCAGTATTCAGTAGTGAGTAATCAGTAGTGAGTAGTCAGTTGTGAGTAATCAGTAGTCTATTATGTAGAGGAAACCAAAATGTCTTACAATTTGGTTTTTTGCATTCGGTTAGGCGATGCATTGAGCTTGTCGAAAATGAATGTTTCGCTTGGTAGAAAATAATTCCAAAATCATAAAAACGCATTCTGTTAGGAATGCGACCAAATTCAGAACTCCTGACTTGGCATTTTCTATTAACTTAAATTCAGAACTCCTGACTTGGCACGAACACCATTGTCGCATTGTCGAAGTCATAAAGAAAATATTTCAAATCGTTTTTGGCATCTGTATGGGCGACCCTTGCGGTCGCCTTGAATGATATGGAGATAGACATTGTAGGGGCAACCCTTGCGGTTGCCCAAAAAAAAATAAAAAGGGCGAGAGTTGTCGAAAATAAAATATAACGAAGAGGATTGTGTAGAATAAAACGGGCGAGGGCAAGCCTCGCCCCTACAATACTGCATTCGGGATGATAATTGTGCGACCGCAAGGGTCGCACTCACAATGATACCTATAGTGAGACTATGAATAGTTTTTATGAATAATAGAGGTTAATAAGGTAAAAATAAGGTTACTTTTTGAAAAAGGTAAAATAAAACACTGAAATCCAATAATATAAATATTGGATAAAAATTTAATCGGTTATTCTTATTTTATTTTATTAGAAACATCTATTATAAATCGTTTTGTTTCAGTAGTTCTATTTTCATCAGTTCAAAAATATCCTGCCATGGCTTAAGGTATAGACCACTATTTCTATCAGCAAGTTGAGTAAAAGTATGGGAACTATAAAAAAGATTTATAGCTTTAAGCATGTCACTGCCCGATTCAGTTAGGGCAGTAATAACTAATTTGGCAATTTCTTCCATCTCGGGAAAACCTATATTTTCAAGCAGTTTTATTGCGCTAAGCGATTCAGTGGTGCAAAGGCAAATTTGATGGGTATTTTCTCTATAAGTAAGTTTTTCAATAAGGTATTCCATGGAAATTTTACCTTTTTCGTACAATTTAATTTTGGAGGTTACCCAATCATTTGCTATTGGACCTTCAACTATATCGTAATGATGTGCGGGTTTAGGAATGTTTGGGTCTCTATTCATCATAACAAACTCTACCCATTGGCGGCTCGGTTTCGGGAAACGTAGAACCTTATAAATAGTGTCTGAAAAGGCTGTTTCGTAAAACATAAATTCTGTTACCACTGGGGCTGCATTGTGTTCACGTGCAATACGTTCTGCCCAACGCTCCGCATGTTTTTGGATATTAGTAACATAAAATCCTTTGCCAAAATCCTTATTTTCTTCCGCTTGAGACAAGTTAATTGTTTCAATTCGGGTATAACTGCCGTGATATACTTTCATCAGAACGTCCCCCCTTGATTACGACAAACCGTCAATAGCGTCCGTACAGTGTAATAAGGATTTTCAGTATGCTCCACATCGTAAAATTCATTCAAAAAATCAATGCCTCCGTATTTTTTTAAGTAAGTATATGCTTTTTGTACAGGCAATTTGTAACTAGCTGCAAACTCGAATATAATCATATTCATATATTCAATCCAATTCCGATTTTCTTTATTTATTTTCATCTTGTTCAATTTTTAGCCACGAATTATTTGATTTTGTTATCGTATATATTGAAATATTTGCTTGTGTGTATTAAATTTAAAATTTTAATTTTTCTTCTGTATTGTCATTTTCATTCAAAATACTCTTTTAAACGAAAAAAAATGAATTTTGTTTTGAAATTTTTGATTTATTTTATTTTTTGAAATTCTCTCCTCTCTAACCTGTATTATTCATAAAGAAAATATTTCAAATCGTTTTTGGCATCTGTATAGGCGACCCTTGCGGTCGCCTTGAATGATATGGAGATAGACATTGTAGGGGCAACCCTTGCGGTTGCCCAAAAATAAAATAAAAAGGGCGAGAGTTGTCGAAAAAAAATATAACGAAGAGGATTGTGTAGAATAAAACGGGCGAGGGCAAGCCTCGCCCCTACAATACTGCATTCGGGATGATAATTGTGCGACCGCAAGGGTCGCACTCACAATGATACCTAGTGTTTGGAAGTAAAGGGTTTATTATCCTATAAAACAGTCCTATACACCGTTTTTTCACCCTCGAATATTTTTGCTTATCGACAAAAAAAAGTTACATTTTTCCCC
>Ga0099364_10007798_pt1 | contig 15215 bp, 7 predicted proteins | sample TergutTh196P3_FD_73070 | JGI IMG/M metagenome (GOLD analysis project Ga0099364, IMG submission 73070) | Microcerotermes parvus P3 segment gut microbial communities from Pointe-Noire, Republic of the Congo - Th196 P3 | ecosystem: Host-associated > Arthropoda: Insects > Digestive system > Gut ... | reverse complement strand
GATTTTTTTGAAGGGTCTTTTTGTCCATCGGGCGATTTCGGCGGGATGGACTGTATTATGTTGAGTGGGCCTTGTTTGGATTGGGGATCGGGCACTTTGTTGAGGCATTCGGCAAAAAGGGCGAGCGGAGCGGGAGCGGAGGGGAATGTTGGTGTAGACATGATTGACATCTGTGAGGAAAGGAAAAGGATTTCGAATACGTGTCCTACGTAAAAAAGGCAAACGTGTTGGGATATTTTTGGACAAAAACCTCGATTTTCTCAGGAATTCCGACAAAAGGAAAAACGTGTCGACGGACTGGCCACTTTTTCAATCCTTGAAATGATGAGGGCAACATTTTGGAAAAAACTTGTTAACGGACTGGCGTCACGGGCTCTGTGCACATTGGACTCTGTACGCCGCGGCCTGTTCGCATGGTATAATATCCCGCTCTTTCCATAGCGGAAATGTCAGTGCGGGAATGTCAACACACCGAAATGTCCGCACACCCCATGTCGATGCCAAAAAAGGACAATGCCGATACCGCTCACGCCGATACCCTTCACGCCGATACCCTTCACCAAGGGGAACCCATTCGGAAAAAAAGAGACCGGCGTGCACGCCCCGCCCCCCGCAAAGGAATCTTTTCGCTCGGACAGCGTCTTTTTGCAGGCGGACATCTTGCAGAACAGATGTTTTTCGTCTTCGCCGCTTTTGCCGTAATGGTACTGGTCAGTTATCTCTTCATAAGCCGAATCGTTACCGAACAGATGGACATCCAGTGCCGTTCAACTTTCGAGAACACCTATCACCAAGTGAATGCCATTTTCAATAACTTGGAAATGATTGCCCTAAATATGGCTTCGGATGTCGAAATTGCCCTGAATGAAGGGAAATCCATCGAAGAGATTCAGGAATACATGCGGACGGCCGCTGCGTTGGACAAACTTTTTACTCCTCCAGAAAAGACCGGCATTGCTCGGCGTATCTTCTATCCTGAACAGGGATATGCCCCTCTGGAGCACACCCTTCTGGAACGCAAGGGCCCCCGCTGTGTCATTCATGATAAATACATTCATGGGGGCGGCTGGATTCCGCCGGAAGAGTACGATTTTCGGGAAAGGGAATGGTACAGGAAACTCGAAGAGAGTGATGGGGAACTGATTTATACGAACCTCTATTTTTCCCCGCTTACCCAGAATTACTCCTTTGGACTCGGCAGGGCACTTTACGCCGGCGAAGCGGGGAACGGGCAACCCATCGGTGTTTTGCAACTTGATGTCGAGGTTGCCCGGCTGATCGATATTATTGCATCGCTACAACAACTAGAACGGGGATATGCCGTTCTCATCGATCCCCGAGGTTTCATTGTGGTTCATCACGAACCGAATCAAATCGGCAAACTTCTTTTTGACACCAGTTTAGGGGGCAAACATATCGGCGAAAATTTTGAGAACATTTCCCGAGACTACACCAGTCCTACTCAATTCCATTCCAAAAATGCCGATGGAGTCTGGAGTCTCTACAACTGCGGTATTCTTCCCAACGGCTGGCTGGTTGCCTCCGTCATTCCCGCTTGGAATTACCGTGCCCACGAAAGGCTGGTGGGAGTCATCCTCGTGGTGCTCGGCACCATTTTAGCGACAACGCTCTGCTTTTTTCTGAGAAAACTTTCACTGGACAGAGAACAAGCGAACCTGCGGAGTCAAAGTAAGTCCCTCTTCCTTGCCCGAATGAGTCACGAAATTCGGACTCCGATGAATGCGATTGCCGGTCTGTCGCAACTGATCGCTCGGGAGAAGGGGCAACTCCCCTCCAAAGTGATCCAGTATTCTGTGGAAATCAACCATGCTGCCCGCAATTTGCTGACCATCATCAATGATGTGCTTGACCTTGCCAAAGTGGAAGCCGGAAAAGTGGAAGTGGTGCCGGTGCCTTTTACGTTATCCTCCCTGCTTGACGATGTGATCCGCATTACTCAAATCAGGGCTCATGAGAAGGGGTTGCAATTTGTCTCCTATGTCGATACGGCACTTCCCAACGCCCTGATAGGAGATGTCGTTCACATACGTCAGGTTTTGCTGAATATCTTGGGCAATGCGGTGAAATACACTCAAAAAGGCTGCATCGCCTTTGATGCGTTGAGTGCTCATCAAGAGGACGACACTATCACCATTTCCTTTATCATTCGGGATACCGGAATCGGTATTAAACTTGAAGATCAATCGAAGATTTTTGCCGACTTTTCACAGGTCGGTATGGAGAACAACTGGAATATCGAAGGGGCGGGACTGGGATTGGCCATCTGCAAAGAACTCGTGGATAAACTCGGCGGTTCGATTTCGGTGCATAGTCAGCCGAAAGAGGGAACCACCTTTATCGTCGATCTACCGGTTGTCATGGAAAACAATCAACCATGCATTACCGTTCAACATGCGGAGGAGCATTGTGTGCTGGTCTATGAACCGCGTCCCGTCTATGAACAATCGTTGATACGCTCTCTGAATCACCTGAACATCCCCTCTCTTCGGGTACAGAGCATTTCTTCCTTTCGCGATGTACTGCAACAGAACCGCAACATCTCACTCATCTTTGTTGCCTCTTTTATTTTCGACGAAATCTCCCGATTCACCGAATCGCTCAAACCTTCCGTCACGCGGCTCATTCTCCTCTGTGAAAGTTCAGAACAGGTCAGCCTGTCCCATGTCCGGTCGGCCGTCTTGCCGATCAATGCGCTGCACATCGCAAGGTTCCTCAATGATACTCAACCCGAAGCAGAGGAGGGCTCCGAGGGCTGCACGGGAATCAAAATGCCGACAGCGTGTATCCTCGTCGTGGATGATAACCGCGCCAACCTTTTAGTGGCCGAAGGATTGCTCTCTCCCTACGGGTGTCAGGTCGATACGGTCATGAGCGGACGCGCTGCCTTGCAGCGTGTGCAGAAATGCCAGTACGATTTGATACTTATGGACCACATGATGCCCGAAATGGATGGACTCGAAACCACCCGGCACCTTCGGGATTTGGTTACACAAACGGAAGATTGCCGGTATTGTGAGACCGTGCCGATTATTGCCTTTACGGCCAATGCCGTCTTCGGAATGAAAGAACTGTTTCTGCAAAATGGAATGGATGACCTCTTGACGAAACCGGTTGATTCGCTGCGTCTGAATGAGGTGTTGCTGAATTGGATTCCGAAGGAAAAACAGCAGGCCGAGAGACAAACTTCACAGGCAACACCGGCTGCGGCGGAGGATATTCACATACCCGGAGTCGACTCGCATCTCGGCAGGATGCTGACCGGCGGGACATTGGCCAGTTATCTCCGGGTGCTGACGGTATTGTGCTGTGAATGGGAGAGCAAAACGGGAGCGATGGAAGCAGCGTTGAAAAACAATGATTTTGCAACGTACAAGAGAGAATCGCATAGTTACAAAACGATTCTGGGTACCATTGGTGCCCAGTCCCTTGCGGAAAGGGCTGCGATATTGGAAACCGCCGCTCAACATGAAGACCGGACAACGATAAACGACCATCATGTGAATTTTATCAACGGATTACGGGAACTGGTCTCCTCGACGGCAACGGTCTTGAATGCTATGCGGGAACAGACAGCCCATCCGGCCATTTCAGCCGAGGAGGCTGATTGGCTCCGCACCCAGTTGACGCGTTTACGGTCGGCCATCACTGAAAAGAAAATGCACCGGGTCGATATGATTATGGATGAGTTATTGATAAAGACCTGGACGAAGGATACCCGGGAAGGTTTGGAAAAGATTCTACAATCGCTCACACTCTTCGAATGGTCTGATGCGATGAGCCAAATAGAGCAATTATTGGAGCATCAGGAGATTTGCTCAGGCGGTTAAACGCCCTACGGCGACGGTGTCTTGCAACCCCGCCGGGAAAATCACAAAACAAATAGTGTCCAATGTTCACAGAGCCCGTGGCGTAAGCCAGGGAATCGTTCGGCCGGTGTCCCTAACTGACGTTACGGGCTCTGTGAACGCGGCTCTGTGAACAGTTCCCGCCAGCACAGCAACTCTCTACGGGGCATTGTACACACCGGCAACGGACGGAATGTTGATGTTGGCAAGCAACACCCTGGTCGTGCCGGTCTTGATGTACCGAACCAAAGTATTCCTCTCATGCCTTTCCAGTTCCGCAAGATTGTCGGCAGGGTGGTCGTTCAGGCGAGTGATGACATCCCCTTTTCGCAAACCAATTCTGTTAAGAGGTGAATCCGGCAAAGGATCAGACATAAGCCTCGCCGCCGTGAATTGGTAGCCCGGCACTTGCATGTTTTCGATACGGAACCACGCTCCCAATTTCGGCGAATAAGAACCTTCCTGCTCGACCACGGCGGGACGTTCAACCACGACGGGCCGTTCGACCACAACCTGTCTTTCGACAACTACGGGGCTGGGCTGGGTAACCACCACCGTCGGACGTGCCGGTGCCACCACAACGGCAGGCTGACGATAGTACCTGTTCTGCTGAATCACCGAGGCGACGGCACCCACCGTACCGACAATGGCCAATGCCCGGTCAAAGTCGTTGGGACGGTAATAGTGGTGATGGTAATGACGCGACGGAGGGCCAATGTAGGTCGGGCCTGGGCGAATCACGACCCGTTGTGCTAGTGCCGACGTGGAAAAAACCGAAATGCAAAGTGCCAGCACCAACAAAGCGGCGGCTGGACGGGTCATCTTTCTGTTGATCATGTGTTTCATAATTACCCTCCTATTCGTTTGAGTATTGAGTTTATCCAAGGAACAAGGCTCCCTGCTATGAATGTTTATGGTAAAACCACTCCCCAATGCGACACCATTTTACAAATTTTTTCCCTTTTTTTCAAGAGAGTTCACGAGGGACGCTGTCCGAGGGGTGTCGGCACACTCCGTTTATGTTACAATCGCCTCCTATGGACAAACGTATTGGATTTATCGGAACAGGACACATGACGAGAGCGTTGGCTCGCGGCTTTCTTAAAACGCAGTCAATCAGCAAAGAGCAACTGTTGGGGTACGATATCAATCCCGAAGCCGCTCAGAAGTTCGCGGATAAAATCGGCGGCACAAAAATGGATTCCATTAAAGACCTTGCCCTCGCCTCCGATGTCGTCTTTATCGCCGTCAAACCTCAACAAGTGGGGGAAGTCTTGCGGACGATTAGTTCACTCCGGTCGCTCGGATTGAACCCGCTCTGGATCACCATTGCGGCGGGAATCCCCCTGCGTACCTATCTGAAAGAGATTGGGAACACGGCACGTTTGATTCGGGTGATGCCGAATGCTCCTTGCCGAGTCGGGGAAGGGGTCAGCGGGTTTTCCGTCTCGGAAGGAGTGAAACCCGAAGATGTGACTCTCACGGCCGAACTGCTGGCCACTGTCGGCATTGCCATCCAATTCCCGGAACGGCAACTTGATGCCGTCGCCGGATTGTCGGGAAGCGGACCGGCATACGTCTACATTATGATCGAAGCACTGGCGGACGGCGGAGTCAAGATGGGATTATCAAGAGAACATGCCCTTCAACTCGCTGCTCAAACGGTGCTGGGTGCCGCCAAAGTGCTGCAACAATCGGAGGAACATCCGGGAGCTTTGAAGGATGATGTGTGTAGTCCGCGTGGAACGACGATTAGTGCGATTCATGTTTTGGAGCAATCGGGTTTTCGGGCATCCCTGATAGGAGCCGTCGAAGCGGCCACGCTCCGTTCCCGTGAACTCGGTGCCGAAATGTAATGGGAGAAATATACTGTAAACGGCATGAAATTGGACTTTGCGTCCTTTGCGGTTTAGTTTTTTTAACCGCAAAGGACGCAAAGAAATATGCAAAGTGCGCAAAGAAAAGGAAAAAGACCCACTAAACTTGGGCACACCCCCAATTGCTCCTGTGCGAAGACACTATCTACAATTTAATGCTGTTTACGGTACAATGGCGGGGACTTACCGCCGTTTGCCTTTCCCGCGATGCTCTCCAATCCCGATGCCATTCGAGCCGAAATCCTGAAAATCGTTGCCCAGCCGAATTACAAACCGCAAAAGCCGAAAAAGTTTTTGGTACCGCTAGGACTCACCTCCGACGATGCCCGACCGCTACGGATGCTCATTCGAGAAATGGTGCAAAAAGGAGAACTCGCCTTCGGACAGGGGCATTTCGTGTTCCCATGCGCCTCGCAAGGCGAGGCGGCTCCCCCCCCTCGCAAGGCGACGCGGCTAACGGAAGACCTCATCACCGGTCGCTTTCAACGCCGACCTTCCGGCATTGGTTTCGTCCGACCACGCTCCTCCGACGAAGACTCTCCCGGCGGCGATATTTTCATTCCCGCCTTCTGGACACGCGATGCCGCCTCCGGCGATATCGTCGCCGTCGAAATTATGGTGCGACGACCAAAAACCGATTACGGAAAAAATACCAAATCCAAAAGAGGGAAAAAAAATCCCGACGACCAATATGACTCTGGACTCCGAGGACGCGTCGTCGAAATCGTCGAAAGGGCAACGAATCGATTCGTCGGAACCTACAATATCGAAAGCGGCTGGGGATACGTGCAAGTCGATGGTTCGATTTACAAACGTATGATTCCTCTCGGCGATGCTTCGGCAAGTTCCGCTCGCGCCGGAGATAAAATCGTCGTCGAAATGATCCGCTATCCGACTCCGTACAACGACGGCGAGGCGGTGATTGTCGAAGTGCTGGGAGCGCACGGCGTGCCCGGTCTCGACACGTTGCTCGTGATGCGTCAATTCGATTTGCCGGAACATTTTAGTCCTGCGACACTTACGGCAACGCGGAAGGAAGTCGAAAAGTTTTTCAAGCAGATACCGGAGGAAGAGAGTTCACAGAGCCCGGAGCGGAAGCTCCGGCACCCAACGTTAGATTCCGGGGCTGCCGCTCCGGGCTCTGTTTGTTCTGCGGCTCTCAAAAAACTAAAACGCGTCGACTTGACCGACGAACTCGTCATCACGATTGATCCTGCCGATGCAAAGGACTTCGACGATGCGCTCTCGTTGGAAAAACTAGACAACGGCAACTGGCGGCTCGGCGTACACATTGCGGATGTCGCCCACTTCGTTCCGAAAAACTCGCCGATAGACAAAGAGGCAATCGCCAGAGCGACCAGCGTCTATCTGCCGGATAAAGTAATTCCAATGTTGCCGGAAGTGTTGTCAAATGCACTCGCCTCATTGCAGCCGGATAAAATCCGCTTTGCCAAGTCGGTCTATATCGAATTCACGCCGACGGGAACACGCGCGCATACCGAAATTGTCCGCTCCGCTATCAAGAGCAAACAGCGGTTTAACTACACGGAGGTGCAAGACTTCTTCGATCATCCGACGAAGTACCGGTCGAAATGGAAGCCCGAAATTCGGGAATTGCTGAACAACCTTTTGGAATTGATGCGGGTTTTGCGGCAGCGGCGGGCGGAGCGCGGCTCGTTGGAGATGGACATTCCTGAACCCAAAATCAATTTGGACGACGACGGGGCGGTCATCGGAGCGCACATCTATCCTTACTACGATTCCAATCGGCTTGTCGAAGAATGTATGCTGGCGGCAAACGAAGCGGTGGCGGAAATGCTTGCCGCAAAAGGACTTCCGTTCCTTCGGCGGATTCACGCAGGACCGAGTCCCCGAAAGTTGCAAGGCTTTACGGAGTTTATAAAATCATTGGACATTGCCGATTTGGATCCCGATGACTTGTATCAGGATCGGTTTCTCATTCAGCGGCTGCTCAATTCGGTTCGGGGAACTTCGCAGGAGTATGCGGTGAACTTTTCTCTGTTGCGGTCGATGCAGAAGGCAATTTATTCGCCTGACTTGGAGGGGCATTATGCGTTGGCTTCGACGTGTTATTGTCATTTTACTTCGCCGATTCGCCGTTATCCTGATTTGGTGGTGCATCGTTTGGTGGACGAAATCATTTTGGGCAAGGAGCCGCAGCCTGACCTTCGGGAGTTGGTGTTGTTGGGTGAGCATTGCAGTGATCGGGAGCAGCGTGCGGAGCAGGCGGAGCGGGAGTTGATCAAGTTGAAGTTGATCGACTACATGAGTCGGCACTTGGGGGAGCCGATGGAGGCGGTGGTTACTTCGGTGGAGCAGTACGGCGTGTTCGTGATGGGACTGGAAATACCGGCGGAGGGCTTGATTCGCATTGAGGGATTGAACGACGATTTTTACCGTTTTGAGCGTAATGCCAAGATATTGGTCGGTCAGCGGGGGGGCAACACATTTCGAGTGGGGGATCGAGTGTTGGTGGAGGTTGTTCGTGCCGATGCGGAGGCGCGGCAGATCGACTTCCGCTTGGTCAAGCGTTTGAAGACGGATAAACCGACGGCAAAGTTGAAGAAAACGCCGGTGCGGCGAGTGAAGGAAAAGGCGAAAGCGAAGAAGCAGGCGAAAAAGAAGAAGCGGTAAGGGGTGTTCCCGGCGGATAAAAAGTTCACAGAGCCCGTGGCGTAAGCCAGGGAATCGTTCGGTTATTCCTTACACGGGGACAAGTATGACGTTTTTTCTTTGCAAACTTTGTGTCCTTTGCGGTTAAAAAAGGATTTAACTGCAAAGGATGCGCGAGGGACGCAAAGTCCAATTTTATGCCGTTTATTTCATGCCGTTTACAGTGTACTATAATTTTCGACATGAGTCCCAACAGATTCCCCCGCCTCTTCCCTGACGACGGTGACGCAGTTGTTGGTTCCCCGCCGCCGTGGGAGATCGATGATCTCAAAAACCGAAAAATCGCCAAAGTCGTCTTTCCGCTAGGTTACGATGCCGCTCTCGATTATCTCGTACCGAATCACCTTGCCGGACAAATCGAACCCGGTATGCGAGTGCTCGTACCGCTCGGCAAAGGTAATCGGACGCAAGTCGGATACTGTATCGACATTCAACCCTGGGGCATCGCCCAGCCGAATGTCGAACTGAAACAGGTGCAGTCTCTCCTGGACGAACGCCGCTTGCTCGACGACAAGATGCTCGAACTCACCCGATGGATCGCCCGGTATTATCTTTGTCCTCTCGGTCAAGTCCTCGAAGCGATTCTGCCCGCCGGAGTGCGGTCGCAATCGGGAACACGGTTAACGACAGTGTTGTACGTTTCCGAAAAAGACGGCAGACAGCAGACGGCAGACAGCAGCAGAGAGCCGGCGATTGTGTCGCCGGACGCGCTAACGCAGAAACAACTTTATATTCTGGAAACGCTTCGGCAATCGCCGGAACCGCTGACGATGCAGGAACTCCAACGCACCGCCAAGTGTTCCGCCGCACCGATTAACACACTCAAGCGACTCGGTTACATCGGTGTAAAAACCATCCGCCAGCAGACGTTAGCCGCTCCGCTTGCGGAACGCAATGCGGAACGCACCGCAGGCGGAGCGGCTAACTATGAACTCAACGCCGACCAACGCCGTGTCTTGACCGAAATTGTCCACGTCATCGAACAACGTCGGCACGAAACATTTTTACTGCACGGCGTAACCGGCAGCGGAAAAACCGAAGTCTATATTCAAGCCATTCAAGCGGTCGTCCAACGCAAAAAACAGGCAATCGTACTCGTACCGGAAATCAGTCTCACACCGCAGACGGTCGGGCGGTTCAAAGACCGATTTCCCCACGTTGCAGTATTGCACTCGCACCAGACCGATGCGGAACGGCACCGGCAGTGGTCGAACATTGCGTCGGGCGAGGTACAGGTCGTCGTCGGTGCGCGGAGTGCGATTTTTGCTCCCTTGCCGAGGCTGGGACTCATTGTCATTGACGAAGAACATGAAAACTCCTTCAAGCAGGATCGTGTGCCTCGGTATCATGCCCGTGATGTCGCACGCCGTCGGGCGGAACTCGCAAAGATACCGCTGATTCTCGGTTCGGCAACGCCGTCGCTGGAGACGTGGTGCTGCGCAGACGGCAGACGGCAGACGGCAGCAGAAGGCGGCAGGCGGCAGGCGGTAGGAGGCAGGGGCGAGGCAGAAGGAGTTGCCAAAACACTAGGGCGAACACTTGCGTCTGCTGCCGTCTGCTGTCTGCCGTCTGCCGTCTTTACTCCGCCGTCTGCCGTCTTACTCACGATGCCGCGTCGTGTTATGAATCTGCGATTGCCCGAAGTTCAAATTGTTGACCTGCGCGAAGAAGTCCAAATGAGAACGGCCTACGGGGCGATCCATCGGCAACTCCATCAAGCGATTCACGAAACGCTTTCGGCAAAGGGGCAAGTCATTCTGCTGCTCAATCGCCGGGGCTTTTCGACGCAGATACAGTGTCCCGCCTGTGGCGAGCCCGTCAAATGTAAAGATTGCGATGTTGCGCTCACGCACCACAAAACGGAGATGTCCCCATCCCATCGAGGGGTAAGTGAACAGACAGCCCTCTGTCATTATTGCGATTATCAAATTCCTGTACCGAAAGAGTGCCCCAAGTGCCGGTTTACCGGTATTCGCCACATCGGTTTCGGCACGCAAAAGTTGGAAGCCGAAGTCAAGACGCGGTTTCCCCAAGCGGCAGTGGTGCGGATGGACACCGACACGATGCAGCGTCCCGGGGTGCACGAACAGGCGTTATCGCAGTTCCGAAGCGGTAACACGCAAATCCTTTTGGGCACGCAAATGATTGCCAAAGGACTCGACTTTCCGAACGTCTTGTTAGTGGGGGTGATCAATGCGGATACGGCGCTGCATTTTCCCGATTTCCGTGCGGCGGAGCGGACGTTTCATTTGATAACGCAAGTGGCGGGGCGCACCGGTCGCGGCAGTCGGGGCGGCCGAGTGATTATTCAGACATATCAGCCTGACCATCCGGCAATTTTGGCGGCGGCGAAGCATGATTACAATCGATTCGTGCAACAGGAATTGCCGGTGCGTCAATCGCTGGGCTATCCGCCGTACAGCCAAATGATACGGATTGTGGTGCGTGGCGAGCATGAAGAGAACACGAAAAAGTTTGCCGAAATGTTAGCCGGTTCGCTTGCGACCCGCATCGCGATGCACCCCGCAAGCGGGGCGGCTAACGGGTTGTTCAAAATTATGGGGCCTGCTCCGGCACCGGTAACGAAGGTGAAGAAGTTTTATCGATTTCACATAATTTTGCGTTCAGCATTGGGGGAGCGCTTACGGGAGATTGTCCGTTCGGTCTCCCTTGCGTTGAAAACGCCGCCGGATGTACAATGGATCATTGATGTCGATCCGGTCGATATGTTGTAAGCGGCAAGACTGCCGCCGGAAAGTGATAGACCGCCAACAGGAGCCGAGGTTACTTTTTAATATCCAAGCATTACTGGACTAGCCGCTCTGGCGGATAAAAAGTTCACAGAGCCCGTAGCGTAAGCCAGGGAATATAGGGAATATACTGAAAACGGTATGAAATTGGACTTTGCGCCCCTTGCGCAACCCTTTGCACACTTTGCGGTTAGTTCTTTTTTAACCGCAAAGGACGCAAAGAAAAGGAAAAAGCCCCACTAAACTTGGACGCACCCAGTCTTTCTAGCATTTCCCCCCATACTATTTTTCCTCCAATTTTCTGTTAGAATCAGGGGGTAGATTACCCTTACAGAATCCGACAAGAAAAAGTCCACTATGAAGTTCAACGCCGACGAAATCGCTTCCGTCATTCAGAAAGAAATCGAACAATACGAAAAGAAAATTGATGTCCGAGAAATCGGACGAGTCCTCGAAGTCGGAGACGGAATCGCCCGAATCTACGGACTCTCCGGCGTTATGGCAGGAGAAATGATCGAGTTTTCCAATGCCCAGGGAGGCGAACGCTGTATGGGACTCGCCTTCAACCTCGAAGAAAACTCCGTCGGTGCCATCATCCTCGGAGACTACCTCAAACTCCAAGAAGGAGACGAGGCAAAAACGACCGGAAAACTGCTCTCCGTCCCCGTCGGCGAATCCGTACTCGGACGAGTCCTCGACCCGCTCGGAAATCCCCTCGACGGCAAAGGTCCCATTGTAACGAACACGTTCCGCGAAGTCGAAAGTCCCGCCCCAGGTATTGCCGACCGCCAGCCGGTTCGGGAATCACTCGCCACCGGTATCAAAGCGATTGACGCAATGACCCCCATCGGACGCGGGCAGCGGGAACTCATCATCGGCGACCGAAAAACCGGCAAGACCGCCATCTGCATCGACACCATTATCAATCAAAAAGATACCGGCGTAAAATGTTTTTACGTTGCCGTCGGACAGAAAGACTCCACCATTGCCGGTATCATCGAAACGCTCCGGCAATACGGTGCAATGGATTACACTACCGTGATCGTTGCCGGTGCCAGTGCGCCCGCCCCGTTGCAGTACATTGCTCCTTATGCGGGTTGTGCAATGGCGGAATACTTCATGTACAACGGTCAGCACACGTTGGCAGTTTATGACGACTTGTCCAAACAGGCGACGGCGTATCGGCAGATTTCGCTTTTGATGCGTCGTCCACCGGGTCGTGAGGCGTTTCCCGGCGATATTTTCTACTGCCATAGTCGCCTTTTGGAACGGTCGGCGAAGTTGTCCGACGAACTCGGCGGCGGGTCGCTCACAGCATTGCCGATTGTCGAAACGTTGGAAGGAGAAGTTTCGGCGTACATTCCGACGAACGTGATTTCGATTACGGACGGCCAGATTTATTTGCAGCCGGACTTGTTTTTCCGGGGGCAGCGACCGGCGATGAACGTCGGTATTTCGGTGAGCCGCGTCGGCGGTTCCGCACAGATTGCGGCGATGAAGCAGGTCGCTGGCGGTATGCGGCTCGATATGGCGGCGTTTCGGGAATTGGAAGCGTTTGCTCAACTCGGCACGGACTTGGATGCCGCGACGCAAGCCCGACTGGACAGAGGATACCGTATTAACGAATTGATCAAGCAGGGACTTTGCAAGCCGATGCATGTGATTGACCAAGTGGTCGTGATTTATGCCGGTACGCATGGCTACATCGACAAAGTGCCGGCATCGGACGTGTTACGCTGGGAAGACGAGTTCCTCTCCTATCTGCACGGCTCGCACAAAAATACCTGGTCGAAGTTGAATGAGAAGAAAAAACTCGACGACGAGTTGACCGCCGAATTGGAAAAGGTTCTCGAAGAGTTTAACAAGACGTTTGTGTAACATCTAAAAAGCCGGAATCGCTGGTTAAGGCTTTCACCAGCAACTACCCTTTTGCGTTGTCCAATTCTTTGTGCACTTTGCGATTAAGTTTTTTTTACCGCAAAGTTCGCAAAGGGTTGCGCAAAGTTCGCAAAGAAAAATACCCTCTAATCAGTCAACTCGAAATTATGTTGACTGCTCCTGCCTGCCGTTACCGCGGCGTTCAGAGGGGTCAAATGCGGTGCCCCATATTTTTCGGGAAGCAACTCGCGGGGACGGCCAGAAGAAGCATACGAATCCCGGGCACTTGACCGCCGCTCGAATTCCTCGTAAGTAATGTCTCCCCGCTCAAATGCCTCTTGATCCGGGTTGGATGCCGTCGCCTCCCGTTTCGAAACGGTAACCTGATACTCTCCCGGAAGAGCACCTCGGCCTCCCGTAACCGCCGAAGCCGATGTCAGTGTGTACCTGCCGCTCGTATCGGTTAAGCCCGAAGCGGGCTCGCCATCGGACGCAGTCGGCACAAAGGTAACATTCGCCCCCTCCACGGCCTCGCCGTTGTAGGTGATGATTCCCTCGACTCTCGTGTATCTGCTGTCCGTATTGCTGCATCCCGTCAGAACAAGGGTGATCAAGCCGATAAAAAATGTTGCGAAAAATATGCTGTGTTTCATGGTGTTATGTTTCAAGGTTAAAGTTTGGGTTAGTGCCTTTACATAAGGGCAAAGGGGATATTTTTTGGGATATTTTTCTTTGCGTTCCTTTGCGGTTAAAAAGGGATTTAACCGCGAAGGGCGCAAAGGGTTGCGCAAGGGACACAAAGTAATGTTTCGTACCGTTTGCAATATAGTATGTTGTACTCTGGAAACCATTAAAATACGGCACTATCACCGTGGGAGGGGGTGCCGTAGGCTCCCCAGACACCGTAGGGGGTGGGGCCTGTGTAGTGTTGCGGGTCATTGTCGGGCGCACCCACTAGGTCTTCAAAGGCCAGACTCAATCCCGTCGCCGTACTTGACTTTCTCGGCGGAGGGTTCGAGGATGTATCAACACTGCCGGTAACAAACCGATAGGATGCGTCGCACGCAACAGTTCCCGCACCGCCCGGATGATAACTGCTGGCGGCGGGAACTCCCCAGTTTTCTTCACCATTGGGATCACCGCCCCGACCGACAGAGGGACTGTTCGGCGGAAGAATCGTGTACACTCCTGTAAAGACTGTATGCCCATCCCCCCAGCGTCTGCCGAGATTTTGGTCATTCGTTTTCGGCTTCACCAAGACGTTGCCCTGTTTGGCGGCAAGCCATTCGACGGGGCGGCATGGACGGTCATCTCGGGTATGTACCCGCCAGTTATTGATGGACACGCCGCCTACGGGTCGGGTGCGTACACTGTCCGCGGCGATCACCCCTTCGGCAAACATCATTGTATGCGTCGTGCCGTCCGAAATGGATGTCATCGAGACCACGACTCTATCTCCGGTAACAAAGACCCCGCGTGCCTCCTGCCAATCAAAACCGAGGGACATATCCCCCTTGTTCAGCCGATAATTGGTGCCCTGATTGGAGGTGCTTCGGGGAAAATTGCCGTTCCCGTCCGACGCACAGCGAAACTGCCCTATCGGCTGGCGGAATGCCGAGGAATTCGCGCTACCATCCCGATCCCAATCATAAGCGTCCCACGGGTTGTAGCCGTTGTCATTTTGACGCGGCCGTTTAGCATTATTGGGGTCGTTATCCACATGGGAACCTCTTGCAATTCCCGCTAACATTCGTTCGTAATTGGCCGTCTGCTCTATGTAGGGCAGAAGCATCGGCAAGCCACCGATACGGTCTCGCCGATGCGGTCTTCGGTCATCCCTATCCCCGGTCTCCCCGCCGGGGAGTTTTCTTTGATGGCTTATTGCGGGCAACTCATTATGGGTATCGTGAAACAGTTGTGCGGCGATGGCCAGTTGCCGAATGCTACTGGAGCACTGCATCCTTCTTGCGGCTTCTCGGGCAGCCTGCACGGCGGGCAGGAGCAGAGCGACGAGCATTCCGATAATTGCGATGACGACGAGGAGTTCGACGAGCGTGAACCCTGTTAGCGCCGTCTGCTTGCGGCGGGTGGTTTGTGCGCCCACGCGCTCCGCAAGCGGAGCGGCTAACGTGCCTATCTTGCCCCCCCCC
>Ga0099364_10007797_pt1 | contig 15216 bp, 16 predicted proteins | sample TergutTh196P3_FD_73070 | JGI IMG/M metagenome (GOLD analysis project Ga0099364, IMG submission 73070) | Microcerotermes parvus P3 segment gut microbial communities from Pointe-Noire, Republic of the Congo - Th196 P3 | ecosystem: Host-associated > Arthropoda: Insects > Digestive system > Gut ... | reverse complement strand
CCCCCTTTCGTTATCGCGATTTACTTGCAGTCTCCCTTGCATGGCCCAAAGTCGCCGTGCGCTTTGTCGGGCGGGAAGAACTCGTCTACCGGGAACCGTATGCGCTTGAACAGGTCGCAGGGGGTTTCCTCGCTGCCGCCCGCACACTCTTTTTCGGGCATACAGAACTCCACGCTGTCGATAAGGAGCTGGCTGTCGCGCTCCATGCGTATGAGTGAGAATTGGCCAAGCGTGCAGTAAAGCCGCTTGTCCTCGCCGTCGATCACCAGTTCGTCCTCGAAGCAGTCGCAGATGCAATTGGGCATGTCGAACATTTCGTCGTTGCAGCCCCTGTCGCAGCCGCATTTCTCAATCATCTTGACATTCAAGCATATCGGGTCAACGACTTCCGCCACTGACCGCTAACTGAAAGGCTTTATCAGAATGTGACGCCGCAGCCGTTGGGGTTGCGCTGACACACATTATATATATGGAGCGCCGGCATTACCCCCGCGACCGAATCCGCGGGTGTGATGCCGTGATCTTTTTTGCTGTTTCCATATGAAACTAAAATCATCTTAGGCTCCGCGCGCTTTGAGCAATAATGCTCGTAGCGGGCGTGCTGGGTGTCGTCGCGCGAATCAACATAAACCCTTTTATAGTAAGGACACTGCATAATAATAACCCCACCTTAAAAATAACCCGTCCCATACCGTTCCTATTATAGTGACAAAATGTCGCGCTGTCAATGTATAATTTCTTCTTTACTTTCATATAATCGACATATTGTCGAAGTCATTGAATACTTAGCGTATTTTCGATATTCTTAACAAATGGGGTGGGTATCCATGCTGTTGCCGCGGTTGCGTGAATTGCGTACAAGTAATAAACTGACGCAGCAAGAGGTTGCCGAACGCTTGCAGCTGTCGAGAGACGCCTATTCTCTCTACGAGCTTGGAAAACGCCAAATGAATTACGATACCATACGTTTGCTTGCGGATATGTATAATGTTAGTGTTGATTATCTGCTTGGAAGGTATGAGTCCAACCCTATACTTTTAAGCAAAGACGAAACCGAGCTGGTTGACCAGTACAGGCTGCTTGACGACAGGGGCAAGGAGACCGTAAAGGCCGGCATTGCCTTTGTAAAGTCATATATTGATAACGGTGAAAAAAACGGCTGTGCCGCCACCTTGTGAATATCAACAACGCCGCTGTTAAAGGGCGGTGTTTTTTTGTATAGCATTTCACGGGTTTACAGCTTGTAAATACATGGCGATTTACATATAATTAGCCCGATATGATATATCGGGTGGTTTTGAGCGCATGGAGAGTATAAAATGGGCGCTTCAATGGTCGGGGCGTCAGCGGTGGCGTCTTTACGCCGGCTTTTTTTTCGCGGCCGCGGTGGTTGGGCTGATGCTTGCCGAGCCGTTTTTTTTCCGCCGCATAATTGACGATGTGCTTCTGAAAGAGGAGTACGGCGAGCTGCCGGGGCTGTTGATAAAATCGCTCGGCGTCGGCGCGCTGTTTATGGCCCTCAAATACATAAATACGATTTCATGGGAGGTCTTGTCACAGGAGATAACGCGCGGCGTCAGGCACGACCTGTTTAAGCGCATTATCGCGCAGACGTCAGGGTTTTTCCGCCAGAACGCGGCGGGCGATCTTATAACGAAGTGTACCGGCGACGTTGATATCCTGAGACATTTTTTTAGCTGGGTGATACCCGGGATGATAGAGAGCGTGTTGATGGTGGTTTCGGTTTTGACGCTGTTTCTGGTCATTGACCCGCTCTACGCGCTCTGCTTATTTATACTGACCCCCGTGGCCGCGGCGCTGAGCTTCGCGCTTGGGCGAAAGATGCGGCCGGCGCACGGCGCGGTCAGCGACCAGCGCGCCGTGCTGTCTACGGTAGTCAATGAGAATATAAACGGTATGCGTGTGGTAAGGGCCTTTACGCGCGAGGACTATGAGATTGGGAAATTCACGCGTGAGAACGAGCGCTTCCGCGACGCGATGCTCGAGGTAAACAAAACGTGGCTGCGCTACGCGCCGCTGATAGAGTCGGCGTCGCAGTTTTTGAATGTCGTCAACCTCGTGGTCGGCGGCATCATGGTCATCGCGGGCCGTATAACGCTCGGCCAGATGCAGATATTCATGTCGCTGGCGTGGGCGCTCAACCAGCCGATGGTGCAAATGGGCCTGTATATAAACGACGCCCAGCGCTTTTTCGCGTCCGGCGAAAAGCTCATGCGTATATACGAGAGCCGCAACGCGATAAGAAGCCCGGAAGCGCCCGCGGTGGAATCGGCCGAAGCGGTGCAGGGCGACATATCCTTCAAAAATGTTTCGCTGCGCATGGACGGCGTGGATATACTCTCGGACATAAATATTGAGATAAAGGCCGGAAAAACGGTCGGATTCATGGGGCCTACGGGCTCGGGTAAAACCGTGCTGGCGTCGCTCATACCCCGCTTCGCCGGCGTCACGCGCGGCGCGGTGCTTGTGGACGGCATAAATGTGGAGCATTACGCGCTGCCGGCGTTGCGGGGCGCCATCGGCATGACCATGTAGGACGTGTTTTTGTTTTCGGCGTCGGTTGAGAGCAATATTGCCTACGGCGACCCCGAGGCCGAATTTGAGCGCGTCAGGGAGGCCGCCGCCGACGCGGACGCGGACAGGTTTGTCTCGGCCATGCCCGACGGATATCAAACCATAGTAGGCGAACGCGGCACAGGCATTTCGGGCGGCCAGAAGCAGCGCGTCTCGCTTGCCCGCGCGCTGCTGCCGCGCCCGAAGATTCTTATTCTCGACGATACCACCAGCGCCGTTGACATGGAGACCGAAAAATATATACAGGGCCGCCTGCGTGATTTGCCGTACCGCGCGACCACGCTTATCATCGCGCAGCGCGTATCGTCGATCCGTCACGCCGACCGCATATATATCCTTGACGGCGGGCGCGTCACGGAGGAAGGCACGCACGAGGAACTGATGGCCGGCAAGGGCTACTATTATCAGACATATATGCTTCAGCAGGGCGCCGGGGCGCAGGCGCTTTAGTAAGGGGGGGCGGAGGATATGAAAAAACGGAATACGTTCAATGTGGACGAGGAGCTTAACGCCCCGTTTGACTGGAAGCACATGAAGCGCGCGATGGGATACATCGCGAGGTACAAGGTCAATTTCATCAAGGTATTCCTTATCAGTATGCTCTCGATTCTCCTGTCGCTGCTGACGCCGCTGCTGACTAAGCTCGTTATAGACGAGTATATACCCGGGAAAAACATAAGCGGTATAGTTATAGCCGGCGTGCTGTTTATATTCATCAGCGTGGTAATCGTTATCTGCAACAAGATAAGATCGCGGCTGAACAGCTTATCGGGACAGCACATAATAGCCGAGATGCGCGCCGATCTGTTCGGACACCTGCAAAAGCTGCCGTTTGACTATTATGACAACCGTCCGGCGGGTAAGATACTCGTGCGCGTGGTGAACTATATAAATACGGTCGCCGATTTCCTTTCGTCGGGACTGATAAACTTTATAATCGAGCCGCTTTCGATGATTTTTATTGTTCTCTACGCCGCGCTGTTCGTCTCATGGCGGCTGACGCTGATAATGCTGTGCGGCCTGCCCCTGTTCGCGGCGTATATATTCCTGATAAAAACGCGCCAGCGCCGCGCTTGGCAGCTCTTCTCAAACAAGCAGTCAAACATGACGGCCTATCTTGCCGAGAACGTGAACGGGGTCAGGGTCACGCAGGCGTTCACGCGTGAGGAGGATAATCTCGAAGTCATGGACGGTCTGCTCGACGACAACCGCCGGCTGTGGATGAAGGCGATATATCTTATCCACAGCATGTGGCCGGCCACGGCCATCATGGCGCGCATGGTGACGGCGGCAATCTACCTCTTTGGGGTATATACGCTGGGCGGCGGCGGTGTGACCGTGGGCGTCATCATCGCGATGGCGGGCTTCTCGTGGCGCTTTTGGCAGCCGCTTCAAAACCTCGGAACACTTTATAACAACCTTATCAACACAGTCGCGTATCTTGAGCGCATATTTCAGGTGCTTGACGAGCCTGTGACCGTTTCCGACCGCGAGGGCGCTTACACGCTGCCCGTTATACAGGGCAACGTCACCTTCTTAGACGTGAGCTTCGCTTATGAGCCTGAGGTGCCGGTGCTTAAGGGCGTGAGATTCGAGGCTCTTGAGGGTGAGTCGATAGCGCTTGTGGGGCCGACCGGGGCGGGTAAATCGACCATAATAAATCTGCTGTCGCGCTTTTATAATCTTTCGGGCGGCGCGGTCTATGTGGACGGGCATGACATCAATGAGGTGACGATTGCGTCCCTGCGGCGGCAGATGGGCATTATGCTTCAGGACACCTTTATTTTCTCGGGAAATATAATCGAGAACATCCGTTACGGGCGGCTTGACGCCACCGACGAGGAGTGTATGGAGGCGGCCCGCGCCGTGTCCGCGGACGAATTTATACAAAAATTACCCAGAGGGTACTACACGCCGGTAAACGAGCGCGGCGAGGGTCTGTCCTCAGGCCAAAAGCAGCTGATCTCATTCGCGCGCACCCTGCTGTCCGACCCGCGTATACTTATACTTGACGAGGCCACGTCGAGCATCGACACCAATACCGAGCGGCTGGTGCAGGAGGGTATCGCGCGGATGCTGGTGGGGCGCACGTCGTTTATAGTCGCGCACCGCCTGTCCACCATCCGCAACTGCACGAAGATACTTTACATCGACGGCGGTAATATCGCCGAGCAGGGGAGCCATGACGAGCTTATGGCAAAACGCGGCCTGTATTATCGCCTGTATATGTCTCAGAGTCAGGACGAGACGGCCTGACCTCCGGCGCGGTACGCTTTGGGTAAACGGTTACGGTTCCGCACGGCGAAACGGTGATACTGTCGAGCGCGTCGCGCAATAGGGGATTGGTAAGGCAGCCATTCAGGACTATGCGCTCCATGCCGCCGATTATGTCCTTTATCACGTCGTTTGCGCCGCGGCTTTTAAGCCGCCGCAGGTTAAAGAGCCGGCCTTCGAGCGCCGAAAGCGACTCCTTAACGCCGCGCAGCTTGGCGTCAAGCTCGTCTATGCCTATGAGATCCCTGACGAACATCGCCTTGTATCGCTCGGCTTGCCTGTTTGTTTCGCGTATTTCTTTTTCGAGCATAGCCTCCTCGCCGGCGCGCGGGAGGTGCCGGCGGACGAATTCCGAGACCGTATCGCGTATGAGGCTTTGGCCGGCTTCGCGTATCATACCGGCCAAAAAACGGCTGACAAATCCGGCAAGCTCGGGTTCGTCTATCGCGTGAGTGTTGCCGCAGACGGACTTCCCGTAATTGTTATAGCCGGCGCAGATGTAATAGCGCCGCTCTTTCGCGTAGGTATACGACCTGAATATAAAGCTGCGCCCGCACTTGCCGCAGATGATAAGGTTGCTGAACAGGTGCGCGCCGGAATAGCGCGGCCGCTCGTTTTTGTAAATTTCGCGCCGCCGCGAGATAACCTCCTGAGCTTTATCCCATGTCTCAGCGTCAACGATGGCCCATTCGGGCCGCGCGTGTTCTATCCATTGGCCGCGGTCAAGCGCCACGCGCCTGTTGCCGTCAAAATCGCTGGTCGATTTCATGGTTTGCAGAATCCCCGCGTATATAGGGTTTGAGAGCATACGGCGCACAGTTTTCGCGCTCCAGCACTCAGGCGCCCCGGGTCTGCCGGGCGCGCCCGGCGAGTCCCGCGCGCCCCGGCAGCCCTTGCTGTCTATAAGCGACGAGCGAAGCCACAGGGCCAGACGCCGGCAGCCCCAGCCCTCATACGCGTATTTGCGGAAAAGCTCGCGGACGACACCGGCTTCGGCGCCGTTGACCGAGAGCGTGAAATTGTCTATCCTGTCATAGCCGTAGACGCGTGTGGGAACGCGGCCCCTCTCGGCGTTGAGCTTCTTAGAGGCTTTTACGCGCATAGACAGGCTTTTGCTCTCCTCCTCGGCCAAAACGGCCTTGAGTATGACGGACATGCCGTCGTGTTCAGACATTTCGGAAGCGTCGTTTAGAAAATGGAGCTTTACGCCGTTGCCGCGCAGCTCGTAGATAGAGTTGAGGGCGACGCGCACATTGCGGGAAAAACGCGAGATGTCTTTCAGCACGATAACGTCAAAAATATGCCGTCCGCTGTCGTTTAAGAGCGCGATGAACTCGCGGCGGTTTTTGAGACTGCGGCCCGACACGCCCTCGTCGGCGTAAATCCTTATCAGCTCATAGCCCTTGTCGGCGCAAAAACGACGCAGTATTTCGCGCTGGTTGGCCAGACTGGCAAGCTGTTCGCTTTTGTCGGTGGACACCCGTATGTAAGCGGCGGCCCTTTTCATACGGAGACACCCCCGGATTCCTCCTCACAGCCTCTTTCGTGCTCCGGGTAAAAAGCAGGCGCATGTCAAGCGTCTCAAGCGCGGCCCGGATGACCGCTTTTACGATGCGCTCCGCGTCCTCGCTTGGCGGCGGCGGATCCGCCGCGCGGTATGTGACCGGCATAAACGGTATTCTCCTTATACTATGGGTTGTGATATAATATATTACGGCGTTTCGGAGATAATGCGGATAGGAAAGGATGCGGTGTTATTATGGGGGAACGAATTCGTTTGGGAGTGATCGGCATCGGGCTGGCTTGGGACAAGCTTCACTGGCCCGCGCTGAAGCAGCTGGGCGGCAAGTATGAGGTCGCGGCCGTGTGCAACAGGACGTTAAGCAAGGCCGAGGCGTTCGCGGAGACCATTTCGCTGCCCAAGGAGCGTGTTTATGACGACTACAGGCGGATGATAGAGCGCGACGACCTTGACGCGGTGGACGTGCTTGTGCCCATCAGCGAGAATTTCGAGGTGGCAAGGGACGTGCTGAACACCGGCAGGCACCTGATCGCGGAGAAGCCGTTCGCGAGTACGGCCGAAGGCGTGAAAGAGCTTATCGCCTTGAAAAATCAAAAGAATCTTATCGTGATGGTGGCCGAGAATATCCTCTATGACCAGGAGACGCTTATCATAAAAGAGCTGCTGACAAGCGGCGAGCTGGGGGAAGCGGTCTCGTTTACGCATACGACCGGCGCCGATTTTGACAAGGGCGCGGCGGGGAGCGTCTTTTTCACGACCAAGTGGAGACAGCATCCAAGCTTCGAGGGCGGGTCGTTCATCGACGGCGGCGTCCATGATATCGCGCAGATGCGTTTCCTGTTCGGCGACGTTGAATCGCTGTATGCCGACGGGCGCCCGCATGAGAAGGATTACTGCCCGTATGACACCATAGCCGCGCTGCTTCGGTTCAAAAGCGGCGTGATAGGGCAGTTCACATACTGCTCGGCGCGCGCGGAGAGGACGTCGCCGCCTATGGGGCTGCGCATCGCCTGTACGAAGGGCGATATATATCTGGAGAGCAAATACTACGGGAATGTGCGTATCACAAGGGACGACGGCAGCGTTGAGGAACGCCCGTTCACGCCGTCGCGCGGTTATCTCGGAGAGATGCTGAACTTTTGGGACGCCGTTAAAAATGGCGGCGCGATTACCGCGACGCCCGAAGCCGAGCTTGGCGACATTGAGCTGATATACGACATACTGCGTTCGGCGCGGGGGAAGCGCCCTGTCATTAAGTAGTCGGCGTACTCTACCACGGCGGTAGGCATGTTGGCCTGACGCATTTTCTGTACGTCGGCTTCGCCAAGCGAGGCGCGTGAGCTGAAAATTTTCGCGTTGCCCTCGGAGCCGAACAGTATAACGCGTTTGTCAAACGTACACAGGCCCTCGATTTCCACCGGGCGGCTGACGCCTAAAAAGGCGTCTACCGTGACGCGGTAGAAGTACTTTACATCGACGGTATAGAAACCGCGGTTGAATGAAACGGCTTCCACATCCACAAATACCCATATGCAGGTTGCGCCGCGGCACTTGACGTTGATGGCTCTGTCGAGGATTGCCTGTCCTTTGCGCGTTAGATATACGCGGGCGTCCTCTATGCAATCTTTATCACGGCAAGCGTCGTAAATCTTTTTGGTGTGGATGCAGCTGGGCTCCTTGTGGCTGCGGCCGCGGTCATTGTCGCGTTCTATGGCCGTCAGGGCGTTTTTTTCTGCCATGCTGATATTACCTCCCGTATCTTAGTATCCAGAACACATAGGGCCCGTTCATCAGCCGGAACATACCCTTATGTATGCTTGCATTACCAGTGTATGGAAAATAAATGAATCGGTTCATGCAAAAAATTGCCATTATACGACGCAAGCTCATTTTGGCTCCGATGAGCGGGGGCCGCCCACACTCTCAAAGCCCGCGCCCCGTGCCGGCCCAAAGGAGCCGGCCGCCGTGCCACAAGGCGCGGCGGCCGGCTTTTGAAATAAAACGCCCCGTCATGGCCCTTCCTGTTCTTTACGCAAAAAATCCTGTGCCGGCGTTTCGATGATACATCCCGATTCGTCAAAGCGCGAGCCGTGCGCCGGGCAGTCCCAAGTCTCCTCGTCGCTGTTCCAGTGAAGCGCGCTGCGCATATGCGTGCAGCGCGGGCACACGCCGCGTTCGTCATGGGGGCGGTAAAGGCCCTGTGTCAGTCCGCTCGTAATAAGCCCCGCGTGTTTTATAAAGCTTCCGGGCTTGATTCCCGACCCGGCGCGCTTTGGCGAGTAGACCTCCAAATACGGGCTGAAGCCCTTGACGATGACGTTTGAAAGTATATTTGCGGCAACCATTGCGGAGGTCATCCCCCATTTGTTGAAGCCGGCGGCGACATAAAGCCCGTCGTGACGCGGCGAGCTGTGCGGGCCGATATACGGCACGCGGTCGTGGGTGATGCAGTCCTGCGCCGACCACCGGGCGACAAGCCGCGCGTTTGGGTAAAGCTTTCTGGCGGCCTCGCACAGCTTAGCGAAATGCGGCTGACCGCCCTGGGTGCCGGTTTTGTGAGCGAAGCCGCCGAGCAGTGTGAGCGGCCCGTGCTTGTCATGCCGCGCGGAGCGGAACGAAAGCCCGTCCTTGTTCTCGTCCACGGCCATGACCGGCGGAGTGTCCGCGCCTGTGTTGGCCAGCGCGACGACGTATGAGCGCGACTGGTACAGGCGAAGGAAATACATGCCCCATTTATCGAGCAGCGGATAGCGCGTGGCGATTATTATTTTCTGGGCGCGAAGCTTGCCCTTGCCTGTGGTTATAAGTCCTCTGCGTATGTCGGTTACGCGCGTATGCTCATAAAAACGAACCCCAAGCCCCGACGCGGCGCGCACGGCGCCTTCCAGAAACTTGACGGGATGAAACTGCGCCTGATTAAAAGTCCTCAGCGCGCCGGCGGTGTTAAGCGGCAGCGGCGCCTGAGGCTCAAAACACACCGCCAGACCCGCCGCGCGCGCCGCTTCGGACTCAAGGCGCAATGCGGGGAGCTTTTTGGGGTCGCGCGTGTAAACCACGCTGTCCTTGCTCTCGTATTCGCATGAGATGCCATAGGCGCCGCACAGCGCGGCGTAGTCGCTGATGGCCTCGGTGTGCGAGCGCGCGTACGCGGCGGCTATCGACGGCCCGCGTGATTCGGACAGATCGCTGTAAATGAGCCTGTGCTGCGCGGTAAGCTTGCCTGTGGTGAGCGGGGTCGTGCCGCCGCCTATCAGCCCCTGCTCAAGCACGGCGACGTCACGGACGCCCATCTCGGCGAGCCTGAGCGCGCACAGCACCCCGGTCATGCCGCCTCCTATTATCGCGGCGTCGCAGACCCCGCCCAGCGGCGGCGGTTCCGAGACGGGAACCTTATATTGCCAAATACTTGCCAAAGCCGCTCAGATCCTTTCATAATTTCGTATCCCTTATTATCTTTCGCGGCCGCCTTGGCTACACATAGGTTTTTTTGCCTGAAATGGCAATATATTTGCAGGTAAAAAATTGCGAATAATAAAAAACAATTTTTTTAACAAAATACTTTTCTTTTTGCTGACAGGGTGGTATAATAATCTGGGTATTTGGTATGAATAAAAAAATGAGCGCTCTTATCGTTGACGACAACAGAATAAACTTGATGCTATGTGAGGAAATGCTCGGCTGCTATGATATCGCCGTGCATACGGCCGACGGCGGCGCGGACGCGCTTGAGCTTGCCGCCGGTACGGAGTTCGATATCGTGTTTCTGGACTACCTGATGCCGGACATGGATGGCTTTGAAACATGCCGGCGTCTGCGCGCGATGGGCGGTGCTTACGCGGCTGTGCCCATCATCATGATAACGGCCGACGATTCCGGGCAGCTCGAAAGCGCGTGCCGGCTGGCCGGCGTTACCGATTGTCTGTCCAAGCCCGTGGAGCCTGACACGCTTGACGCGGTGATGGTGAAGTGGCTGGGCGTGAGGTCGGCGCAGGACGGCGCGGCGGGCGAGGGGCCGGATGAGCCATACGCGTGGATAGACGTGCTGGGCGGCATTGAGGCGCTGGACACGCGGCGCGGCTTGGAGTTGGTCAAGGGCAACCGCGAGGCGTATCTTAAAATGCTTAAAGCGTTTTGCAGGCAGATCGGGCAAAAGGAAGCTCAAATGTCGGATTACATTGCCGCGAATGATATGAGCGCCTATGCCATTGAGGCGCATAGCCTGAAAAGCAGTCTTAATATAATCGGAGCGGCGGAGCTGTCGGAGCGCGCGCGGGCATTGGAGGCCGCCGCGGACGGAGGTCTTGAGTTAGATGGTCACGGGGCGTTCTTCCGTGACGCGTCAGGTCTGGCGGCACTGATAAGCGGGGCGGTTGAGGTGCCCGGGGAGGACGACCGTCCGGCCGGCAAAATAGAAACGCTGACGCGGGCGCTTGAACGCGCGCTGGCCGCCATGGATGAATTTGAGACTGACGACGCTGTGAATGAAATACGCGCCGCGAGGACGTTCAGCTATGACGGCGGCGAGTATGACGAGCGGCTTGAGGCGCTTGAGGGCATGTTGGACGACTACGCGTATGAACAGTTCAACGAATCCGCGGCAAGACTGCTGACGCAAATAAAGTCATGAGAAAGGACGTTAGGAAATGAATGACGTCTCCTCAAAAAGAGTGATACTCGCGGTTGACGATAACGCGGGTAACCTCAGATTGATAGACGAAACGTTGAGGGACAAATATAAAGTGCATACCGCCCCTTCTGGGGAGTGGGCGATGTCGTTTTTGCAGAAGAAAATTCCCGACCTTATTCTGCTGGACATCCGTATGCCCGGTATGAACGGCTATGAGTTTATCAATAAACTCAAGAGCAATCCCGAGCTTGAGGAGATACCGGTCATATTTCTGACGGCTTCCGAATTTTCCCATGACGAGGCCATGGCGTTTCAGGCCGGGGCGGCGGACTACATAAAAAAGCCCATTGTGCCCGATGTGGTCACGGCGCGCGTCGATTTGCAGCTTGAGCTTGGGCTTTACAGGCAAAACCTTGAGCATTTGGTGGTGGAGCGCACCAAGCGGCTGCAAAAGACCGAGGACTGTATACTCAGCCTGCTCGCCAACGTCTCGGGATACCGGGATCAGGAGACCGGCGCGCATGTGCGCAGGACGACGGGCTATGTCGAGGTTCTGGTAAACGTCTTGCAGGAGGCGCATCTGCCGGACGCTGACTACTATATAAGCAACGACTACGGCGTTGATATCATAAAATCCGCCAAGCTGCATGATATAGGCAAGGTAGCCATACCTGACGGTATACTGCTAAAGCCCGGAAAGCTTGATTTTGACGAGTTTGAGGAAATGAAGCTTCATACGGTAAAGGGCGCGGCCATGATAGACGACGCCATATTGGAGCTTGAGGACGACTCGTTTCTGCGAGTGGCGCGCGAAATCGTCATCGGGCACCACGAAAAATGGAACGGCAAGGGGTATCCGGCGGGTATCAAGGAAAAAGAGATACCTATGTCGGCGCGCCTGATGGCGATTGCCGACGTCTACGACGCGCTGATATCAAAGCGCCCGTATAAGGAACCGTTTTCGCATGAGAAGGCGGTCGAGATACTCTTTAACGACAGCGGCACACATTTTGATCCCGTGGTGTTGGAGGTTGCGCGTGACTATATAAGCAAATTCGACGAAATAGCAAAGGTATATGCGGATTAGTACAGGGGGAGATAAGGGGTATGGAGAATATTGTGATTCCCGGCGTGGATGTGGAAGGCGCGTTGAGACGGCTTCGCGGTAATACGAAGCTTTACGCAAAGCTGCTTGGACAGTTTTTGGGCGGCAGCGATCTTGCGGAGCTGCGGGACGCGATTGACGGAGGGGACGCGAAGGCCGCCGCGAAGGCCGCTCACACCATAAAAGGCGTCGCGGCTAACTTGTCCGCGGTCGATATCCAAAATCGCGTCATTGAGCTTGAAGCGTCGCTGAAGGAGGCGGAGGGCATTACCGAAGAGCATCGCGCTATACTTGAGGATATAGCGCGGCTTTACGACGAGGCCCGCGTTGGCTGCGCGCCTTTGCTGAACCAATAAGTTAATGATTGCAAAGCCCGGCGGCGTCCAAAGGACGCCGCCGGGTAAATCGTTGGAGAAACGGTTTTTACTTGGTTCCGAATATGCGGTCGCCCGCGTCGCCCAAGCCGGGTACGATCATGCCCTCGTCATTTAGGCGCTCGTCTATGGCGCACAGATAGACGCCGACGTCGGGATGCCTGTCGCGCATGTGCGCGACGCCCTCCGGCGCGGCGAGTATACTCATGAGCTTTATGCTCTTGCAGCCCTCGGCTTTGATAATATCGGCCGCCTCCGCCGCGCTCCTTCCGGTGGCCAGCATCGGGTCGAGTATGAACACGTCGCGGGCGGCGACGTCGGGCGGCAGTTTGCTGTAATATTTTACGGGCTGCAGCGTATCAGGGTCGCGGAACAGCCCGACGTGCCCCACGCGGGCGGCCGGTATGAGCCGCAAAACGCCGTCAAGCATACCGAGGCCGGCGCGCAGGATGGGAATAAAGGCCATCTTTTTGCCCGCCAGCACTTGCGCGCGCGCCACTCCCATAGGCGTTTGGATGTCGGCGTCGGCCAGCGGAAGGGTTCTTGTGGCTTCATAACACAACAGCATGGCCAGCTCGTTTGCCAGCTCCCTGAATTCCTTTGAACCGGTTTTGCCGTTGCGCAGACGGCTAAGCTTATGTTTTACCAGCGGATGTTCAACTATCATTACGTCGCTCATATGTGCGTTCCCCCTTATTTTTTGGCGAATATTGATATTTTTCTGCGCCGGAGCAATACGCGGCCCTGAGCGTATCGGCCCCGTGAAACGCGGACGGCCCGGCCGCCAGCGCCGCCAGCGCGGTTCCGCAGCCCGTGGGGTATCTTAAATGCTCGGGCGCGAGAGTAACAGGCAATGTATCGCCAAAAGCATTATAACACATAAAGGCGCCGTCTCCAACAAGAATCGAGTCGCCGCGCAATTCATCAAACAGCGTTTCGAGCGGAACCGCCCGGTCGTCCGTCAGCCGCGCCGGCCGCGGCGGACAGGCGCCGGAATCCGCCGTAAACAATGCGCGGTAGACGCGCCCGCGCCGCGCGTCCATCACGGCGCAGATAGGCTTGCCCATGTGCGCGACATTCCAGGCGGCGGCCTCGAGCGAAGATACGCCCAGACACGGCAGCGCCCTGGCCCAAGCCAGCCCGAGAACCGTGGATATGCCGATTCGCAGGCCGGTAAATGAACCGGGGCCGTTGGTGATGGCCAGCGCTTCGAGCCGGCCGGCCGGTACGCGCGTCTGCTCAAGCAATTGCGATATCATGGGCAGCAGGGTCTCCGAATGGGTCAGCCCGGCGTTCAGGAATACCTGTCCCAGCAGCACGCCGGAACCGGACGGCGCGGAATCCGGCGCGTCCGCGCCGCTTTCAAAAATGGCGGCCGACGCCGTTTTTGAACTGCATTCAATGGCGAGAAGAATCATGACCATTTTTCCTCAATAGTTATTTCGCGGTGTTCCGGCGCGCCGTCAACAGGCGCCAATGAGACGCGCACGGTGCGCGGAGGCAGAGCGCCGGGCGCCCGTTCGCTCCACTCTACGATGCACAGGCCGCGTTCGAGGTATTCGTCCCAGCCCAGCTCGTAAAGTTCTTGGCCGCCGGCGAGCCTGTACCAGTCAAAATGGAAAATGCCGCCGTATTCGTTTACCACCGTATAGGTCGGGCTTGCGGCCGCACCGCCGTATCCGAGGCCGCCGGCAAGCCCGCGGGCAAAAACCGTTTTGCCCGCGCCCATGCCGCCCGTGAGGGCGACCGCCTGAGTATCGGGCGGCAGCCGTTTAGCAAGCTCGCGCGCTATTTCTTCGGTTTCGTGTTCGGAGCGCGATAACAAAGGCTATTCCTCCAGTTTTGTGTTTACGCGGGATTAAGAATGTGATAAAATAAAACGGATACGTTGGAAGGGGAGAAATGCGTTGCGCGGACTGAGCAGAGGCATACGCGACTTCTTCACAAAGGCCGATATCTTCCTGCTGGCCATAGGCGTTATGTGTACGGGCTATGGCTTGCTGCTCATCTCCAGCGCCGCAAGGATAATGCCGAGAGGCGCGCGTCCTTATATGGTCACGCAGATATGGGCGGGCGTCATCGGTATTGCGGTGTTTGTGGTGTTCTCTCTGATAGATATAAAGGTATACGCGAGGTTCTGGAAATGGATAGCGGGCTTCAACGTGGGCTTCATACTGCTGCTGATACCGTTTGGCGGCGGCGGCGGCGGAAACAAAAGCTGGCTGAGGTTTGAAAGCCTGCCGTTTGACATCCAGTCGGCCGAAGTGGTCAAGGTCAGCTTCGTGATCCTGATGGCGCTTCACATGTACGCGCTGAAGAACCGGATCAACCGCGTACTCCCGTTTTTGAGTTTGCTGGCGCATCTCGGCGTAATGGTCGGACTGATACTGTTCATTTCTGAGGATCTGGGCGTGGCGTTTATCTATGTGTTCACGTTTTTCTGTATGCTGATCGGCGCGGGCGTCAAGCCGAGATGGTTTCTGATACTGGGAGCGATGGCGGGCGGCGTGATGCCGCTGCTGTGGAATTGGATGAATGATACGCGGCGTTCACGGCTGCTGTACTTTTTTTACCCCGAGGCCGACCCGCTCGATTTTGGATACCATGTCCTGCAAAGCAAAAGGGCGTTCGGCAACGGCGGCCGGATCCGCACGGGGGCTTACGCCGGGCCCCAAACGCAGTCCTTCCGGCCCCCCCGGCAGCAGGCCGACTTTGTATT
>Ga0099364_10007796_pt1 | contig 15217 bp, 16 predicted proteins | sample TergutTh196P3_FD_73070 | JGI IMG/M metagenome (GOLD analysis project Ga0099364, IMG submission 73070) | Microcerotermes parvus P3 segment gut microbial communities from Pointe-Noire, Republic of the Congo - Th196 P3 | ecosystem: Host-associated > Arthropoda: Insects > Digestive system > Gut ... | reverse complement strand
CAGAGATATGAGTACGGAACACGTGAACCTGCCTACAAGTATCTCATCGCCCTAGCCGACTACTTCGATGTAAGTTTAGATTATCTAGTCGGGCGGTCTGACAACCCGGAGGTTAGCAAATGATGTATAATGTGATTGAAAGGATGTGTTACTGATGGAATACGCAGTGGAGGTAAACTGGGACGAGGAAGCCGAAGTGTGGTATGCGGTCTGCGACGAGATACCTTTTGCAACAGAAAGCGATTCCTTTGATTCGCTGATGGCGCGCATTAAAACCATCGCTTACGAAATTCTGGAGTTGAACGGCAAGCCCGTCGAGGGCGCACGGCTGTATGTTACTGCTGCCCGCACGGAGAGCATAGCCTGATGGCGTGGTTTGAGAAGAAAGTGAGGGATATCCTCATGGAGAATGGCTGCCGATTCGTGCGACACGGTAAAGGCGATCATGACGTATGGTACAGCCCTCTGACAAAACAGAATTTCCCTGTAGACGGCAAGATAAAATCCCGTCATATAGCAAACGCCGTCATGCGACAGGCAGGTATCGACCACAAGTTTTAGCCGCCGGTGATGCAGTACTTCCCATAAACCGCCCTGCTGACTGACAATCCCATGCCGAACGATTCATTTACCGTCATAAGGTTTACCGTGTCGTCAAGGATCGGCTGGCGCACAAGAAGCATCTCCGGGGTCATCTGCTCTTTGCCTATCATCTTGGTAAGCCCGTAGAGCGTCGATACTGCCTTGTTCGCTATGGTGTTCGCCTTGATATAGTCATGTTGCTTAGGTTTGCGCAAGCTGTCTTGCAGTCGTCTCATCGCTTCGGTCTGGTGCTCTTTGTCCATCATGCGGAAAACATGATAGCCCTCAAGCCCGGCGGCTTCTCGTAGTTCCTTTATTACACCAAACACCCACCGCTGAAAGTTTTCCGCTTCCGGTAGTTCGCTTGAGAACACAAGCTTGTATATACCGAACTCATTAACGGTTGTGCGGTTTGGATTTCCCCTATTTCCGTCGCGTATCGCTACGGTATTCGTGTCTTGTTTTGACACATGGGTTTTTATCGCGTCACGGCTGTTGGCATAGCCTAGTGCGTCGGAAACATCCTTAGCCACCGCCCACCACTCGCCGCCGTTCTCCACAAACCGTATCCTGTGACCGCTCCATGTCTCCGTCTTGATGTTCATGCTATTTCCTCCGCGTCTTGGGTTAGCGCGTCAGGTTCGCGCAGCAGGTCGTCGACCGTCACGCCGTACAGGTCGGCAAGGCGCGGGAGGAGTTCTGTGCGCGGAAATGCAACGCCGCTTTCCCATTTGCTAATAGTCGATTTGTCCTTGCATTCAAGCATATTAGCGACCTCCGCCTGCGTTAAGCCCTTGCGTTCACGCAACTCTTTAAGTTGAATCATTTTCAAAATCACCGCCATAAATATTGAATTATTTTCAGTATCTAACGCAAGGATAGCAGAGTGTTGAATGATTGTCAATACTATTTTTGCAAATAATTGATATTTTTTCAACAGTCTTGTATATTGAACGCATTTCAACTATTATGAAAGTGGTGATGAATTATGTTCAACGAACGATTAAGAGAATGTAGGATTAAGACTGGCATGTCGCAAAGGATGTTTGCAAGGTCAGTGGGGTTAAGTGCTGATTTGTACAACAAGTATGAACAAGGCGTTAGCCGTCCTTCGCCTGAGACTCTTGTTGTTTTGGCAGATGCGCTGTCGGTCACGACCGATTTTTTGCTCAACCGCGATATTGAACCCACCCTGCCCGTCATAAAGAACATACTAGGCATAGAGACGCAAAAAATCCCGCTGCTTGGCGAGATAGCAGCGGGCAACCCGATCTATGCAGATGAGGATTTCGAGTGCTACGTTGAACTGGGCGCTAAGATACAGGCTGACTTCGCCCTGCGCGTCAAGGGCGACAGCATGATCAACGCCCGTATCATGGACGGCGACATTGTTTTTATACGCAAACAACCAACAGTGAACAACGGCGAGATTGCTGCCGTGCTTATCGGCGACGACGCTACTCTGAAAAGGTTTTACCGCGAAGGTGACATAGTAACACTCCTAGCGGAGAACCCGGCGTACCCGCCGAAGGTGATACAGCTTGACGAGGCGGCTGATGTACGCATTCTTGGGAAAGCAATTGCTTTCCAGAGTGATGTGAGGTAACAAAAAGCCACCTGTAGCGGCGGCGCAAGGATACATTGACATGGACTTTGGCTTTGATTACTATATTTTTGTAGACGCTTCTGGCGATGACGGCTTGAAGTTTGATAATGGTTCGTCTTCATGTTATGTTGCCAGCAGCGTTATCGTTCACAAGGATGATGTTGAACACAATGCTACTATATTAAGCAATATCAAATCTCTAATGGGGGCAAAAGATAATGACGAGGTGAAATATAGTAAAGCTCGCAGACACCCTAAGTCACAAGTCATACATAAGCTAATTCACGACGTTAAGGCCTCAGCGTACTCGGCGGTCGTGTTCAAGCAACGAACAACTTTCCAACTTTTTCTTGACCCCGCAACTAAGGCATTAAGTTCTTTTTCACACGCTTCGTCTATAATTTCAATGGGGTCGCATTTCGCAGAAAGTCCTGATGTTTCTGTGCAGATTATTATTGACCGGATGAAAACCACAGAAGAGTCCGCCGTGACCGCATTGCTCGAACTCTATAATTTTGATATATCATCGCAAAAGTTGCCGGATTATTCCGTTATATATAAAGACTCAAAAGCAAAAGGATATGAGCTTATACAGCTAGCAGATATGGTAGCTGGTGCGACAAGAGTTTATTTTGAAAACCACACCATAGATAAAGACCTGAACTTCTTTTGGCTGACCTGCCCGATATGCAATACAAATAAAAAGCTGTGTAGAAGCAGGAGAAAGCCGCACCCTGCAAAGCACCCTTTTCTATACACGCTCCCGCTGTACCTTAATAACCCTTCGGGAGACTATTTCAACAGCCTTTTCTTTGAGCCCCCAAGTGTTGCGCATAGGGTTAAATACCTCATTTGCTCAAAAAAAATAATAAAGGCCGTAACCTTTCCTCCCAGGTGTGCCTTGCGGCTTTTGCACCCTGCCCCGCTTGCGGAACGTTACGGCCATTTATCCATCTTACGAAAGAACCATACCCTACAACTCAAAGATACAATAAAGCAATGCGTTTGTCAACACCCAAAATGAGTAAACGAATTGACCCAGCACGTCTGTTATACCGTTGCGCAGATGGCGCGCTCCCACAAGCGCGCGGAGCGTTTGCTAGCACAGAGCTAGATGACGAATCGAGGCCCAGATATGGAGTTGTTTGAGAAAATAAAGCATGTTAATTCCAAAAGCGGCGCGGAATACTGGTTCGCTCGTGAGCTTCAGCCCGTTTTCGGGTATGCGGATTGGAACAGTTTTACTGCAGTTATTGCGAAAGCGTGGGAAGCCTGCAAGACTGCCGGCTTTAATGCATCTGAGCATATTGGCGAAGTCAAAAGAAATTTTCGTATGCCGGATGGCAGCATACAAGAGATGGCCGATGTTGGATTAACGCGCTACGCTTGTTATCTTATCGCTCAATGCGGTGACCCGTTAAAAGAAATCAACGCCCGTGCGCAATCGTATTTCGCGCAGCCGGTGCAACCAAAGCCACCAAACGTACCACAGCAGCAAAGCGCGCCACAAGGCGCACCGCCGCCCGCTGCCGCTTCTCACAGTCAAAAGCCTGAGCCTTACGTTTTTCCGCAGAGCACCGAAGTAAAACCTGTTGCGGAAAAGCCAGCAACGGAGAATGCCAGTCCAGTTAAAACGTCTTTAATAAACTGCCCGGATTGCGGGAGGGAGATTAGCGCAAAAGCACCGGCTTGCATACATTGCGGGTGTCCTATTGCCAATAGCAAAAAGCAGACCTCCCCGACGGAAAAGGCTGATTCGGTTTTCGAATCCGGCGGCAGCATTTGGGGAGATACAAAGAACTCAAATGACACAAGTCAGACAACGCAAAGCCATCAATCAGGCACAGGCTCTAAAGACAGTACATTCAAGCTAACCCGAACCACCAACACCAAAGGGTCGGTAATCGCTGCCATTTTGATCGTATCCGTTGTGGCTTATTTGGTTTTGCGCCCAAGTGAACAACCCACCCAGAGAAGTACCCCCGCCCCCCAAACAACTCCCGCCGTCAGCGCCCATGAAACACAGTCTTCAAACGAAGAGGAACACGACCTTATTAAGGCGCTTAATTACAACTTAGACGTAGCAAGGGGCAACAGGCCAAGAGTTACAGGGCTGCTTGACGAAAACGCCGGTGATTACCACGGTATTTCGGGGGCATTGCTCGGGCTGAGAGTAAATGCCTCAATGAATGCCGAAGCTGTGCAGGAGTACAGAACCTTATATTATGCCCTCCATTGGAGAGGCGCTTATATAAGCGAGTTCGGTGAAGACGAGTATATGCGCGTCGCAGAGGCTCATATATCAGATATATTATCAGAATCGGAAATTGAGGAAATAAACAGCTCCTTTTCAAGAGTAGAGCAGCAAACGATTGTTGATGCCGCAGAATACAAAATCAACTCCACGACGGTTTCGTATGACAACTTGGTTCGCAGGCCGGATGACTATATCGGAGAAGTATTGGCCGTGAGAATAAGAGTTACGCAAATAATGGGCGAGGGTGACGGGTTTTTCGCAGCTTTATTGGAGTCGGGATACCATGGCAGAGAGGGAAACAATGAATGGTTCATTAAGTATGAATTACCGGAAGGAGCATCAAGAGTACTGGAGGGCGACACCATCACGTTTTATGGTGAATTTGACGGCTTGCGCCAATTCACGAGAGCTATAGGAGGTACAAGAGTGTCGCTTCCGCAGCTTAATGCGAGGTATCATGAATAGCGGGTGTGCCCTTAGACGCATAAGAAAGCGTGGTTTGTAATGAGCGACATAATCGAATTTGGCAAAGTCGAAGAGAAGATACTGGAAATACGAGGGCAGAAGGTCATTGTTGACAGGGACGTCGCCGCGCTTTACGGCGTGGAGACGCGGGAGGTCAATCAAGCGGTTTCGAGAAATCCGGATAAGTTCCCGGAAGGCTATATCATTGCGTTGGAGTCGGATGAATGGGAATCTCTAAGATCACAATTTGTGACCTTAGAGGGGAGCGGACGCGGCCAACACACAAAATACCTGCCATCCGCATTCACCGAAAAAGGCTTGTACATGCTTGCCACCATCCTGAAAAGTCCTGCTGCCACGCAAACAACGATCGCCATCGTGGAGGCTTTCGCCAATCTGCGCGAACTCTCACGCGTGATGAGCCAACTGCCGGAGGCGGAGGATGAAGCGCAGCAGAAGTCGCTTATTCAAAGGAGCGGGGAGATACTGGCGGACATTCTTGATAGCGGCGCACTTGATGTGACCGGGGACGAGACCACAATAGAGATGAACTTGGCGTTTGTCAAGGTCAAGCGTACCATCAAGCGCGAAAAACGGCAAGAGCAGGGTACGGAAAGTGGAACTTGAAGCATATAAAGCGAGCGGTTTCAATGTGTTCTATCATTTTGTTGACGTCCCGAAAATGATAGGATTGCCGAAGGGAGTAAATGCCCGTAGGTGGCGCGAAATTAATTTGACAAAAACCGGAGGATGGAGGTGATCGCTGTGGCAAGATATAAAAAAGGCGTAGACGGCAATTACCGCGCATCTATAGTAATCGGACGCACTTCAAGCGGGGGGCAGCGGCGAAAAACTGTCAAAGCCAAGACTGTCCGGGAACTGGAAAGGAAGCTTGCCGAACTGAAAGAGCGGTATAACCGTGGTATGGACTTTGACGCCGCGAAAGCAACAGTCGGGCAGTGGGCCGACAGATGGATCGAGTTATACAAAAAGCCGACAGTTGGTGCGTCTACGATTGAAAACACCAGGTCGATTCTCAACAAACACATCCTTCCGCGTATCGGTCATTTGGCCGTCGGTGATGTCCGACAGTTCCAACTCCAGGAGATCATGAACTTGCAAAGCGGCAAGTCAAAAAGCAACACTGTTAAAATTCACGGAGTGTTGAAACAAATGTTTGACAAGGCAAAGCAGGGCGGTCTGAGTCCGGACAATCCGGCTGAGTTCCTTGAGATACCTAAAACGGTGACTAATCCGCGCCGCTCCCTGACGCTCGCGGAACGCGACGCGGTCATTGCTGTTTGCCAAAAGCATAGGGCCGGAACTTGGGTGCTAATGATGCTGATGTGTGGGCTACGGCGGGGCGAAACGATCCCTCTTTCATGGAATGACGTCAACTTTGAAACCGGCATGCTGACTGTAGATAAATCAGCGGAGTTTATAAGCAACGTCGCGCACGCAAAAGCCACAAAAACAAATAGCGGAGTTCGGACAATTCCGATTCCGCCGCCCCTGATGGTTCGTCTTATTGCAGAAAAAGCCGAAAACAAATCAAGCCTGATATTCACCCCGGCAAAAAGTGACGGGATGCTCACGGAGACAAACTGCAAAAGGCTATGGAGCAGTTTCTACCGCGAGCTGGACATCGCAATGGGCGCGCAGTTGTACAGGAATCAGATCATCAAAACCAGCTTGCGGGACGGGATCACGCCCCATGCACTCCGGCATACTTTTGCGACAGACTTGTTTGAAATGGGCGTCGATCTGAAAACCGCGCAATATCTTCTCGGCCATGCTGATATAAAAACGACGGCAAATATATACACTCACATGCGCGATGAAATGCTATCCGAGACTCAAAAAAAGTTCGAGGAATTTTACGAGAGGGGAACGAGAGGGGAACAAAAACGTCGCAAAATCCTCTGAAGTCATTGAAACAACAAGGGTTACAGCTTTGCGACAATCCGCTTGACGTGCGGAGGGTCAGCGGTTCAAGTCCGTTATCGTCCACCAGAAAAACCCTGTAGTTGCAACGACTACAGGGTTTTTGGCTTTTGAGATGAGTTGAGATGAGTAATAAATAAAATGTACCGAGGCAACATGAGTTTCAAACCGGGGTTCCTGCACGACTTGTCACGTGGGATAGAGCCTGAGACAATTCAGCAATCATTCGTCGTGAATACCGTAAACTTCGTTAAGGTTCATTACGAAAAGTATGCCGGTACCCGGGTCGTCAATCTTCATGTGTGTTCTTATCGAGTTTACAACATCGTCCTTGATATCGGATCTGACAATAATAAATACCTCTTCCTTCTCAGGTTCGATCTCAATGGAAAAGACCTTCTGGACCTCGTGGATCCCCGCACCACGGGCGTTGATTATTGTGCCGCCTCTTGCTCCGGATTTACGTGCTGCGGCGACAACTTCTTCAGCCATGCCCCTGTCGACGACAACATATATTATCTGATACTTAGCATCTTTCATTTCGCTGACCCCCGCATTTTTTTCAACAATATTCCTGTGTCCGATAAATTGCAGAACCGGGATTGAAAAGCCGATCCCATGGTTGGGTTTATGAAACTTCAGTTCCTGGCCGATAGCTTTGAGCGCGTCGCTTGCTAGCTGGCTTTCCACTACCATAAAGACGATTTCTTTACGCTCTTCGTCAAGCCTCAAAAACTCCAGCAATCGATTGCATACCGTACCGCGGCCTATCGATATAGTCGCGCCTTGTACTCCTTGCTTTTTTGCAGCTTTGACAACACGAGAGGCAGCGCCCATGTTTACAACACAGCATAACATACAGAAATCCGCCATTGCTTGATCACACCTCGCTCTTTCTTGATTTGATATGATAAATCAGACCCAGAATCTGCAACGCTACGATTGGGGTCATCGCAACCATGGCAATAACTCCGAAGGAGTCCGCCAACATGCCGGCAGGGTCCTTGGCAGTGACTGAAGCCGCGCCTTGGGCGAAAGCAAGGCCAAATGTCGCGGTCATCGGCCCCGAGGCCACGCCGCCGGAATCAAAAGCGATTCCCACAAAAATTTTAGGCACGAAAAACGACAATATCAGTGCGATAGCATAGCCGGGCACAAGAAAATGCCACAACATCAGATCCTCCGCCACCAATCTTACCATCGCAAGAGCAACGGCAATCGCCACGCCAACTGCCAAAGTGATCAGTACCGTGATTCTTTTTATAGAACCGCTTGTGACGTCTTCGATCTGGTGTGTAAGGACGTGAACGGCCGGCTCCGTCAAAACGACAAGTAATCCCATTACAAATCCGAAGCCGACAAGAACTGCGGGATTTTCATATTCCGCCAGGCTTTGACCAACATAGGTACCTACGTCCAAAAAACCGGCATATACCCCGAGAAAGAACAGTATCAGCCCTATGAATGTATATAAAAAACCTATCAGAACTCTGATAAACTGTTTTTTACGAAGCTTGAACTTAATCTTTTGAAAGATAACGAACATAACCACAACGGGAGTTAAGCCAAAAATTGTTTTTTCTAAAACCGGCCATATTTCGTTTATAAACGGCCCTATCCTCGAATACATATCCACCGCGCCGAAATCCGCCGCAGCGTCTATGCCGTCGGTCCTGAAGAACATATTCAAGAGAAGTACCCCGACTACGGCGCCGGATGCCATTACCCCGACCAGCCCGAAACTGTCTTCCTCTCCGGCTAGGCTGTCTCTCTTCATTGAGGACATTCCCACAGAAAGCGCGAGCACGAGGGGGACCGTAACAGCGCCTGTCGCCGCGCCGGACGCATCGAAAGCAATAGCGAACATATCTGAAGAGGCGAAAAGAGCCATAAGTAGCGCGAACCCGTAAGCTGCGATAAATATCATGTTCAATCGGAATTGTTTGACGATCCTCGTTATTCCGATGAAGAGCATTGTCCCGGTGCCCAGCGCCACAACGAGGCGTATAAGGTCTCTGGGAATAGCGCCGTCCGTGACGCCGGCGACTTGGGCCGCCAGTACCTGCAAGTCAGGTTCGGCAAAGTTTATCAAAAAACCAAGAATGAAACCGACTACGATTACAAACAGCAATTTGTTTGATTTCACGAATGCTGTGGCCATGTGATCGCCAAAGGGTAAAATCCCCAAATCAACGCCAATCAGCAGGATGGTCATACCCAAGATAATAAATAACGCGCCTAAAATAAACCGGAACATCAATGCGGCTGAAAGCGGGGCAAAAGTAAAATGGAGTATAACTACAAAAACCACTACCGGAACGACCGCTGATATAACTTCCTTGAACTTGCTGAGTAGAATATTCAAACTTTATCAAATCTCCTTAATTACTTGTTGTTTTCGCGCCATGCTTCGATTTGCGCCATGCGTTCCTTTACACGCGCTTCCAGCCCTTGCTCTGTGGGCCGGTAGTACTCGCGCCCCGCGAGTGAATCAGGGAGGCATTGCATCATAGACAATTTGTCCTCAGTGTCATGAGCATACACATATCCCTTGCCGTAACCAAGCTCCTTCATGAGTCGGGTCGGGGCGTTGCGTATATGGAGCGGGACAGGCTCGGAAAGCATCTTTTCAGCATCTGCCGCCGCGTCGGCATATGCAAGGTACAGCGCATTGGATTTTGGGGCAATCGACATATAGACGGCGGCATGCGTCAAATGTACGCTGCATTCCGGCATCCCGATAAAGTGGCAGGCCTGATACGCCGCTACCGCAATCTCAAGCGCCCGGCTGTCCGCCATACCGATATCCTCACTTGCGAACCGAACGATCCTCCGCGCGACATACAGGGGGTCTTCGCCGGCCTGAAGCATTCTCGCAAGCCAGTATACTGCGGCCGATGCATCGCTGTTTCGCATGGATTTGTGCAGTGCGGAGATGATATTATAATGCTCCTCGCCGCCTTTGTCGTATATCAGTGACTTTTTGCTGATACACTGTTCGATAATTTCCATAGTAACGGTCGTACCGTTTTCGTTCGTGTTACCGTTGAGGATAACCATTTCCAAAGTGCTTAGCGCGACACGTGCGTCGCCGTTGGCAAAGCCCGCGATGATGCCGAGCATCTCATCGGTGATAAGGATTGTCTGGTCCTGAAAGCCGCGAGGGTCCGCGAGCGCTTGCTTCAGGAGTTTGAACAACTCATCCTGGCCGAGAGCGTGAAGAACAAATACGCGGCAGCGTGACAATAGCGCCGAATTTACCTCAAACGACGGGTTTTCAGTCGTCGCACCGATAAGGATTATGCTGCCCTTTTCGACAAAGGGCAAAAAAGCATCTTGCTGAGCCTTGTTGAATCGGTGTATCTCATCTATGAACAGAATGGTTTTTTCGCCCATCATGCTCATACTTTCAGCCTGTTGCATGACTTCCCTGATTTCCTTGATGCCACTGGTAACGGCGCTGAAAGTAATAAACCCGGCCTTCGTTCTGCCCGCTATTATCCGTGCGAGCGTTGTTTTGCCAACGCCGGGCGGGCCCCAGAAAATCATTGAGGAGACCATATCTTTGTCTATCATCCGGCGAAGAACCTTGCCCTCGCCCAGAAGATGGCTCTGCCCGACAAAATCAGCCAGATCCCGCGGTCGCAGCCGGCTTGCAAGGGGGCCAAAAGGCTGTGACGTTTCAAACATGGACCGCTGTCTGTAGTTTGTCATTAATGGATACCTCGCGGCAAATCTGTACAGCATGAATACGACAAGAAGTCTTCTAAGACGCCCCTACTCGATTCTTACGGCTTCGACATTCAGACATTTTCCGGTTTCGGTATCGATCTCGAATACCGCGCCCTCGATTTTTCCGGGTCCTTGCGCAGGTTCAAAGCGTTTTGGAGGGTTGCCCAAAAACCGGGATATCGGCTGCTCCGGACTCATGCCGATTATGGAGTCCCTAGCGCCGGTCATACCCAAATCGGTGATATAACCTGTTTTGCCGGGGAAAACGCGGCAATCAGAAGTCTGCACATGTGTGTGCGTGCCCCACACCGCCGAAACGCGCCCATCCAGATAATGAATCATAGCGAACTTCTCACTCGTAGCTTCTGCGTGTATTTCAACGAGTATGATATTTGTCTCTGTCTGCTTCAGAATTTTGTCGGCTTCGAAAAAAGGGTTTTCACTGCCGATATCCATACCGCTGCGGCCGACAAGGCTGATAACGCATACGTTGCCGAAAGACGTCTCAAAGATGCCCCACCCGCGTCCCGGAACCTGCGGCGCAAAGTTAGCGGGCCGTAGGATATATCTGTTATTTTCAAGAAACGGGATGATTTCGCGCCTGCTCCATGTGTGATTACCAAGAGTGATGACGTCCGCGCCGGCGTTGTGGAGCGACTGCGCCATTATGTCGGTAATGCCGAGTCCGGACGCATTTTCGCCGTTTACAACAGTAAAGGCGGCGGAATACAGTTTCTTTAAGCCTCTTAGCTTTTCTGTCAGGATACTTATCCCGACAGGCCCGCAAACATCTCCGATCGCAAGTATGTTAATACTCATTACCTCTCCAAAGTAAAAGGATTGCCCGGCGCGGGGAGTGTATAAGTGTATAGTTCTACACGATTATTCTTATCGCGGCGGGGCAGTTTGTTATTTCAACTTCTCTGTGTTTGCCGCCGAATTCGCCGTCTACAGTCCACGGTATGTCGTCCGCAAAAATGAATTTCACCTTTGACGAGTGCAGCATCTGAATGCTTTCCCCATCGTAGCTGGCTGTCGCTACACCTGTAAGTATGTCAAGAAAATCGGCGAGATTGATTGGCTGCTTAACCAAAATGACTTCAAACATTCCGTCGGCAAGGTCAACACGTTCGGGGTCAAGCTTTACAAATCCGGCTACTGAGGTGGAATTTACTACGCCGCCGAAGATAAAGTCGCCCTCTACAGTGCCGCCGTCGTATTCGACGATGGTGTATCGCGGTTTTATCGCGGTCATGCCCGCAATGCCGCCAAGAATATAAGCAAAATGGCCAAGCGCACGCTTAGCGCTTTGGGGTGTTTGATACGAGACGCCCGTAAAAGCCCCAAATGCAGCGATATAAGTAAAATACTTGCCTCCAAAGATTCCGATATCCAATGGTCGCGGCTTTCCGTTGAGTATGGCTTGAGCGGCGGCGGACGGTAATTTTGGCAGAGCGAGGGAGGTGGCTACGTCATTGGAGGTTCCGGCGGGAATGTATCCGACAGGCACGCAGGCGCCGCTTTGCATCAAGCCTGAAACAACCTGGTTGAGCGTACCGTCCCCTCCGACGCAAACAATCAAATCGTGCAGCTTTGCGTACTCATAGGCCAGACTTTCCGCGGTATGGCTGCCGGTAAAATAGACCGTTACTATGTAGTCTCTGCCGCACAAATGAGTCAAGATAGTGCCAAGGGCGGACTTCGAGAGTCCTCTGCCGGAAAATGGGTTTACGATAAGCATCATCTTACGAGTCATAATTACACCAAAGTCCGGACATCATGTGGTTTAGCTATGTGTCCGTAATGTAGCCGGCTGGCTATGGGAGGAGCCTGACCCTGAGCACGCCATTGACTTCACTGAGTTTCCCGACGAGGCCGTCAGCGAGAGAAGATATGTCGAGCATTGTGTATGAGGGGGTCCGCTTTCCTTTGCTGCTGGCATTGAATATATTCTCAATGTTAATGCCAAAAGAGGAGATAGCGGCGGTGACTTTCGCGATAACATCCGGCACGTTGTCATGGATGACGCACACGCGGGAATCGCCGGTGCGGGGAAAGTAGGCGTGCGGCATGTTGACTGAGTTTAGTATGTTGCCGCTTTCTATATACTCAATTATCTCATTGCATGCCATGCCTACGCTGTTATCTTCGCTCTCGGGCGTGGATGCCCCAAGATGCGGGATCGAGATAACACCGGGAGCGTCGGCGGTCTTCGCGTTGGGAAAATCGGTAACATAGCAAGAAACATCCCCGGACTCAAGGGCCACCAAAATGTCTTCATCGCAAACAAGCTCTGCGCGGGCGAGGTTTATTATGCGTACGCCTTTCTTCATCTTGGCTATGGTGTCCTTATTTATCAAATGGTGCGTAAACTGCAAATAGGGTAGGTGGAGCGAAATATAGTCGGAGTTTTGGAAAATCATGTCGATGCTGTTGGCCTGAATGATGTCTGAATTCAGCCTCCACGCGCTTTGTACCGTCAGGTATGGGTCATGACCGTATACTTTCATGCCGAGGCAGCTGCATGCGTGGGCGATTTTAGAGCCTATCGCGCCAAGGCCGATAACTCCGAGGGTTTTAGCGAAAATCTCAGGACCGGCAAACTTGGATTTATTCTTTTCCACGAGTTTGGCGATGTCGTCGCCTTCCTGTGCGATTGACTTGACCCACTCCACGCCGCCGATTATATCGCGGGAACCCAGAAGCAGCGAGCACAGGACAAGTTCCTTCACAGCTTCGGCGTTTGCGCCGGGTGTATTGAAAACCACAACGCCTTTTTCGGCACAGCGGTCAACTGGAATATTGTTTACGCCGGAACCCGCGCGGACGATGCACAGCAACTCGGGATTGATTTCCAAGTCGTGCAAGTTCGCGCTTCGCACGATTATAGCGGTGGGATCTGCAACATCAGGTGACACGGAATACTTCGCGCTGTCCAGTCTACTGAGGGCCGAAGCCTTGATTTTGTTAAAGGTTTTTACTTTATGCATTTCATATTACCATCACCTATCTGTTTTTTTCAAATTCACGCATGAATGCGGCAAGTTTTTCGACGCCCTCAAAAGGCATTGCGTTATATATGGACGCCCTCATGCCGCCAACAAGGCGATGGCCTTTCAGATTTTCAAAACCTGCTGCCGTTGCGGCTTTAATGAACTTTGCGTCGAGCTCTTCGTCAGAGGTCCTGAATGTGACGTTCATATCGGACCGAGAGGCCTTTTCGGCAGGGCCGACAAAAAGCTCACTTTCATCGATCGTATCGTATAGCACTTTGGCCTTCTCAGACTTGATTTTTTGCATACCCTCGAGCCCGCCTTGCTCGTCCATCCATTTCATCATCAGACCGAGCATGTAGATGACATAGCACGGAGGTGTATTGTGCATTGAGTCGGCATCGGCGGTGACCTTATAGCTCAATAGCTTGGGCGTCAGCGGAAGCTCGCCGCCAAGAAGGGTCTTGTCGATGATCACGACTGCCATGCCCGCCGGCGCCATGTTTTTCTGGACTCCTGCGTATATGACGCCGAATTTGGATACATCAATGGGAAAAGACATGATATTCGACGACATATCGCAGACAAGCGGGACCCCGCCGGTTTCGGGAATATACTTCCATTCGGTGCCAAAAATGGTGTTGTTGGCGCAGTAATGGAAATAAGATGCATCCGAAGAAACTTTAATATCCTCCTGCGCAGGGATATATGTGTGGTTTCGGTCTTCGGATGAACAAGCAACGTTAATATCGCCGTATTTCTTTGCTTCTTTCATTGCAAGGCCCGAAAAGCTGCCGGTGACCGCATAGTCAGCCTTGCCGGTTTTTCCGATAAGGTTCATCGGTATGGCAGAAAACTGCAGCGTTGCGCCGCCATGTGTAAACAGTATCTCATGGCTGTCCGGGACTTTCATGAGACGCTTGAGATCTGCCACTGTTTCCTCGAAAATGGAAATATACGCCTTACTCCTATGGCTAATTTCCATGACCGACATTCCCGTGCCCCGGAAATTCACCATCTCGTCGGCTGCTTGCCGCAAAACTGAAAGCGGCAAAACAGACGGGCCTGCTGAAAAATTGATTTTTCTCTCTGATGACATGACGACCTCCATAATTTTATTATTTTAATAATTTCACATAAATGTCCGTATAGCAACTATACCCGAGGGCCTCAGCGGCCCCGTGTAATGATTATAGCCCATGGGCACATTTTTGTCAAAGAAAAAGCTGTATTTCTACTTTTCTATTTTTTGTGCAATTTTTATTTTTTGTGCTTGACAAAACGAAAAATTCATCTATAATGTGCTAATAAACCGTTGACTGAGAGTGAGTAGCCTGCGTTACAAAGTTTTAGAGAGCTGCGGATGGTGGAAAAGCGGCACGGCGGCGAAGGTGAATGGACTCAGGAGGGCAAGCTGAAAGGCATTAGCACAGGTGTGTAAGCCGAGTATGTGAGACGGAGGCGGCTCTTCGTAAAAAAAGGCCGGCGCATGAACGTGCGCGACGAGTGGGCGCTTTTTACGCGTCAAGCCGGGTGGCACCGCAGGAGTATGTATATCTCCTGTCCCTGCAAATTATTTTGTAGAGGCAGGAATTTTTTATGGCCTGTCTCAGAAAGGGGAAACAGCAATGTCAGCAA
>Ga0099364_10007795_pt1 | contig 15217 bp, 15 predicted proteins | sample TergutTh196P3_FD_73070 | JGI IMG/M metagenome (GOLD analysis project Ga0099364, IMG submission 73070) | Microcerotermes parvus P3 segment gut microbial communities from Pointe-Noire, Republic of the Congo - Th196 P3 | ecosystem: Host-associated > Arthropoda: Insects > Digestive system > Gut ... | reverse complement strand
TTTCAGCATTGGTCGCAGAAGTAGACCGCATTGCATCCCACGCGCAATTCAACGGAATGAATCTGCTTACCGGCAGGTTTGCCCGTCTGCGTGGTGAGAACGTCGTTACTGCATCTATGTGGTTCCATATTGGCGCCAACATGGATCACAGAACTCAGGTGTTTATCGGAACCATGAGTGCAAAAGCTCTTGGAATCCGGAACGTCGGAGACGAATCAATTCTCTCACTGTCCGCACCGGACAGTGCCAACCGTGCCATTGGAACTCTTGACGAGGCGATAAAGATCATCAATAAGCAAAGAGCAGATCTTGGCGCCTACCAAAACCGCCTGGAACATGCTGTCCGCGGCCTCGATGTTGGGGCTGAAAATCTGCAGGCTTCTGAATCCAGAATCCGCGATGCCAATATGGCTAATGAGACTGTTAAGTACACCACTAACCAGATCCTCACTCAAGCCGGCACCGCAATGCTGGCGCAGGCCAACCAGAGAGGTCAGACGGTTCTTCAGCTTCTGCGTTAATAATAATTCTTTTGATGGCGGTGCAGCATTATTTGCTGCGTAAAACCGCCATCATTAGTAATTTAACACAGAGCCGTCTCGGGAAGGCGCCCAGCATCTAAGATTTAGGTGCTGGGTTACTTTTTTTTTCGGGTTTACCAGAGACTGTCTTCTATATAAAGGCATAGTGCATGATAAACCGGTAAATGAAGTTCCTGAATTTCGTAAGTTTCTGCTCCTGGAACACAAATACAAATATCGCATACAGCTTTTAATTTTCCGCCGTTTTTTCCTGTTAAACCAATTACCTTAAGACCAGCGGCTTTTGCTGTCAAAGCCGCGTTATACACATTTTCTGCGTTTCCTGATGTAGAGATACCCCAAAATACATCGCCTTTTTTCCCAAAGACCTGGCATTGCTGTGCAAACACCAAAGCATGATCAACATCATTGCAAAATGCTGTTGTAAGGGAATTATGATGATTAAGTGAAATCGCAGCTATGCCTGCCTGTAATTTTTCTGCGAGCTTTGCACCCTTTTTTGCATCAAGCTCTAAAAGTTTTTTGGCAAGCTCTTTTTCAATTGGCCGTTTTTTGCAGAAAGATTTAATCAGCTCCCCGCATATATGATCCGCATCTGCTGCGCTGCCGCCGTTTCCGCATAAAAGATATTTTCTGCCTGCTCTTGCTGTTTCTACAAGCAAATCACCTGCAGCCATAATATCTTCTGCACAGGATTCCAGCTCCGGGAAACGCTTTATAAGTTTTTCAAAAATGTGCTTTGACATAATGCCTCCAGGTTTTGCTGAATTAGTCATTTATTGATCCATTGTACAATAGAAATACATAAGTTACTATTAAATAGTGACATACAGAAAAACTAAAATTGTAGGTTCCCTGGGGCCTTCATCATGCGATGATATTATAGTAAAAGAGCTGATCCTTGCAGGCATGAATATTGCGCGCCTTAATTTTTCTCATGGAGATCATGAAACTCACGGTGCTTCTATAGATAGGGTAAGGCGTATTTCCGATATGCTGGAAATCCCTGTTGCAATTCTTCTTGACTTAAAAGGCCCTGAGATTCGTACAGGCATGGTGGAACATGACGGTAAAATTACCATTAATGAAGGTGACAGTGTTATTGTTACTATAGATGATTGTCTTTGTAAAGCAGTTGAGGACTTAAACCCTGCCCGTATTTCAATTTCCTGGAAACAAGCCCCTAAAAAATTACAGAAAGGGCACCGCATTTTGATTGCAGACGGGCTTTTGGAACTTGAAGTAATGCTTGTTTCAGGTGATGAAATCAAATGCCATGCAAATAATACAGCCTGCATTGGAAGTAAAAAAAACGTCAACCTTATAGGTATTCATGCAAACCTTCCCATTATGGCAGAGCAGGATAAAAAAGATATTGCATTTGGTGTAAAAATGGGCGTAGATTTTATTGCTGCAAGTTTTGTTAGTTTTCCGCATGAGATTACAGAGATTAAAAAGTATCTTCTAAGCCTTGGTTCCGGTATAAAAATTATTGCTAAAATTGAAAACGGCGAGGGAGTAGACAATATAAAAAAAATTGCCGAACTTGCAGACGGCATTATGATTGCACGCGGAGACCTTGGTGTGCAGCTTCCAACTGAGAAGATCCCCCTCATACAAAAGTATATTATCAGTATCTGCCGCAAGATTGGGAAACCTGTTATAACTGCAACACAGATGCTGGAATCAATGGTTGTAAATCCACGACCCACACGTGCAGAACTTACAGATGTGGCAAACGCGATCTTTGACGGCACTGATGCTGTCATGCTCTCTGGCGAAACAGCTAATGGAGCATACCCGGTCGAAGCAGTAAAGACCATGGTTAAAATTGCGCTTACTGTTGAGCAGTCAAATGAGTTTTGTTCACGAATGAAAAATTTACATAGCGAATGTTTTGCTGATGCGCATAATTCCAGAGAAAATATGGCTGTTATCATGGCCAAGGCCGGAGTTGAAATGGCCATGGCTATAAACGCGAAAGTTATATTAACTCCAACTTTTCATGGCAATACAGCTCGCCTTTTAAGTGTGTTTAGGCCTGCAGAGCCTGTTTTTGCAATAACACCTGATGAGCGTGCTATACGGGATATGTTATTATACTGGGGAGTCTATCCTTTCTATGGTCCGCCTGCAGAAGAAACCGAGGAAATGATCCGTAACTCAATGAAGATAGTAATTGATACAGGCATAGCAGGCATATCAGATAAGGTAATGCTTGTTGCCGGATTTCCCTTAAAAAGTCCAAACATGGTAAACGCGCTTCGAGCCCTGATCCTTGGAACAGTTCTTGCAAGCGCCAATTCCGGCGGCAGCGCAAACCCAAAAATAAAGCGCGCCCAAGGCAGGGTTATTCACGCACTAACACCACAAGATGCACGCAATATTATCAAAAAAAGTGACGGCGAAATTCTTGTGTGCGATGTTTTGACAGATGAATACACTCCCATACTGCGCATGGTAAACGGCGTTATATGCGAAGGTGTTTTGGAAATCAGCGAGGCAAAATTACGCATGATCAATCCTGAACTTGTGTGGCTTACCCATATATTCAATGCTTCCAAAAAACTTGAGTCAGGACTTACAGTAACCATTGATGCGGAACAGCTGCTTGTATACGAAGGCGTGATCTAGGACTTACTCAAGTATTGTAATCTCTACACGGCGGTTTTGGCTTCTTCCTGCTTCATTTACATTATCAGCAATTGGTCTTGTGCCGCCCCATCCATTGTATATAAAACGATCTGCACTTATGCCTCTTCGAATAAGTTCATCTGTCATGCGCCTTGCCCTTTCAATAGAAAGCGTCATCTCGCCCTGCGGGTTCCCAACCGATGCAGTATGGCCTTCCACAAGGAATGTGCGGTCAGGGATTTGCATAAGAGCCTTTGCAATTAGGTCAAGGCGGTATGTTTCTTCAGGAAGGAATTCCGCGGAATCCGGTACAAAGCGTATATCTCTGATCGTTAGGCGTATGCCTTCGAGAATCGGTTCAACGTCAAAACCAAATCCCTCAAAATCCGGGGCAGTAATTTCTTCCAGAGATGTAATCAGCTCTACACGATCCATTGGCACTATGGGCTGGCCAAATGTTAATATAAAACCCTGGAGTCTTACTGTAGAATTGTCTGCCATTGTATATGTTACATTCAGATTATCCTGCATAAAAAGCAAAAGCCCATCCTCAACACGAATAAGGATATCAACCCTGTGGCTTCCCTGCACAGATAATATATCATGTTCTCTGGGAATATCACTTCTATCAGAGCCCTGTCGTTGAGAGTCGATGAATCTTTGAAGTGCAGGGTCAAGGTTTTCGTTTTCTTCCGGCAATTCTTTTCGATAGCGGCTGGCATAGCTTGCAGCAATTCTGTGCACCCACATATCTCTGTACATTTCTATGCCGCGATATTCATACTCTGCTATAAAAGGGATTATCACAAAATGCCCTGTATTAAAAGGATCAGTTGCATACGATCCCGGAGCAGTCCACCTTGAACCTGGCATTACTGGCTCATCCGGGAAAACAGGGAAATCCCTCATCCTGGGAAAACCCCTGTCTTCTTCCATTATAATGGCGCCATTGTTCAAAACCTCAAAACTTACAGGCACCATCTTGTCCACTGCTTGCGCGGCATGCTGCATATCACGCAGGGTATTTTGCATAACAAAAAAGCTACCATTAAAAAAAACGCTTGAGCTGCCCTGGTTCTCTCTTGTTTGACTTGGAAGCATATTTGCCCTTACTTCAGTAAGAACATGACCAATATATCTGTTGTTATTGTATCTGAGTAAATTCGATCTCTCGACAATTGAATAAGCACCAGCTCCTGTCATACCTAAAGTCATGGACCCTGTTATACTTTGCCCATGGGATTGTGGGCATATAAGTAATATCCCTTTTAGGACAAGGTATAAAACAGCTGTTTTCTTCATATTATATTTGTCGGCTGAATGCTATTCCCATATTGCATAAAGAAAAACATTGGTATGGATTATCGTAATTTTGTCACCGCTTGTATATGTACTGCCACCACCATCAGCTCTGGTATTCCAATGTACAAAAACATACCCTGATCTACTGAGTTCTCCTTTATCAAGAACAATAGCTTCCATACCTGTTGTGTATCTGTTGGTATCATTGGGAGGAAAACCTGTTACATTATTCGCATTTGCGTAATATAAAACTGAATATGTTCTGTCTGCCGGAGGTGAACCGCACCCCAATACCATAAAAGCAATTACAAGTATTAATGCAATTAAAATTTTTTTCATATAAACCGCCAATAAGACATATTTTAAGATAGTTCATTTTATGTCTGTGTATACTAAAATGCAAGCGTGCGGATTTCCAAGCTGGCGGTTGGCAGGCGGGCGGCAGCATTATGGCGCAGGTTAGGAAATGTTTTTTTTCATTGCGGAGAAAGTTATTTGGTGGTATTATTATAGATGATGGAAAACGAAGTTAATATTCCAGCTATAGGTGAAGTATTGGCTTCAGAGTTCTCATTAAAGGTAATGTCAGCTTAATGTACATCAGCACTGTTTTAATCATAGTTGGGTTTACCCTTATAGTTTTTGGTCTATATTTTAAAAAGAAATTTTCAAAAATAGCAGATTTTTTAAGTGATATGGAAAAAGAAAACGAATTAATAGAAAACTCTGAAACAAAGACAACAACAGGTGGGGAAGAGCATGATCACAGGTGAGCTTAAAAATAAAATCGATTCAATATGGACCATGTTCTGGACAGGCGGTATAACAAATCCTCTGGATGTGATTGAGCAGATTACTTACTTAATTTTTATCCGTGACCTGGATGATATAGACAATATCCGAACAAAAGAAAGCGTCATGCTGGGTGTGCCTTATAAAAGTATTTTTGATTCAAACAAGAAGCAATACAAATGGTCTGTATTTAGGGATTTTCCTGCTGTAAAAATGTACGAAGTAATACAGGATAAAGTATTCCCCTTTATTAAAAAACTTCATGAAGATAAGCAAAGCAGTTATTCCAAATACATGGCTGATGCAATTTTTAAAATACCAACGCCTCAGCTTCTGGAAAAAGTTATAACCGCGCTTGATGCAATTGACTGGAAAAATAAAGATCTCAGGGGAGATTTATATGAGTACCTGCTTTCTAAACTGACAACTGCCGGAACAAACGGCCAATTCAGAACACCCCGGCATATTATACGCCTTATGGTAGAACTTCTTGCCCCCAAGGGCGAAGATATAATCTGCGATCCTGCCTGCGGAACTTCTGGTTTTCTCGTGTCCGCTGGTGAATACCTGAAAGAAAAATATCTTAATGAAATTTTTTACAACAAAAAACGAAAAGACCACTATATGAACAATATGTTTCATGGATTTGACATGGATAGAACCATGCTTCGCATAGGCGCCATGAATATGATGACCCATGGTATTGATAACCCTGATATTCAATACAGGGACAGCCTTTCTGATCAAAATACAGATACCAATAAATATACCATTATCTTGACAAATCCTCCGTTTAAGGGAAGCCTTGATTACGATATTGTTTCAACAGACATACTCAAAGTGACCAAAACAAAAAAGACCGAACTTTTGTTTTTAGCTCTTATTCTGCGAATGTTAAAAACCGGCGGACGCTGTGCTTCTATAGTACCGGACGGTGTTCTTTTTGGTGCATCCAATGCACACAAGTCAATAAGAAAAGAGATAATCGAAAATCATCGCCTTGAAGCAGTCATCTCCATGCCTTCTGGTGTTTTTAAACCTTATGCAGGGGTTTCCACTGCTATACTAATTTTTACCAAGACCGGACATGGCGGTACTGAGAATGTGTGGTTCTATGATATGCAGTCTGATGGTTACAGCCTGGACGATAAGCGCACAGAACTTGCAGTCAGCGATATCCCTGACATTGTAAAGCGTTTTCACTCCATGGAAAAAGAAAAAAACCGTAAACGTACAGACCAGAGCTTCCTTGTTCCCATGGCTGAGATAGTTGGCAATGATTACGACCTGTCCATTAACAAGTACAAGCAGAGCGCTTATGTTGCTGAAAAGTATCCGCACCCACGCGAGATTCTGGCAGAGATTAACAAACTAGAACGGGAAATAACAGAGGGTCTGAAAGTTTTGGGGAAGATGATTGATGAGTAAGTGGGACAAGGTGCGGCTGGGAGATGTTCTTCTGTATGAACAACCCACAAAATATATTGTTGAAAACACGGATTATTCTAATGATTATAAAACCCCTGTGCTTACCCCTGGGCAAACCTTTGTTTTAGGATATACCAATGAAACCAATAATATATATGGTAAAAATTTACCTTGTATTATTTTTGATGATTTTACAACAGCGATAAAATTTGTTGATTTTCCTTTTAAGGTTAAATCATCAGCTATGAAAATATTAAATAATGATAAAACTTTGACTGACATACGGTATTTATTTTATTATATGTTAACAATTAAGATAGATACAGAATTGCATAAACGCTATTGGATTTCTGAATACTCAAATTTATTTATAAATTTACCTAATCTAAATACACAAAAAAAGATAGCCGATATTTTGGATAAAATAACAGGTTTAATTAGTTTACGCAAGGAGCAAATTAAAAAACTCGATCTGCTTGTCAAAACCCTATTTATCGAACTGTTTGGGGATCCGGTAGTGAACCCAATGGGGTGGGAGGTGAAACGGCTTGGTGATATAACAAATATTGGTTCAAGCAAACGAATTTTTGCTCATGAATATGTTGATTATGGGATTCCATTTTATCGCACAAAAGAAATTGTTGAATTGAGTCAAGGACATCTAATTAAAAACGAACTTTTTATCTCATTTAACAGGTTCCAAACAATTGCTGAGGAAAATGGTTATCCTAAATTTGATGATTTATTAGTTTCTGCAGTAGGTACAATTGGAGTAATATGGGTAATTAATACAAAAGAATCATTTTACTACAAAGATGGGAATCTGATCTTAATCAATAAATGTGATATGATGCATAGTTTCGTGCTTAAAATGATACTAGAGAGGTTGATAAAAGAACAAGCTGACCATCTTTCTGCTGGTAGCGCTTATAATGCTTTAACAATAGTAAAATTAAAAGAGTTGTATATCCCTCTCCCCCCACTCGCCCTGCAAACCCACTTTGCTGAAATAGTGCAAGAGGTCGACAAAATAAAATTTGTCATGCAGGAAGGGCTTAATAAACTTGAATTGACTTATAAAGCCCTAATGCAGCAGTATTTTGATTGACAATATAGACTAAATATAGTACCATAAAAAGATAGGAGTATATAATGATTAATCTTGCAGAAGATATTAAACCTATTTCTTATGTAAAGGCCAATACTGCCAGAATTTTAAAGCAAATTGAAGAAAAGAATAACCCACTTGTTATAACCCAAAATGGCGAGGCAAAGGCTGTCTTAATGGATGTAAAACAGTATCAGCATATTATGGAATCCATTAATCTATTAAAAATTCTTTCCATTGGAGAGAATGATATTAAAAACAAAAGAATCTATACCCATGAAGATTTGGAGAAAAGAATTAATGCTATTTTGAGTTAGGGATTGTAAGCCATGAAGCAGGAAAAAGTACAGATAATATGGTCAAAAGATGCTGGCGATGAATTAATCAAAATTATTTCTTATATTAAAAATAATACAGGGAGAATTACTGCGCTAAAAATCTACAATAAAATTAATGATAAAATAAAAAAAGTATCAGGGAATGCTGCTGGAAGAAGAATAGCGCCTTTATTAGAGGAGTTTGGAATAACCGATATTCATCAATTAAATATTAATCCATGGATTATATATTATAGAGTAGATAAAAAAGTAATGAAAATTATTTCCATTATAGACAGCAGAAGAAATCTGGAAGAAATACTTTATAAAAAAGTTATTGATGGAAAAATAAAACCTCAATAATATGCCGATTTTATCCTAAGTGCGATACTTAGGAGGAAATCATGGTAGATATGCTTATAACAGAAATTAAACAAGGTATGATGTCTTGTCTTGATAATGCCCAAATGGAACGACTGGATCATGTGTTAAAGCATTGTTTTTTTGATGTTATCGTTGAAGCAAAAGGCTATTCTTGTATTCTGGACAATAATAACAATGATGAATTGTTGAATATGTTTTTAGCAGCAAAACAAGTGGAGAGCTGTTCAAAAAGAACATTGTATTATTACCAGTCCACAATAAAAAAAATGTTTCAATGTATAAAAAAACCAATTCGACACATCACAACTGATGATTTACGGCAATACATCGCAGACTATCAGGGAAAAAGTCGGGCAGGAAAAGTATCTTTAAACAATATACGGAATATAATGTCAACATTTTTTTCTTGGATGGAAAATGAAAGCCATATTCTAAAAAACCCTGTGCGTAGGATTCGTAAACTTAAAATCGCTCAAATGATAAAAGAGACTTATTCTGATGAATCAATGGAAAGATTACGGGATTATTGTAAATCTTCAAGAGACCTTGCAATTATCGATCTTTTATCTTCTACAGGTATGCGGGTTGGTGAGTTGGTAAAACTTAACCGAAATGATATTGATTTTGTAAACCGCGAATGTATTGTTTTTGGGAAAGGTGAAAAAGAACGGGCTGTCTATTTTGATGCAAAAACAAAACTGCATATACAGGATTATTTGCTAAAGAGAGATGATAATAACCCTGCACTTTTTGTCAGTATGTTAAAACCATACAATCGATTACAGATCAGCGGTATTGAAATAAGGCTTCGTAATCTTGGGAAACAATTGAATATTCCAAAGGTTCATCCACATAAATTTCGCAGAACACTTGCAACAAAAGCAATTGATAAGGGCATGCCCATTGAGCAGGTTCAACATTTATTGGGGCATCAGAAAATTGATACTACACTGCAATATACCATGATAAACCAAAACAATGTAAAGATTTCCCATAAAAAATACATTTCCTGATAAAACCCTATTTATCGAACTGTTTGGGGATCCGGTGACGAACCCAATGGGGTGGGAGGAAAAAACATTAGGAGAGGTATTCATCATAATTGATGGGGACAGAGGAGAAAATTACCCAAAAGGAGAAGACTTTTTTGATAATGAGTACTGTCTTTTTTTAAATACTGGTAATGTTACTCATAATGGTTTTAATTTTTCTAAGACACAATTCATAACTAAAGAAAAGGATATAAAATTGAGAAAAGGACGCTTAATACGTGGAGATATTGTTGTAACAACCCGCGGAACAGTTGGAAATGTTGCTTTCTTTGACAATAGTGTCCTTTACGATGTCATTAGAATTAACTCTGGTATGGTGTTGTTGAGGGATTATAATGATTATATAAACCCGAGTTACTTCATTCAGTTAATCCGTTGTTTTGGGATAATGACACAATATTTGTCAGGAAGTGCACAACCACAATTACCTATCTCAAGCATGCAAAATATAAAACTTACCCTCCCCCCACTCGCCTTACAAACCCGCTTTGCTGACAGGGTGCAAGAGATCGATAAAATAAAATTTGTCATGCAGGAGAGGTTAAATAAACTAGAAAATGGTATTGACACCAATTATTATGTACATTATTATGTACATAGGGAGTAATTAGTGTTTTCTTTTGAGGATAAAACATTTACTTGGGTTGAGCAGAAAAATCAGATGAATATTGAGAAACATGGTTTGTCCTTTCAGGAAGCGGCGTTGGTTTTTCTTGACCCCTATCTTGTAATACGGTATGACGAAGCTCATTCCACACAAGATGAATCACGATGGAAGGGTATTGGTGTTATTGGAAGTGATCTTTTATTGTCTGTTATTTTTACAGAAGTAAAAGGTAAGGAAGTGCGGCTTATTTCTGCAAGAGAAGCCAGTAAAAATGAGAAGGAGAAATATATTGAAAACATCAGTCAAATTTTCGGATCTTAATAGTTTGTCATTACCATCTGATAAACGTCTCAAAGAAATAAAAGCTTTCAAGAACAAAGATTTTTCTGATAACCCGGAATGGACAGAAGAAGATTGGAAAAAAGCCCGGCCTGCTCATATTAAAATACCTAAAACAGAAATCCATACAAAAATTGATACAGACATTTTAAATTGGTTAAAAAGTGAAGGCAGGGGATATCAAGCCAGATTGAACGCTGCCCTTCGTTTTGCCATGCGTAATGGTTTTCAAAGCAGTTCTTCCATGTAGAAAGCGGAGAACAGCCATTGACAAACTTTGACTTCCTGAAAGCTGAATCACAGTTTTCCTCTTTTTCTGATACTGCAATAGCTGCAGAGATGATTTACCGCATTGACACTGCTTCTTCAGTGGTTAATTGCCGCAGAGCCATGGAGTTTGCGGTTAAATGGATGTACACAGCTGATGCTGAATTAAAAATGCCATACCATGATCAGTTGACCACTTTAATTAATACAGATGAATTTAAAGACTTGATCGGAAAGGATAAATTCAAGCGCCTGGATTTTATACGTAAATTAGGTAATACTGCCAATCATACTCCAAAAAAAATTAACAAAGATCAAGCCAAACTTGCTCTAAGAAATCTCCATGCTTTCATGGATTTTATTGTTTACTGTTATGGAAATAATTATACCCAGACAAGTTTTGATGAATCTTTTTTGGACAATCAGATTGATGAATCAAAAATACCAAAGCAGCAAAATAATGATATTAAATCATTAGAAGAATCTTTTGAAAAACTTAAAATTGAAAATGAGGCTCTTAAAGAAAAATTAACAAAGCTGAGAAAACTTAAAGTAAAAACCTATGTAAGCTCTACACTTGATATGACTGAGGCGCAAACTCGTAAATCTTTTATCGATCTTATGTTGAATGCAGCAGGATGGGAAAGAGGCAAAAATTGGATTGATGAATTTGAAATAGAACGAATGCCCAATAAGACGGAAACAGGGGTGGCTGATTATGTTTTATTTGGAGATGACGGCAGACCGCTGGCAGTGATTGAAGCCAAAAGAACCAGTATAGGCCTTGAAAAAGGCAGACAGCAGGCAAAATTGTATGCAGATGATTTGGAACGCCGATATGGAAGACGACCAGTAATTTTTCTGACCAATGGAATTGAAACTAATATATGGATCGATCAGGATAATGGGTCACCAGAACGTCAGGTATCCGGTGTTTTTTCAAAACGGGATCTGGAAAAAGAATTTAATAAAACGGAAATGCGCTCTGGTCTGGGTGGCGCTTCCATAAACAGCAGTATAACTGATCGTTATTACCAAAAAGAAGCTATTAGAGCTGTGTGTGAAGCTTTTGATAATCGCAGACGAAGAAAAGCCCTGCTTGTAATGGCAACGGGCAGCGGAAAAACCCGAACAGTCATGTCTTTGGTCGATGTTCTTTCCAGGCAGGGGTGGATTAAAAATTTCTTATTCCTGGCAGACCGTAATGCTTTGGTAAAACAGGCAAAAGGGGCATTCCAAAATCATTTACCGGATATTTCTGTAACAAATCTGGTAGAAGATAAAAGTAATCCCAATGCCAGGGGGGTGTTTTCTACTTATCAGACAATGATAAATCAAATTGATGAAAGCACCTATGATGATGGCAGTCTGCTTTATACTCCCGGACATTTCGATCTGATAATTGTTGATGAGGCACATCGAAGTATTTACAATAAATATAAGGAAATATTTTTATATTTTGATTCGCTTCTTGTTGGACTTACTGCAACCCCAAAAAAAGAAATTGACAAAAACACTTACGAGATATTTGATCTTGAAGCTGGTGTCCCAAGTTATGGATATGAATTAAAACAAGCTGTATCTGACGGCTTTTTGGTAGATTACACCGCAATAGAAACCAAATTGAAATTTATGCACAGTGGTATTATTTATGATGAACTTTCTGAAGATGAAAAAGCCGAATACGAAGAGAAATTTACAAATGATGATGGAACAATACCTGAGTCAATAGGCGGAGCTGCTCTTAATGAATGGGTATTCAATAAAGATACGATAATAAAAGTTCTGGACAGTTTAATGACAAAAGGTCTAAAAGTAAATTATGGAGGAAAAATCGGGAAAACAATTATATTTGCCAAAAATCATATCCATGCAGAAAAGATATATGAAATATGGGGAAAGGCATATCCTAATTATCCCTCTGATTATTGCCGTGTAATTGATAATTACACCAATTATGCTCAAGACCTGATCGATAAATTTTCGACTCCAGATAAAATGCCCCAGATCGCAATTTCTGTAGATATGCTGGATACTGGTATAGATATTCCGGAAATTCTAAACCTGGTTTTTTTTAAAAAAGTTTTAAGTAAAGCAAAGTTCTGGCAGATGATTGGCCGTGGTACAAGGCTTTGTACAGGTTTAATTGACGGAGATGATAAAGAAGAATTTTATATTTTTGATTTTTGTTCCAACTTTGAATTTTTCCGCGAGAATAACGGGAGAGGTAAGGAAGGAGAAACAATTTTAAGTCTACAGGCTCAACTGTTTCTTTTAAAAGCAGAGATAATTTATAAATTGCAGAGTTTTAAATATCAGACAAATGAACTGATTTCTTTTCGTGACAGCCTTATAACAGAAATGCTTGATAAGATTAACGAATTAAGCCGTGATAATTTTGCAGTTAGGCAGCATATCTACTATGTTGATCTATTTGGCAAGAAAGAGACCTATCTTGCTTTAAGTTTTGAACAATTAGGATTTATTAAAGAGCATATTATCCAGCTTTTGGGACCTGAAAAGGATAATTTTTCTGCTTCTCGTTTTGACGTATTAATGTATGGTATAGAACTGGCTTATATATGCAGCAGTAGATATGAAAGGTTAAAAAAAGATCTTAAAAGAAAGGCTGAAGCCTTAACTAGTTATGGTACAATTCCAGCGGTCTCTGCCCAAATAAAATTTATTGAAAATCTACTACAAACTGATTATATGGATAAAGGCGGTATCAATGAATTTGAAATGATCCGTTCTAAGTTAAGGGATTTAATACAATATTTGGAACATGAAAAAATTAACCGTTATGATACTAATTTTAAAGATACAATAGAACTTATTGCTGAAAGTCAACCTGTGTTTGATACAGAGGATTTAAAAAATTATAGGATGAAGGCTGAACATTATATTCGTGAGAATCAAAACAATCCTGTTATTGCTAAATTAAAAACCAACAAGTCTCTCGATTCATTTGATCTAAAGGAATTAGAAAGATTACTTTGGGGTGAATTTGGTACAAAAGATCAATATCAAAAAGAATATGGAAGTATGCCCTTAGGGGAGTTTGTTCGATCAATTGTTGGTCTTGATATGCAGGCTGCAAAAGAAGCATTTTCAATTTTTCTGGATGATAAAAATCTTGACTCAAGGCAGATACATTTTATTAATATGATTATTGAATATATTGTAAAAAATGGATTGCTTAAGGATTTTTCTGTTTTTCAAAGTTCACCATTCACAGACAAAGGCAGTATAGTTGAACTTTTTGATGATTTGAGTTTATGGACTGACATTCGTAAAACAATAGAAGCTATTAATGCTAATGCAATTGCTGCATAAAACGGAGGATAAAAATGAAAACCATAATGTTGACTGGATTAATCATATTAGCTGCATTATTCATTGCTTGTGCTACACAAGCACCCACACCAGCCCCTGCGCAAACACCTGTACAAGAGCAAACTCAAGAAGAAGTTATTTATATTGCTTTTGATTTTGACACTGATCAATCTGTAACGCCATTTAGGGATTATGGAGCAGCTTATATAATTAATGTTTCAAGTCAAACAATATCAATTCCTATTTTTACCTGGGATAATACTACCATGTTTGAATATTTTTTTTATGATGAACGGGGTATTTATCCGATCTTTACAGAAATGATGCTGCCCAGAATTAACAGAAGTGATTTTATTGTTTTACAGCCTGGAGAGAGGGTTTTGGGTTTTTCTGTTGCTTTTTTCCATGGTAATCTGGAAAGATTCCCCAATGCCATGTACGGCTTATTAATAATGGTAAACAATAACCCTATTGAAATAAGAGGACATTTTAATAGGCAATAAGCAGATAAGGAGATTGATATATGCCATCTCCGTTGAGATTACTGTATATGGTATTTAAAAGGTCATTGTTTTTATCCTGAGACAGTTCGTAGACCATGGCACCGCCAAAGCCATTGCTTCTGACAAATTGCATTTTTCTGCGTATCATTCCCGGCGATTCAATTGAACACCATGTACTGTCAGGCATAACAATTCTGTGAGCGTTTGCATTTGCATTGTTAAAACTACCGCCTTGTGTGCCTATAAGTGTATCTATCATTTCTTCGTATGATCTATAATCCAAAGATGATGTTGCGCTGCGGGAAAAAAAAGGCAGACCAAGGTTTAGCTGTTTTCTTGTAAAGCCGTGGTTGGCATTATTACTGTAAATGTTTAATAAATTTATTGCCCAATTATATGCTGCATTTTCATTTCCATTGTCATAGGCCATTATATTCACATAATCAAGAACTTCGTGGAAAGGTTTTCCCCTGATTGATGTAAAGTATTCAACAGAGTTAACGCGGCGGTTTTGATCCATGCCGCCTCCGTCAAGGCAGATAGACAATAGTTTATTTGTGCCGATTTTATTTCGAATTTCCCTAAGTAAAAGCAAATAATTATCCA
>Ga0099364_10007794_pt1 | contig 15217 bp, 7 predicted proteins | sample TergutTh196P3_FD_73070 | JGI IMG/M metagenome (GOLD analysis project Ga0099364, IMG submission 73070) | Microcerotermes parvus P3 segment gut microbial communities from Pointe-Noire, Republic of the Congo - Th196 P3 | ecosystem: Host-associated > Arthropoda: Insects > Digestive system > Gut ... | reverse complement strand
TGTAGAGGGGGGCAGTCAGGTGCTGTCCCGGCACGAAAATCGTCCCGGGAATGAATTCGTCTTTGGTATTGTTTTGTGATTGTGCGAGGAGTCGTTGCAGCCAGTCGATCTGCGGGGCGGTTGTGGGAGCGGTAGATTGCGCAGGAGCGGCGACACGTCGGTCGGGCTGTGATTGTCCGGTTTGTACCCTAAAAACGTCGTAGTCGATTTTCTGGTGCGTTTCTGGGGCAACGGCGACGGCGGTGTTCGCCGTCCCGCCTGCGGGAAGGAAAGCGGCGGGGGCGGTCGAGGCGAGTGCGGGCGTTGGTGCCTCGTCTGCTTGCAAGTTCCCCGCCTCTCCCAGAGGAGCCGATGACAACGCTTGCGAATCTCTTGAAAAATTTGAATCCCTTTTCTTTCTTTTTTTCTTTATATTTGAATTTATATTTTCTTGTACAGATTCTCCGCAAAATGGAGAGAAGGAGGGACTTGCCAACGGCTCGGTTAGACTTGCCACCGGCTCGGTTAGACTTGCCACCGGCTCGGTTAGACTTGCCACCGGCTCGGTTAGACTTGCCAACGGCTCGGTTAGGCTTGCCACCGGCTCGGTTAGACTTGCCAACGGGCGGTAGAAAATATCTCGCCTTCCAAAAGAATCAAGCAGTTTTTTTTCTACGAATTCTCGGAGGGTGTCTCGGCAGTGCCGTTGGTCTAAATCAAGAATTTCTATGACTTCACACTGCTGTATTTGCGGTACATTCGCCAGTACAAGGGCGATGAGTTTTTCTCTGGCGGACGTAAAGCCATTGTTTTTCAGGTTTTGTATGAGAACGGCGGTGGCGGCGAGGTCGATCATAGCGCACCTCCCATTCCCGTCGGGGCGAAAAAGAGTCCCCGAGTGGCGTTGTGGACCAAACGCCAGCGGGGATCAATGGTACACGGGTTAGCAGTGGTAATGCCGCCAAAAACTACGACATTACCCCCGTACACCGTGCATGAACGGTAATTGTACCGCTTCCATGCAACGAGGACGAAGGGACTCGAACCCTCAACCACCGGATCGACAGTCCGGTACTCTGACCAATTGAGCTACGCCCCCAAAATATACAAACCGGGATTTTATCCCACTATCAAATTATTGCAAGGCAGACTACCAAGTTGGTCCGCCCAACATTCATCGGAGTATCAATAGCGATCCCGATCACGAGATCGACCGCCACCGCCGCCCGAATAACCGCCGCCGCCAAAGCCGCCGCCCTGTCCGCGTGGAGGACGCTCCCGCGCTTCGTTCACCTTCAACGTCCGCTCGCCAACGCTCGCTCCATCAAGTGCCGAAATCGCAGCATTTGCCTCCTCAGCGTTGGGCATCTCAACAAATGCAAACCCCTTGGAACGTCCGGTTTCCCGATCCGAAATAATGTCCACCCGACCCACGGCACCGAAACGCTCAAACTGCTGACGCAAATCGTCCTCACTCGTCCGATAAGCCAAATTGCCTACGTAAATATTCATCGCTTTCAACCCTTTGCCGCCTAGAACAAAAAATATCGGGCTCCTTCCCTTTGACGGCAAAAAGAAACAACCTATAATGCCTTGACCACAGGCGGCATCACACCTTGTTGAGTCTCTAAATTACGACCCCGTTCCTTCGATGTTTGCGTCTCCCCTCCACCAGTAAGACCTGTCGAAGATGTAGTACGCAAAACGCCAACCCGGACTGACGCATTGTAACGCTTATTGCCGTTGTGTCAAGAGGGGATTTAGGTGTGCCTCTAAAAATATCCGCACACGTCTGTATACGGCAAACAGTATGAGATTGTCCCTTGCGGTTAAGTTAAAAAACTGGTCGTGTTCCAAATTTGTTGAATTGCCTCCTGCAATCCTACAAAAACAGGCGTATTCACCCAGCGCGTCCACAAGTTTGTAACACTATCCTTTGTTTTGGGAACTCCCCTTATTCCAAAACAATAACCGACATCTCCGACAGGATGCCGGCAATTTCGCCCGCATCCTGATCGGTAAAGACAAACAGAGCATTTCTCGTCTGAACATCACCTAATATCCAGCCGTTATTGAGCACGGCCGTTCGGCCGGTCTTCTGCTTGACGAAAAACTCACCGCTCCGGGCAGGTATCTCCGTATTGGGCATCGTAAAGGGGAACCGCCCCGCATAAAGTCCGCCAAGCAACAGCGTTAACTCTTTCCGCTGGACAGAAATACGGGCATCAAATTGACCCACCACCACTTTCAACATGCTACCGGCGGTAACTTCCTGGGCGGCAGTGAACCCATTGATTTTACGCAATAATGCGGCAGGGATTCGGAAATCCTTCGCAATAGAGGCGACCGTCTCCCCCGGCTTCACCTGATAGGGAGACTCCAAAATATGCGTATCCCTTGCATAAATCACTTTGAGTGCCAAAAAATCGAGAATCGGCAACATCAATGCCCTTTCCGACTCACTCAACTGGTTCTGTTCATACAATCGGCTCAACTGAATGAACGCAAGCCGGATTTTTTCGGGATCGCCCGATTCCGCTGAGAGCCGTTGGGTTTGGACGAACTGTTTCAGCGTGTCAGACACATCCGTAGGCTTGGCGGAATGAGCCGTGAACTCCGTCGGCACCATCACGGAGAGCGCAGGAGGCGCAGCGATACGCTGTTCATACTGTGCCTGAGAATTCTCCACAAGGCGGGGAACAACGATCTGCCGTACCATAGGAGTATCCATAGCGGAAGTATCCATAGCGGAAGTATCCGGGGCGGGAGTATCCGCTGTGGCCGGAGATGCTTCTACCCGTTCGGGAACTTGCGGCAACTCCGACTGTTTCGGCGGCATAAAGGCAACCACCGGGGCAAAGGGAGCATTTTCCCGCCTGACGGGATCGAAAACAAGCGAATGCCGGGCGGCCGTCTGCGTATAGGTAACAGATTCACTGTTGACAGGCACCGAATACCCCAAAGGGGGTTCAACCGGAACAGACTCCGCCGCAACAAAGGCTGTCTGCAAACTATCATGATTATCTTGATTGTCCCGATTGTCTTGATTTAGATTATTTTGATTATTTAGATTACTTAAATTATTTAGATTCGTCAGTTTTTTTTGATTATTTTGATTATTTTGATGCTCCGAATCCGGCATGATTCGCCGGACGAGCCCTTCACTCGATGGCAGGGCACCCGACGGCAGGGCACCCGGCGGCGGGGCAACGGTATCGGCGGAAGCCATACTGGGAGAGGGGTTGAGGGGGCGAAGAGACTCCGTAGAAACAAGGGAACCAGTAGCGGGGGAACCAGAAGCGGGGAGGGTATGGATGGGAGGGGCAGTGAGGGATGAGTCAGCACCACCCCAAGCGCCCTCCGGCAGCGGCGGGGACTCCGTGGCAGGAACCGAAGGCACCTCAAAAGGGGAGACCTCAAAGGAAGGAGTCTCAAAGGGGGGTGCCTCAAAAAGCGGCGGTTCGCTGGGCGGTTCGATGGGGTCAGCAAAATTCGGCGGCGGGAGAACATCAATGCCCGGCATGAAAAAATCGGGAGCACTCTGTAAGGGAGCACTCTGTAAGGCATCCCCCGCTACGGCCACACGCGGAATCGCCTCGACGGGGCCTGTCTCGATAGATGCCGCCGCCGCCGCAAAAACGGCAGGAGGAGGAACGGGCGAACCCGTCGAACCCCCCAGAAAACTGGGCGGGACGGAACTGCCTGTCCCCGGCATGCTCCCGAGCGGTGCACTCCCCTCCGATGCGGCACCCAGGGGTGCCACGCTGAAAATGGAGGCCAGTCCAGACTCGTCGGCTTGACCGTCGGCAACGTGAATGTCGAGTTCGACCAGAAGGGCGATATCATCATCGGTGAGGTCTATTCGCGGGGGCTTCTTGAGAAGTGTATAGGCACCGTAGGCGGCAAAACAGAGGACTAGGAAGAGAGAGACTCCTTTCACGAACTTCACAATAAACTCCTTTTTTTCGGCTTTCCGCACCGGTGTGAAACGATTCCGGTGCCGTATGATACACAATTCTTCGGGTATTTGCCTAGACCAATTTCACGTTTTTTTGGAAAATTACCAGAAAAAGGGTTAGCCGCTCCGCCTGCGGAGCGCAGAGGGCGGAGTAGAGGTTTTGCAGGCAAAACCGCTAACGTCGGTTGCGTTTTGCGGGCAAAACGGATAACATGCGGTTATGCTTGCGTCGCACGTCATCTTCGGTGCCTACGGCTTTTGGCTGCCGAACGATCCTCGCGGGTCGTGGTCGGAATATGTATTCAGCGATGCGCTGTACGAATTCGGACCAGCAACCCATGTACGTCATGTTAGCGTTAGCGGTGCCGCCTGCGGCACCCCACGCTCCGGTTTCGCAGGCGAAACCGCTAACCGCAGCCGGGCGCACGATCCGCATGATGTTAACCTACGCCTTGCCGCTAAAGAAGCACTACAATATCCGCCGGTCGTTTTCACCGGCATCCAAGCCAGAGCGGTTTCACGCGGTTTTAGCCGTTTCACCCGTGAAACGCAGATACCCATCTATGCCTGTGCCATTATGCCGGATCACGTCCATCTCGTCCTCGGCAATCATGAGCGTTCCATTAAATCGCTGGTCGGACATCTCAAGAGTTTCGCCACGAAGCAGTTGAATGAAGAAGGAATCAATCCCATGTTAGCGGTTTCGCCTGCGAAACCGCGAACGCCCTGGGCACGCGGATGTTGGAAAGTGTTTCTCGACAACGAAGAAGCGGTACGGCGAGCGATCCATTATGTTGAACAGAATCCCGTCAAAGACGGGATGCGTCCGCAAAAATGGTCGTTCGTCGTACCGTATTAGCCGCTCCGCCTACGGAGCGCCGGGCGTGCCGGGCATCGCGGGCGATGGCGCTCACTACCGCACCAACTGGGCGGCGTATTGCGGCATTTGGTTCGCAATGCCCAAGGTCTGCATGCCCGTTTGGATGAGCAGTTGCAACCGCGTCAGGTTACTCGACTCGACTGCGAAGTCCGCATTCGTAATCAAGGCGTTCGCCTCCGTCATTGCCGTCAAGGAGTCTTGCAAGGCCATGATGTTCGGCTCCAATGTACCCCGTTGCGTCGCACCCAGCCGGGCACGTTGCATCGCGACATTCTCAATCGCCTGGTTCACAATTTTGTCCGCTAACTTTCGGCTCCCATCACTGGCATCCAAGGCTGCCACGCCGCCGCTTCGGAGCATATACAACTGCCCATCACGGCCTCCCAAGTTGCTCGTCATCATCGAGCCGATTCCGACACGGATTTGCTGCTGCGAGACGACATCCGGGCCGAGTTGGAACAACGCCCCGCCGCCCGTAATGGTGAATCCGGTGCTGCCGACTCCATTGGCGACATCCATCGACACGGACAGGTCGCCCGTATTGATGCTGATGTGATTCCCCTGGGTCGTCGCCCGGATACCATTGATGGTCGCGAGCATATCTTGCCCCGCTGCATAACTGCTGTTCTCGCCCCAGGCGTTGACGGTATTGAGGTAGCCGCTCACGACATTGACCTGAACGAACTGCTCGCTGCCAAGCACCTCGGACTCAATCACGAGCCGTTGGTTGTCATCGCTTTGACCAATCAAACCGATACCGCTGCTCGTCGAGACACCCTCGCCGGAGTCAATCCGGTAGCCGCCGACGGTCGTTGCCGAAGGCTTTGAAACATCCGTATTGAACAACACGCTCCCCGCCGTACCGGCACCGAGAGCGTCTCCGTTCGCGAATTGCAGGGCATTCGCCTCGAAATTCTTCTTGAACTCGGCATTGGCATTCAGAGCCTTCGCCAAAAGTCCCGCATCAATTTCACTTTTCGACATTGAACCGAGATTACCCGTGATGATCAACTCCCGCGAGCCGTCTTCCTTTGTAACGAAGTCCACCTTGATATCAGGCAGAGTCGCGCTAGCAAGGTAACCTACGCCGTCAGTGAAGGCTTCATTCCACTGCTTCAGACCGCTGTTCGTGTCATTGACGAAGTGGATGCTGATACCCGCCATGTGCGTTCCCGCATCTTTCGCCGTGATGGTCAACACGGGGTCATCCTTGGCGATACCACGAGTTCCAAAGACACCATTCAGGATGCTCGAGGTGGCGGCGGTATGCTCCAGATAGGACGAGGAGATATGCGTCTTCCCGGCACCGGCAATGGCTCCGACCGCATCCGACGCGGTAGCATCCCTCATTGCCGCTTGCACGGCTCCAGTGGTAACACCCCCTGTGCTAGCCGTACCCGCGGCTACTGTACGGTCATGTACAGCGGCACCAAGCAATCGGACAGCATCCCCTGTCGCACCGGTATAGGCACGGATATTCTCCCAGTTGGCGGCAATCGCATCATTGACCGCCGTCTCGAACGCGCCCGTCATAGTAGCAGCCGTAGTCGCGTCACCCGCCGTACCGAACTGTGACCCCAGGAAGATCGTCAATGTTCCGGTTACTTCATCGAAACCTTCCCTCCCTTCTTCGCGGGTAAAGCCGAACGTCAAGCCATTCAAGGCGGACGTTTGACTGAAGGTAAGGCTGGTTTCCCCGGTGTATGCTGAGCTAGTCAAACTACCTGAAGTGGCATTGCCGGTTCCTTCATCAGCAGCCTCCGGATCGTCACCTTCGGTAACGACAGATATGGCAGTTAATGTCGCTGCTCCCACGTAACTACCCCCAGTGTCGTTAGTCATTGTAAATGTTGGTGCTCCTGCAACTGAGTTCATTCCCGCCAGAAGTACAGCACCGAGCGCTTCTTGGGACATCCCAGCAGTTATGTCGGCAGGATTTATTTCGATGTTCATCACACCAGTGGCTGCATTGTAACTAGAACCAGTGCCGTTAGTCGTGAACGTTAGGGTACCAAGTACGTCTCCTGCGGGACTAATATCAAATTCGAATTCCCCGCCATTCGCCGTGACTACAACAGAACCAGCAATAGCCTGTGTTCCCGATCCATCGAATGCTTGGGGCGGCCTGTTCCCCGCGACTCGTGCGACGGCATTGTCATTGACGATCATCTGATTGCCGCCGAGGAGGACGAGGTCTCCCTGGTCAGGTCCGCAAAGCCCCGGCAAGCCGGTCGGCTGGACGATGCCGTCTATCGGTGTGGGGCAGGTGTCAATGACGACGGCTTTGCCGCAGTCATCGGTGCCGAAGACTCGGCCATTCGGGTCAACGCCGGGCGGATAGAGTTGCGACACGCTCACTCCCATCGTTTGTTCCGGCGTGAGACTGTTGAACAGTTTGGCAATGTCGCTGGCGGTGGTGATGCTGTTCCCTTGGGCATCGGTCGCGAGTTTGATTTCGAGAATCGGCGTATGAATGCCCGCCTTGATGTCTGCTTCGCTCGGATGAATGATATTCACGCCGAGTTGCTGATTGGCGACGGGCTGACCATTGGTGCCGAGGTTGGTCAAGCGGACAATCGGGCCATTGTCCATCCCGGTGAACCGCAGGGCGTTGCCCATATTGACATCTCCCCAAATAGCGGAGGCATCCATGAAGTTAACCCGTCCGCCGGTTCCCTTGTCGCTGGCCAATCCTTCGGCAATGAACTTATCGCCGAGTTTGCTGTTGATGAGGTCAATGACCTGCTGGGCAGACGCACCGGAGGTGTATCGGCTTGTGAGGTTTTCCGTAGCCCGCGCATAGGTCTTCCCGTCAGGAATGTTCTTGATGAGGTCAGTTCCCTTGACCCCGCTTGCCAACTGCGCCGAAACATTCGGGGAAGCATTGAGCATTTTGAGAATGTCATCGGCGGTCGCCCCTTCCTTGTAGGTAATGTTGATTTCCCCGGCGGACGTACCATTGGCAAATGTGAACCGGTCGCCATTGGCAAGGTTCGCAGTGGCACCTGTCCCAAAGACAATCCCGATACCCTTCAAGTCAATGGCAGGTGCGCCATCGACATCACCCGGTACGCTTTTCGCGATCGCTTCACTGAGCGCGAGCGTCAAGTCCGCTTCGACGACTCCGGTATTGACGTACAACGTCTTGGTGTTCAGGTCTGCGAAAGATTGCTCAGGGTCGCTCACGGCAGTATTATCGACCACGACTGTCCAGCCGTTTAGCAGTGAGGTGCTCCCACCGGCGGTAACGCTTGCGGTCAACGATTTGCCTTCAATCACGTTGGAGACGGCATTCGATGCCACTTCGCTGTACACGACCTTGTTGGATTCGCCTCGGGTCATATTGACGGAGGATTGAACCCCATTGGAGGTATCGACCGTGATGTCGAAGAGACCGGCGAAACTGTTGTACCGGTTTTCGGTGCCTTCGACGAGGGAGATTTCGACGACTCCGGCTTTTCCGCCTTCGGGCTCCGAGACGATGCGGACATCGTTGACATTGCCGCGGGTGATGCGGAAGTCGTAGTTACCTGCATCGAAGCCCATCTCTCTGGCGGTGATGACGATGTCATTGCCCGAACCGGTGCTGGAGAGGGTGATGCTTCCCCGTTCTTCCTTCCCTTCGACGTAGGCGAGTACGCCGGTGGAGTCGGTTGAGCGGTTGATGGCGGCGGCGATTTCATCGTTGGTCGCGCCCGCCCCGAGGGTAACGGTGGCGGAGCCGTTGCTTCCGACGACATCGAGTACGGTATCGACGGACACGCCCGTGCCATTGGAAATCAACCGTGCATAATCGGCGGCCTGCTGGACATTGACGTTCACTCCGACGGCGTTAGCGGTTCCGAAGTTGGCGGAGTTGATTTGAACGTTGCCTATTCCTCCTCCCATTCCGGCGGTTTGGAAACCGAGGGAGCCATCGAGGATTTTCTTCCCACCATAGTTTGTTGTACGGGCTATTCTGTCAATGGAGTCGAGGGCGGCATCGACTTGCATTTGGTTGGCCGCGAGTTGTGCGGAGGTCATTGTACCTGTGTTGGCGGCTTCGACGGTGAGTCCCTTGATGTCATTCAAGAGGTTCCCGATCATGGCCATCGAACTGTCCGCCGTTGCAATGAGGCTGTTGGCTCGTTGCGTGTTGGTGATGGCTTTGTTTGTTCCCGTGATTTGTGCCTTGAGCAATTCGCTGGCGATGAGTCCTGCGGGGTCATCTTTGCCGGAGTTGAGTTTAAGGCCTGTGGAGAGCCGTGTGAGGGTGTCTCCGAGAGCTCCCATATTTCGGACGAGTCCGAATTGCGCACTGAGCGCGGTGGAGTTTGATGCTACATAAAGTCCAGTCATGGCTTTTCCTTTTGTTAAGGTATGCAGCGTCCGTGCGTATTTTTGTGAAACGGCGTAATCCTAACGCCGGTTATGCATCTACTTCGATGCACTAGGTTACTTGTATGGAATATACCCCGCAATTTGGCTGTTTTGTCCAAAATCGCCAGATTTGCTACGCTTTTTATTCTCGGCGGTCTCTATAATGGGGATAAGGGGGATAAACGGTATAATTGGTAAGGTTCACAGAACGGTTCACAGAGCCCGGTGCGGGAGCACCGGGTTTTGTTGATTCCGGTGCTCCCGAGCCGGACGGTTGTTTTATCAGGAAAAATCGGGTAGAAATAACCCGTCGCCAAGTCTCTTATCATCCGCCTACTCATGAAACGTCTACTCTTCCTCATTCTATTCCTTGCCGCAAGTCCGGCACTCGGACAGGTTAGCCAACTCAATCCCATCAAGAATTCCACGCTGGACGAACTGCGTCAAAACTTCGTCCAACCGCATCGGGATTACAGCACCGGCCCCCTCTGGACGTGGAACGACCGACTCACCGAAGAACAAGTCCGCTCCACTCTGCAAGACCTGGCGGGACAGAACGTCAAACAAGTCTGGGTACATCCGCGCCCCGGCTTGATGACTCCCTACCTCTCCAAAGAATGGTTCGAACTCTGGAAAGTTTCCCTCGATGAAGCCGAAAAACTGGACATGAACGTCTGGATTTACGACGAAAACTCCTATCCCAGCGGATTCGCCGGAGGATTCCTCCCCGAAGCACTGCCCGACTCAAGAGGGATGGGACTGCGATTCGAAGAAGTCGAAAAACTCGATAGCATCGACGAAAATATCTGGTACATATTTGATGCCGAGAGGAAAAACATTACCGAATCCGTTAAGAACGCGGGGCAAGCCCCGCCGCTCACAGATAACCAAAGATACCTCATCGGCAGAGTGCACTATACTCCGGCCGGCGGATGGTTCGGCGGAAAATGGTACGTCGATCTCCTCAAAAAGGGCGTTACGGAAAAGTTTATCGAAATCACCAACGAAGCCTACAAACGGGAAATCGGCGAACATTTCGGCAAACGAGTGCCGGGCATTTTCACCGACGAACCGCATCCCGCCGGTTCCTACGTCGGAACCTGGGTCTCTTGGAACGAAGAGATTCCCGAACTGTTCGAGGAGAAATTCGGCTATTCTCTCATCGAGAATCTTCCGTCGCTGCACAAACCTGTCGGCGATTGGAAAAAAGTCCGGCACAATTATCACGCTTTGATTCTCGACCTCTTCGTCGAACGCTGGGCAAAGCCGAACTTCGAGTGGTGCGAAGAAAACAACCTCGAATGGACGGGACACTACTGGGAACATGGTTGGCCCGGCACGTCGCACGGACCCGACAACATGGCAATGTACATCTGGCATCAACGTCCCGCCATCGACTTGCTGATGAATACTTATAACGATACATCGCCGAATGCCCAGTTTGGCAATGTCCGTGCCGTCAAGGAGTTAGCATCCATTGCGAATCAGATGGGACGTTCCCGGACGCTTTCGGAAAACTACGGTGCAGGCGGCTGGGACTTGCGATTCGAAGATATGAAACGGCTCGGCGATTGGTCTTACGCTCTCGGTGTCAACACGAACAATGAGCATTTATCCTATGTAACGATTCGGGGCGCACGCAAGCGCGACCATCCGCAGTCTTTTTCGTATCATGTTCCCTGGTTTGAAGGCTATCATACTCTTGCCGATTACTTTACCCGGCTGTCGTATGTGCTTTCGCAGGGACGGCAGGTCAATCGGATTGTCGTCATCGAACCGACGACAACGGCGTGGATGTATCAAGGGGAACCGAAGTTACAGGAAATTGCGCAAAGTTTTACCGACCTTGTCAATGCTCTCGAACATGCGCAGGTCGAGTACGATTTGGCATCGGAAGATACGATTGTGCGGTTCGGCAAGGTTGAAGATAAAACGTTCTTTATTAACCTCGGGGAATACGATTTGGTGATTCTTCCGCCGAATATGGAGAACTTGGAATTTGCTACGGCTTGGCACCTTGCGGACTATGTGGGTAACGGCGGCAGACTGCTCTATACCGGTGATTTGCCGACCCGGTTGGACGGCGTGGAATTCGATGCCGAGGATGCCGCATTGTTGAAATCGCTTGCCGAGTTGCCGAATGTAGAAAAAGTATCGGTTGCCGAAGCCGTTACTGCGGCGAAAGTACGGACTGCCGAGACGGGACTTTCGATTACCGTACCGGAAGGGACACGGTCGATCTTCCATCATCGTCGCACACTGCCGGATTGCGAGATTCTCTTTATCTGTAATGCTGATATGGTGCAATCGGTTCCGGTGACCCTGAATCTTACCTCAAACAAGATTTTCTCTATCTGGAATTTGACAAACGGTGATATCATCGCGAATAATATGCACCGTATCAACAATTTTCACTTTGAAATGCCGCCGAGTGCGAGTGTATTGTACATCCTTTCGGATACGGCAATACCAGACGGAACTCCGGCGATCATCAATTTCATGCCCAACCAGGGCGTTGTGAACGGCACCGAAACCACCGTCAAGCGTCTCGCTCCGAACGTTTTGACATTGGATTACGTCGACGTAAAAGTCGGCGATGAGGAGCGGAAGGATGTGTACACTTGGCAGGCGAACCGTTGGATTTTCCAAAAATACGGCTTCGCAGCGGGCAATCCTTGGGACAATCAGGTGCAGTTCAAGGATGAACTCATTACGCGGCAGTTTCCCGAAGACAGCGGCTTCGAGGCGGTGTATCGGTTTGTTGTCGAAGACAACGCCGTCCCCGCCCTCACAGAAGGTAACGACATCGTCCCCTCCCCCTCCGGGGGAGGGTTAGAGTGGGGGCAGAGCGGTGAAGAGTCGGACAGGCCTCACCCTAGCCCTCTCCCAGAGGGAGAGGGGACTTTTGTTCCCGCTTTAGCGATTGTCATTGAACGCCCCGACTTGTACACGATTTACGTTAACACCGAGCCGGTTGCTGTGCAACCGGACTCTTGGTGGCTCGACCGCTCCTTCGGCAAAATCGACATTTCCAAATTCGTAAAACCCGGCGAGAACACCGTCAAAATCGTAGCAAATCAGATGTCGATTTACCATGAACTTGAACCGGCGTATCTGCTCGGCAATTTTTCGCTAAAACCTGCCGAAAAGGGATTCTTCGTTACACCGCCGCAACCGCTTACGCTTAAAACGGAAGCAACCGCTCTCGAAGAGCGGCACAGCGATGACCTCGAAGGTATATCGTGGCTCTCCGCCGGAGTCGGTTTCCGACCGAACCGACCGGACTTGGCGGATCGCTCGCCGACGCTGACGTTTGAGTTCGACAAGGAGTACGAAGTCGAGGCGATCAAGATTTGGAATTATTGCGAACGCAATCTGCAAAAGCGGGGCGTGAAGGAGGTTGAAATCACCGGGTTTAGTCAAACAACTCTTCCCATTAGCACTGTTGCGTACGCAGTGAAAATCCATCCGGCGAGACCGATATTAACCAAAACGGTCGAGTTCAATATCTTGTCGAATCATGCTGGAACAACCTTCCCGATTCCCGAAAATGCACGTCCCGACGACAACGGCTTCGTCGGACTTGCCGAAGTGCAGTTTTTTGCACGGAAGGGGGAAGAACTTGTGCCTATCAAAAATGTTACGGTGAAAGCGTCGAGTGAACTGGTGGTCGATACGCATGACCGCCGGGCGCGGTATTTGGTTGACGGCAGCGGTCTCGGTCGCGGCGAAAACGCACAGGGTTGGCACCGACAGGGAATGCCCTTTTATTCGGACAAGGTGGAGTATTCCCGGTCTTTCGAGATAGAAAACGTCTCGGGAACGTATCGTGTACAGTTGCCGGACAGTCCGACGGGTTGGTACGGAGCGACGGCGAAGGTTGTCGTCAACGGCAACGATGCCGGTTATGTGGTGAGTGCGCCGTGGTCGGTAGATGTAACGGAATTCATCAAGCAGGGCAGTAATGAGGTTTCGGTGCAGGTCTATGGTACGCCGAAGAACTTATTGGGTCCTCATCATTCGGGCAGGCTGCGTGGTTCGGCGTGGCCTGGTTCGTTTCATCGTGCGCCGGAGCGTCAACCTCCGGGTGCGGCGTATGATGTGATCGGCTATGGATTGTTCGAGCCGTTTGAGTTGATTTCGCCGTGAAGGTTAACATACAGCCCTTTTTTCTTTGTGTCCTTTGTGTACTTTGTGGTAAAAAGAGGATTTAACCGCAAAGTGCGCAGGGACAAAAAGAAAGAAACCTGTTCACATCCCAAAAAAGAGCCGGGGACGAAGGTACTCCGTAGTTCCCGGATTGCACACGCACACTGCGCTCCGTCCCCGGCTCTTTGGGCACCGTCGTTTTTAACTCTGCACCCGCATACGGACGATACTGCCAATGACCACCGAGGACTCTTCCAGTTGCCGAATCGCTTGGAGTAAATCTCCTTCCCGCGACTCGTGGGTAGTGAGGAATAAAACAACATTGTCGCCGTCGTTCTTTCGTCCCGGTTCATGTTGAATCATCGAGGCTATCGAAATGTTCCGCTGTCCCAGAATGCCGGAAATTTCGTGCATCACGCCGGGCTTGTCCACAGCATTGAGACGCAAATAAGACTTTCCGAAAAACTCCTGCGGACTCTTAATCGGTATCGCCTGTTTGTTGCGATTCCAAAGATTGAGCGCATTAAACGTGATTGCCGTGCGTCCCAATACAGTATCAATCAAATCACCGACCACCGCCGAAGCCGTCGGAAGTTGTCCCGCCCCCAGTCCCTGAAAAAAGACGGGGCCGACCGAATCGCCGACGATCCGCACCGCATTAAACGCATCTTTCACCCGGGCAATCGGATTATCGGCTTTCACCAACGTCGGTGAAACATGCAGTTCCAACCCTTCATCACTTTGAGCGGCAACGGCAAGCAATTTGATCCGATAGCCGAGTTCCTTTGCATAACGGAAATCCAACGCATCGACCGATTCGATGCCGATTCGGGAGATGCTCCTCCAATCGACGGCTGCGCCGAAGCCGAGTTGCGCCAATATCGTCAATTTTTGTACTGCATCGGTCCCGTCCACATCCATTGCCGGATCCGCTTCGGCATAACCAAGTTGTTGTGCCTGTATGACGGCATCCTGATAGGAGACTTTACCGCTTTCCATTTGCGACAGGATATAATTGCTCGTGCCGTTGACAATGGCGTTGATCGACTGCACCGTATTCGCTTGCAATGCGGTGGACAGGGCATTGAGGATGGGAATGCCGCCGCAGACTGCCGCTTCAAACGCAATGGTGCGTCCGCAGCGTCGGGCGGTGTCGAACAGTTCCGCTCCATGCTGGGCGAGCAGGGCTTTGTTTGCCGTGATGACATCTTTACCGCTTTCCAAGAGCCGTAGAACGAAAGTCCGTGCGGGCTCAATGCCGCCGATCAGTTCGATGGCGACGGAGATACCGGAATCGGTAAAGAGGGCCTCCGCATCATCGGTCATCAAGCCGGGAGGCAGGTCAAGATCCCTTTGGGTGGTGAGATCACGGTCGCAGACTTGGGCAAGTTCAATTTTTTTTCCCGTTGCACGGGTGAGCAAATCGGAGTGGTGCAACAAAATCTTTGCCGTGCCGGTTCCAATCGTCCCCAGCCCGAAGAGTGCAATTTTGACGGTATCCATAAGAAAAGCATGAGTTTAACCCTCCCTAGCCCGTGCCATTTTAACCCATTTACAGAGTTCTTCAAGTAGAACACGCCCGGCGGTTAAAAAGAAGAGAGTTCCCCAGAGAGTCCAATGCTCACGAAGTCCAACGTTTACAGAGCCCGTAACGTCAATTAGGGAATCAACCGAGCGATTCCCTGGCCCCGCTCCACGGGCTCTGTGAACGCGTGCCTCCGTGAACACGCGGCATCGGGGAAAATTCAAATATTGCACGTCTACAGCCGAACACCTGTTGTCCATTGACAGAATTTTACGCACAGTGTACATTACGTTCGATGTCCCTGTGTTTATCTTCTAAACCCCTTTCACATCTGGTTATCGTGGGGGTCGGTCTGCTCGGTTCATCA
>Ga0099364_10007793_pt1 | contig 15219 bp, 9 predicted proteins | sample TergutTh196P3_FD_73070 | JGI IMG/M metagenome (GOLD analysis project Ga0099364, IMG submission 73070) | Microcerotermes parvus P3 segment gut microbial communities from Pointe-Noire, Republic of the Congo - Th196 P3 | ecosystem: Host-associated > Arthropoda: Insects > Digestive system > Gut ... | reverse complement strand
CCCGTCCCTTTTCCAAGCCAATCGCTTCGCCCTCTGCTTTGCCTTCTTCTCTGGCATTTTCCAACATCGCCGTTGCTGTCATGGAATCAATTTTCCACTGCTCATATCTGTCCAACTCCTCTTTGGTGTATGCGCTGCGCTCCATGTAGCCGATAGCTTCCGCGATATGCTTGTTTTTTAGCATTTCCTTGGGAATTTCCTTTGTGCTTTCGTTTATCTCGGTCAAAAATCGAAGCCAAAGGTCGTGCAACTTTTTTACTGCGCGATTTTGCGGCTTAAATTTTGGCAGTTCTACAAAAACAAATTCCAAACCCTTGATTTGTTTTTCGGTATGTTTGATGTTAACTATCTTGTAATGATGATAATAATCGTTTTCCATCTCTTTCGACTTCTCAAATGTGTCGTTAACAAAGTTCAGTGCGTAAACAGGTTTGAGCAACTTTACCCGCTTGGCTTTTTCCAACTGCAATACATAAGCCTTCGATGCGTTAAGCAATACGCGGCTTTTGAAACTTTCGTCCCAATGCAATTGCATCTCGACAAGAAACTGCTTTCCTGCCGTATCAGTACATCGCACATCAACAACGGTGTTGCGCAACACATCCGTCAAAATCGGTATCAACTCGCCGGTCTGATACTCAATTTTTGCTATTGGCTTTTCAAGCGGCAACATGCTGTTTATAAGACTTATACACAGATGCTTATGCTCGCCAAACACACGCTTGAAAGTCAAATCATTTTTAGGGTCAAGGTAATTTGCCAAGACAATTTTCTGATAAAAATTTCAGATACAAAAATACAAAAAAGTTTTTAATCATTAGCAAAAATTTTTGATTTTTTTGAATTTTTTTTTCAAAAAATTTCTCTACAGCGATGCCTTAATTCCCACATAAACTGTTCGAGGCAACGACGGTCCAAAAACAAATCCGGAATCCCTTTCAGCGCCTTTGTCAAATGTAGATTGAAAACTGTTGAAAATATTTTTTACGCCGAAATTTATCTGGAATGTAACATAATCGCGAAGTCTGAAATTATACGCAACTCTACAGTGCAAGTCAAAATATGAAGGTGTTTTGAATGCAATATCTTCACTTCTGAACATCAGGTTTGCATCTGAATTTCCGGCAAAATACTGAACAAGCATGCTTCCGGTATAAATTCCCGATAGTGAAAGATCAAAATTTCGCAATACAGTGGCGCTTGCTGTTGTGTAACCGTAGACATTAGGCGCTCTGAACATTTCGCTCACGGGCTCTGCTGTTTCGCTCCAATCTTCTTCTTCGGTGTATTTGCTCGACTGTAAGGTAAAACCGGAATTAATATTAAATCCTTTTGATGTTGCAAAATTCGCTTCTATATTAACGCCGGCAACAACAGCGCCATCGCCGTTTCGACGCACTAAATTCAGATTATCAGGGTCATCCGGGTCGTTCTCTTCATCTATCACAAAAACATTATTCAATAATGTATAAAATCCTTCTGCCAGAAATTGAAATGCCGTTTGCGGGTTCGACTGCATATATTCTGCTGAAAGCGTGAAGGAATGCGATGTTTCATGTTCCAACCCTTCGTGCAGGGTTATTTTCGCCACTCCCCCGCCAACGGCTGTGACGTGCAAATCTTCATCAAACGCCTGCGGACCACGAAATCCGGCGGCATAACTGCTGCGAAGGTTTAGCCACGAAGCAGGTGCATAACGAACACTCGCACGCGGGCTGAAAATTACAGCTCTGTCTATCAAAGAATGACTATCTAATCTTCCCCCTATCAACATATTCGTTTTTGCGCTTTGCCACTCGTTTTTCGCAAAAAGAGAATAAATATGTACCTGCTGGTCAATATCTAATCTGTTGTAAGCAAATGGCGTGTCTTTCAATGCGTTGTGCGAATATTCAAAGCCGGAAATAAATGTTGCCGGTAAAAACATAAAATTGTCCATGCGAAACGTGTACTGCGTTCCTGCCGCCAACGAAAAATCTTCTGTTTTTCCGTAAGCATCGAGATCTTGACCTACTCCGTAATAACTCTCTCTGTCAATAGCTTGCGCCGAAGTAAAGATTTGTAATGCGTGTTTGCCGTTTCGCAAAAAAACATCGTATTTGGCGCTTCCCGAATGTATTCTATGGTCTGTCTGCTCTGCAATGTAGGCATCGTGAGGCGGACGCTCGAACATATCCATGTCGCCGCCGCGACGGAACTCGTCAATAGTGTGATACTCAAGGGTTAGCCTGCTGTTATAACTCAATCTGTAAAAACCTCTGAAACCAAAACTTTTCAGGTTTATTTTTCCAATTTCCGAAAAACCGTCGTCGTTATAGTCAAAAGGCTTTCTTTGGCGCGATGCCGCGAAAAATGTAACCCCCGCACGGTTATTGTCCGAAACCACTGAAGCATTGAGATTTGTTACTATGTCGGGAGTTTTTCCGTAAATCAGATTCGAGGTATTACTGATGCGAATCAAGAGTTGATTTTTTTATCTAGCATGCTATCATAGACCTTTATACTAACGTATAATCCTGACTTTATCTTCAATTCACAAACAAAACAACGGCAGAAGAACGTAACATTATCAACATATTTTGACCTCATTACCCACTAATTATCAGGCAATAAATAAGAAGTGCTGGGAGTGAGGTTTTTTTTGGGCATTTATATCCATTCATAGCCGACTATTTTAGCATTAAAATAATGAATTTCAGCTAAATAGGTGTTAAATTTTGTGAAAAAAATTGGTTAAATGCCTGAATATTAGTATATTGGCGGATTTTTATTAATTTAAATATTTGGAAATGCCTGATAATAAAGCACTTACGTTAATCGCTATATACCTGTATGTCAGCGAGTTATATGAAAATGAATTGCAGTACACCTGCCAAAGGTTCAGCAACAACTCCTCGCCGGAATTTACCGATGCCGAATTGATGACTGTCTATCTTTTTGTCATCACCCAGCAACAATATTTTCAAGTAAAACAGATACATCGTTTTGCGAGAGAATACATGCTCTCTTGGTTCCCAAAATTGCCTTCGTACCAGGGGTTTAACAATCGTCTCAATAGAATGCCCGAAGCATTCAAAACCTTGGCTATTGGACTGTTTATAAACTTTATTCCATCGGATTGCGATTTTGAAACAAGTTTGACTGATTCAATGCCCATTGTCACCTGTAAAGGAAAAAACAGAAAGGCAAAGGTCGCTACCGAAATAGTGGACAAGGGATGGTGTTCTACCAAAAGCATGTACTATTATGGTCTGAAATTACATCTTTTGGCTTTTCGCAGAGCTGGAAAAATCCCATTTCCTGAATTTATCGGGATAACAGCAGCTTCGGAAAATGACTTGACAGCATTCAAAGAACTCTTTGGCGACAAGATATATAACAGAGTCGTATTTGGCGATAAAATATTCTCTGATAAGCCATATTTTGATGCCAAGTACATAGAACAAAACATAGAAATGCTAACACCTATAAAACTTGTAAAAGGTGAATCTGAAGCTTTAAGACAGCGGGAAAAAGCATATCGTGATTTGTACGGATATTCTGTATCAAAAATAAGACAACCCGTGGAGGCGTTTTTCAATTGGATAAACGAAAAAACCAAAATACAAGAGGCACAAAAAGTCAGATCAACCAAAGGATTGGCGGTACACGTATTCGGAAAAATTGCCGCAGCTTTTATTTACCTTATTTTATAGATAGGATGAAAATTTTTTGTCTGGAAGGAGGCACCGAAAGAGAAAAAGCTTTTTTTTCAACTCTTGATTCGCATTACTGATAGAAAATGAATTTCTTAAGGTTTCTTTTGTGATGATATTCACAACCCCGCCTATTGCGCTTGAGCCAAACAATGCCGAGGCTCCGCCTCTAACAACCTCAACGCGCTCTACCATGTTTGCCGGAATATGCTCCAATCCGTAAACTCCTGCTAATGCGCTGAAAATTGGGCGACTGTCAATCAAAATCTGCGTATATGGTCCTTCTAATCCGTTAATACGCAGTTGCGGGAAGCCGCAATTCTGACAAGTTTGTTCTACTCGCAGTCCGGGCTGAAAATTAAGCCCTTCAGACAAAAATGGGGAGCCGGTAGTTTCAAAAATTATTGGTCTAACTACCCCAACAATAGAAGCAGCTTGATTTCTGTCGGTTTCGTATCGGCTGGCTGATACCACAACCTGTCCCAAAGAAAAGGCAGATTCTTCGAGTTCAAAATCAATCTCTATTGTTCTGTTAGCTACCACAGTAACAGTCTGTTCTGCCGTTTCGTAGCCTATGAATATAGCTGCCAGCGTATGTTCGCCCAAAGGCACATTTCTAAATATGAAATGCCCTGTGGCATCGGTTGTTGTGCCAAGGTTGACGCCCCTGATTACCACGCTGACAAATGGAAGATGTTCGCCGGTGGATTTGTCTAATACGTGCCCTGAAATATGGGCATCGGTTGTTTGGTTTTGTGCAAATGATGCAATTATGTTGATTGTAAGTACTATAAGTACCCACACGAAATGAATTTTCATGATACTGAATATGAATAATTTATAAAATAAATAAAATAAGTAAAATTTTCGCAAATTTGTATTATTTGCGAGGCTGATGTTTTAACATTCGGAAAGAATGTTTGCCAATAGTGTTGGCGGAGCACGTAGTGTGGGATTTTGTAGATGTATCGAGGTTATCCATTGCTCCTGCATTGGATTTTTATTCTGCTGAGGAAAGAATTGCAACGGGCTTGGCACACAGATAATTGACGCATCTTCACATTCAAATTGTGCAGTACGGGCAATAAAAATGAGTGATTCTTTTGTGTGACCTCCGCAATCCGTGTCGTTATGCTTGTTTGTGTGAAAATGCGAGTGGGTTATGGCAACGCCATTGATAATATGATTATGAGCATAGAACTGCCTGCTTGCGAAATGAGCTGCAAAAATCATCACGCAAAGCCACGAAAAAATTTTTCGGATTCTAATCGGACTAAACATGCCGCAAAGATAATACTTTTTTGCAATTCCAAAAAATTTAACGTTAAAAATTTGGAAATTTCATTTAGTCGAAGTAATTTTGCAAAAAAAATTTTTAGTTATGATTAAAATTATTTTATCATCCATCATATTTCTTCTGTCCCTTCCGATTGCTGCGCAGACAGAAGTGATGGCGTGGGGCAACCTTACGGGTATCCGTATTGACGGCGAGTTGATTGAGTTTGAAACTTCCTTTCGCGTCGTTGAGAGCGGTTGGTCCCGTATGGATTTCACGGGCAAAGAACGGCAAACGACCCGCTTTACCCGTAGCGGGGCTGTTGCGAGGGTTGTCAGTTCTGTGCAGCATATTGCTTTTGAGCAATCCGTTGAAGATACTGGCAGAGGAACCGTAGCTGTGGCGCTGTCATACAGTTCAGACACTACGCGCAGGGTCGAGGGAGTATTCTATTGCTTCGAGCTGCCGGCAGAGCGATATCATGCTGGAACTGTAAGAATTGGGAATACTGCCATTCCTGTTTCCGGATTGAACGATGATAACAGGCAACTGCGAACTGTTTCAGGCAGACAAATTGCCATAGAAGCGCCCGGACGAGACATAAGATTGAACTTCTCTTCAAACGTAAGAGCATTCCTGCGAAAGGAAAACGGTAATGCCGTATTGTATCTGCAACTCTTTGACGGCAATTTGAGAAAAGGTTCCAGAGGCAATTTGAACTTTAGCATCGTCAGTTCGGGTCACATAGACAATGAGCCGGTAGAAGTTGTTATTGACAGAACCCGGGCAGGGCGGTTTTTTGAAGGAGTAGGCGGCAATTTTCGATTACAAAATCAGAACACTGACCCTCAGGTGATAGACTATTGTTTGGAAAATCTGCGCGTAGCTTCCGGACGTGTTGAAATACCCTGGAGGGCGTGGGACCCTGATGAGAATGTTGATGCTCTGGCTGAAGCTCGAGCCGGAAGAATTAATGACAGGGCGCATCAGGCAATGCTAATGGCAAAACGGCTGGCGGCTATGGGTATGCCGGTTTATGTGGCAGTATGGTTTCCTCCTGAATGGGCAATGGTTCCCGGACAACAGAGAGGTAGAGGTGGAGTTGCTGCCTTGCGGTTAGAACCGACCAAAACAGAGCGAATTTACAAATCTCTTGCAGATTATCTGGTCTTTCTCAAAGAAGGCTACGGAGTAGAAGCGCTGGCTTTTTCATTTAACGAATCGGATATAGGCATTGACGTTTTGCACACAGCACAGGAACATGCAGATTTTATCAAAGGTTTTGGAGAATATGTAGCTTCGCGTGGTTTAGCTACTAAAATGCTTCTTGGAGACAATTCAGACGCTACTACTTTCGATTTTATCATTCCAGCAATGAACGACCCGGCAACCCACAAGTATATCAACGCCGTGTCGTTCCATTCATGGAGAGGATGTGACGATGAAACGCTGAAAAAATGGGGTGATGCTGCCCGCCAGCTTAACGTGCCTCTGGTAATTGGCGAAGGAAGCACAGATGCCGCTGCATGGCGATATCCGCAAATTTTCCTCGAGCCCACTTTTGCGCTTTACGAAATAAATCTGTACATACGCATTTGCGCTATCAGTCAACCGCTTAACATCCTGCAGTGGCAACTGACTGCTGATTATTCGCTATTATGGGGAGCAGGAATATCCGGCTCGGAAGGACCACTTAGACCAACTCAACGATTCTGGAACATCAAGCAACTGTCAGAAACACCAGAACAGGCTTTTCATCTGCCTTTCACATGCAACAGAAAAGATGTGAATTGTGCGGCTTTCGGAAATATTGCGCGAAATGAATATGCTGTACATTTAGTAAATAACGGAGCTGCAAGAACAGCAATAATCAAAGGATTGCCCGAAAACAGCTCAGACATAACGGCATACGCGACCAACTATGAATTGAGCAGACAGGAGATAAGATCCACAAAGACGCCCGACGGAACAATAACCTTAGAATTGCCGCCAGTAAGTTTTGTTACAGTGATTGTACGATAATAAAAACAGATTTATTCAAGTTTTCCAAATTCGAATCGCTTGCCTTCGCTGTTCCAATAATCGTTTAATTCCACGTAGCCATCAACTTGCGATTCTTGCAAGAGTGGTTCATTAAAAACGCGGTTTATTAAATTTTTGACATCGTTAAAACTGTCACTTTTTGGCAACGGCATTGATACAAACATTGCGTTGCGGGCGCGTGTAAAAGCTACATACAGAAGGTTTAGATTGTCGATGTACGACATCATTTTTTCGTGAAGATAATCGTTCACAAAAACAGTGGTTTTCAGCGTCTTACCAAATTTCAGCGGCAAAAGCTTCATGTCTGAAAATGGCGCTTCTACGGGTCTGCACCATAGGGTTTTTCCTGATTTGCACAAAGGCCAGTCGCAAAAAGGAATTATAACAGCCTTGAATTCAAGCCCTTTCGATTTGTGAATAGTTATCAAACGAATAGCGTCCTGATTAACGGGCATGGCGAGGTATTTTTTGTTTTTTTCATCTTCCCACCAATTAAGAAACGAGCGTATATCGGTTGCATTGCGACGCGAATAATGCAGCAAAATGTCTTGAAAAGCTTCCAAAAAACCGGCATCGCGATGCAAATTATATTCTTTTATCAGCTTTTCAGCAAGTTCGAACACCGGCAGGCATCGTAAGTTTACGGATTCAAGAATTGAAGTTAATCCTTGAATTTTTGAGCCGGGAAACAGATACGTTTCATACTCATGTATAAGGTATGCGCAGTTGATCTTATCATCGGGCTCTATGATGTATCGCATTGCTGCAACTAACCACTTTACTTCGGGCGCATTGTTAATCAGCAGTGATTCGTTTGATAGCACATCGTACCGGTATTTTGAATTTTGATTTTCCTGTCGACATTCTAAAAGTTTATCGGCAACGTCCTGCGCTTCTTTGTTTTCGCGCACCACGATTGCAATATCAGACAAACAGTATCCTAAATCCTGCAAGTGTTCTATCCTGCCGGGTATCGCCTGCAACACTTTTTCACGCCATGTTTCCTCTTCTTCATTATCGTTGCAGTCAATCATTTCTATAAGCACGTAGCCATTTTCTTCATTTTGTCGTTCGGGCATATACTGGTAACTGTCCCTGAACGCTTCGGTAATTTCAACAGTTAGACCTTGCAAGCGCTCTGTGTCGGCTGTCTCTTTTTCATCGGTTAAAAATGCAGCGCTCATCTGCAATACAGCCTGGCGGAAAAAAGCATTGTTGAAATGTACTATTTCTTTGGAGCTCCGCCAGTTTCTGTCAAGGTTTTCGATTTTTATTTTATGCGGCTTCAAGTCATTTTCAACCTTTTCAGAAAGAATCTTCCAGTCGGTGTTGCGCCATCTGTAAATAGACTGCTTTACATCGCCCACAATCCAGTTTTGGTATCCCGATGCGATGCTGTTAGCTATCAACGGACGAAAATTTTCCCATTGAACCAACGAAGTATCCTGAAACTCGTCAATCATAAAATGGTTGTAGAAGCTTCCGGTACGCTCGTAAATAAAAGGAGCGTCGGCACCGGCAATTATTTTTTTTATAAATCCAGACGCTTCCGGCAAAAGAAACAGATTTTTATCGCGGGCATATTTGCTCGTGTAGTCAATCAAGTCGCAAATTATCCCCAGAATATTTATTTGTTTCAAAATGATGTTTGCCGAAGATATTTCTCGAGCTCGCAAGGCATGATAGTCTGTCATATTTTTCAGAATTTCGCCCAGTCCGTCGCTATGTGCGTCTATTATAGCTTGTTTTTGAGGTGATTTTTTGCTGTACCAGCTTTCGATGTTGTCAAGCGCTTTCATCACGTAGCTGTTAGGCGACAACAATGCTTTTTCCTGCTTTTCGGCATATTTTCTAAAAAAACCGCCAACACCAGTCTTCTTCCATGCGAAACTGTCTACGTTCAATTCGTATCTGTCCATAATATCTGTAGCCAACTGACCATAATTTTGCATAATATCCCAGTATTTATCAGTCATATCCAATAATTTTTTTCTGAAAATATCCAAGCTCTCCTTATCGTAAGTTTGTCGCAACAATTCAGGGTCGATGTTTTGCAGTTCCTCGCTAAAAATTTCGCTTCCAAGTTTTAAAAGATCATATTTGAAGTTCCACGATTTTCCTTCTTCGATTTTGCGTTTTGCCCATTCTATCAACCAATTCTTCAGATATTCGTTCTGGTCTATTTCGTCTAACATCAAGTCGGTTGATTCATTGAGCATTAAATTTTGATCGAGTTCCACTTCGTAGCCGGCATACAACCCCATTTCGCGCGCAAATGAGCGAATAATCCGTTGAAAGAAGCTGTCTATTGTAAGTATCGAAAAGTGTGAATAATCGTGCAGCAAGTGTGCCAGCGTCTTCGAAGCCAACGAAGGCAAGTCTTTTTCGGAAATTCCTGTTTCTTTGGCAATTTTGCCTGAATATTCCGGGTCATTTCCTGTAGCAATCTTGTGAAGGTCGCGCACGATACGGCTCTTCATCTCCTCTGTAGCCTTGTTGGTAAACGTTACGGCAAGGATACGCCGATGAGGATTGCCTACGTTGAGAAGCAACAATTTTATGTACCCTGCGGTAAGCGCATAAGTCTTGCCGGAGCCTGCCGAAGCGCGATAGATGGTCATGTAGTTAAAAATTGGATGCAGTTTTATGATGCGTCTCTCAATACTGTTCCTTTTCGTTCGGAAAATCGTTGGTTCTCACATCGTTTATATACTGTCTCACTGCGCCTGTTATTAAGTCGTACAGGTTAAGGTATCTCCGCAGGAAGCGCGGCGAAAACTCGTTATTAAGACCTAACATATCGTGCAACACTAATACCTGTCCGTCTGTATGTTTACCAGCTCCTATGCCAATGACAGGAATTTTAACTTTTTTTGTTACCTCGCAGGCAAGCGTGGCAGGAATTTTTTCGAGTACTATCGCGAAACACCCTAATTTTTCTAACAGACAGGCATCAGCCATCAATTTTTTGGCTTCGGCTTCGTTTTGTGCGCGCACGGCATAAGTTCCGAACTTGTTGATTGACTGCGGAGTCAGTCCAAGATGTCCCATTACTGGTATTCCTGCGCTGAGTATGCGCGTTATAGACTCGCTTATCTCTTCTCCACCTTCTACTTTAATGGCTCCTGCTCCTGTCTCCTTCATTATACGGATAGCCGACGATAGCGCTTCTTTTGAATTGCCTTGATATGAGCCAAAAGGAAGGTCGACCACAACTAATGCCCGCTTCACGCCACGTATTACCGACGATGCGTAATTTATCATCTCGTTGAGAGTGATAGGAAGTGTAGTTTCATACCCCGCCATTACATTTGAGGCAGAATCGCCAACAAGTATTACTTCGATGCCTGCGCCGTCAAGAATGCGAGCCATTGAATAATCATAAGCGGTGAGCATGGTGATTTTTTCGCCTTTTAATTTCATGGCGCTAAGCACATGAGTGGTAACTCTTTTTACGTTTTTATGAACAGACACTTTATAAATTAAGAATTAAGAATTAAGAATTAAGAATTAGGAGAATTTAAGAGTTACGGGTTATCTCAGTTCGAAAGTAGAGCGCCCTATCATATGACCGTCGCAATACAGTCTGACTTCGTAATTTCCTTCAACTAACCGGTTATCGTTGTCGCAGAATATACAAACGTCGATGTCACTGTTTTCATACGATATTGTACGCCTGTCGGTAAATACTATTTCGTCGCCGTCCTGGGTTTGGAAAGTTGCGTTTGCTCTATTTGCAAGGGTTCTCTTGTCGGGCAATAAAATTACTATGTAAATAATTTTATCACCTGGGGCTGCTACCGGATTTTCGCGAACTACGAAACAAGTTCGCAGCTTGTCGACGTTTCTTGCTCGCGGAGTTTCATTGCCGCGATTGTTCAATCCGGTTGTTTGGACGTTACCGGCTGCAAGTACCTGCGCTATTTGAACCGTTGAAGTGAGCCTGTCTCTGTCTTGTGTCAGACGCGCCGTTTGTGAACGCTCGGCAGCAAGGTCTCGAGAAAGTTCTATTCTTTCGGCTCTCAGTGCGATGTTGCTTTGGTTAAGCGAATCAACCTGAATGATATAACTCCTCAATACCTCCCGAAGCGTCTCCAATTCTCTTTGATAAGTTCTTATCGTTTGCGCATTATTAGCCTGGATAGCCAAAAGTCTGGTGATTCTTGCCTGCTGTTCGGCAGCCAAATTCATCAGGCTGTCGTTATTAGTTTGCAGAGACCCAAACTGTTCCTGCAAATCTGTTAGGTCGTCTTCAAGCAGTTTCTTTTGTCCCTCCAATATTTCCTGCACTTCAGCCGCTTCTATTCGCTGATCGTTCAGTTTTGAGAGCATAACTCCTACTGATGTAGCAAGGAATAAAACCGCAATAACGAGCAGTATTACAAGTCCCTTATTTGTTTTATTTTTTGTTTGATCCCTTGTGGATATACTACTTTCCATTATACTAAAAAATTTAAAAAAAAGACTGTTCAAAAAGACGAACAGTCTTTTTTTTTATTACACTGTTGCCATGTGAGCAATCAGATCGAGAACTTTAACTGAGTATCCCCATTCGTTGTCATACCACGATACGAGTTTTACAAAGTTGTTGTTCAGGGAGATTCCAGCCTTTGCATCAAAAATTGATGTATTGGCATCGCCTATGAAATCGCTTGACACTATTTCATCTTCGGTGTATGCGAGTATTCCTTTCAGCTCTGTTTCGGCAGCTTTTTTGATAGTTGCTTTTATTTCATCATAAGAAGCGCCTTTTTCTAGTCGGCAGGTCAGGTCGACCACTGATACGTTCAATGTAGGAACACGGAACGCCATGCCGGTCAATTTACCTTTAAGCGACGGAATAACCACTCCTACTGCTTTTGCTGCGCCGGTTGACGAGGGTATGATGTTTCCTGCTGCGGCTCTACCTCCCCGCCAGTCTTTTGCCGAAGGAGCGTCGACTGTCTTTTGGGTATTTGTAGTAGCGTGTACGGTAGTCATCAGACCTTCTACGATACCGAAGTTATCGTTAATAACTTTTGCCAAGGGAGCAAGGCAATTTGTGGTACACGAAGCGTTAGACACGAATGCCTCGCCTTTGTAAGTTTTATGGTTCACACCCATAACGAACATCGGAGTGTCATCTTTCGACGGAGCCGACATAACAACACGTTTTGCTCCGGCTGTGATGTGTCCCTGGGCTGATTCTTTTGTCAGGAACAATCCGGTGGATTCGACCACGTAATCTGCGCCAATATCGCCCCACTTCAGGTCGGCAGGATTTTTTTCAGCAGTCACGCGAATAGCTTGACCGTTGACTACCAATTTTCCATCAGCCACACTCACTGTACCGTTAAATCTGCCATGCACCGTATCGTAACGAAGCATGTAAGACATGTATTCAACGTCAATCAAGTCGTTGATACCTACTACCTGGATGTCATCTCTTTGCATGGCGGCACGGAAGACAAGACGTCCGATGCGACCAAAACCGTTAATACCTACTTTTATTTTTGTCATCTTTTATTTAATATTATATTATTTAATGTTTAATTAATGAAATTTATTTTTAAAAATTTATCTACAAAAACCGTACCAAAATTATCATTTTTTAAGAATTTTTTTTATCTTCTGCTGATTGTTTTGATTTTATTTGATGAACTGTTTCGGCTTCGCGCACTTTTGTTTTCTTTGATTGTTTTTTCGTGAAGCCTTGTCGTTCCTGTTTTCCCCAACTTCTTATTCCTCGCAGATAGTCGAAATTTCCACATACTGCCCACCATACTGTTCGAGGGTGGTAGAAAAACGGCTCGAGCAATGCCGTAGCCAGCAGAAGGAGCACCTCTCTGCGTGATTTATATTTGTGGAATGTCATCTCTTCGAATAGAACAGCCCACGTGCTCAACATCACGGCGAAAGTATACACAAACAGCAGCAACAACAGGAAAAATGGCCAATTAACCCTGCCTGTGATTACAAGCACAAAGAAATAGCAATATCCGAAAAATTCAAGAATTGTCGCTAACCATTCGAACAATAGCCAATATGTGTATCCGAACATTCCAAAGGTTTTATATTTTGGGTTCAGACAAATTTTTCTATGCGCTAACAGCACTTCCAAAGTGCCTCTGGTCCATCTGTTACGCTGGCGCGCCAGTACAGGTCCTGTTGCAGGGACTTCTGTCCAAACTAACGGGTCTGGGATGTATGCTACCTTGTATGGTAATTTTTCTTCCACCATGTATCGTCTCATGCGCACAACCAATTCCATGTCTTCACCAACAGTTTTTGTGCTGTATCCGCCTGATTTTATTACAGTTTCTTTGTCGAACAGCCCTAAGGCTCCTGAAATCAGCAACAACCCGTCTAACTGCCCCCATGCCATTCGCGCTTGCAGGAATGCGCGCGTGTATTCAAGAACCTGCATTCGCGGAAGAAATCTGTTTGGCAGTTTAATTTCCTGAATTTGACCGTCTTCAATCACACATGAGTTGGCGATGCGAATAACGCCGCCTACGCCTATTATTTTTTTATCTGTTTCTTCCATGAAGGGCTTTACCATTTTGAGCAATGCGTCGGGTTCCATAATCGAATCGACGTCTATACAGCAAATCAGATTTTTTTTCGATATGTTGATACCTGCGTTCAACGCATCAGATTTTCCACCGTTGTTCTTGTCAATTACTGTTAATTTTCTGAAGGCTCCGTTCTTGGATTTGTACACTCCTCTGATACGTTCGCAGGGAATGCGATAGTCGAAATAATAATTCACGCGTTCCAAATCGTAGGCAACGCTGATGCGTTTCAGTGTTTCGTCTTTGCTGCCGTCATTGACTATAATCACTTCATAGTTATTGTAATAGAGCGACAACAGGGCGCGAATGTTTTCCACAATTGTCAGTTCTTCGTTGTATGCCGGAGCTACCACCGATATTGACGGAGTTAGAGGCGCTAAAAGAATTGAAGTATAATCGACATAACTGTTTTTTCGCAGATAATTGCGAAGGGCAAAAGCCGAAATGGCGGTTAGAATAAGGTATACTCCAAACAGAAAACTCGTCAGAATAAAAATGACGTTGTTTATTACGAATAAAAATATGTCTGATATTACTTTTTCCATTTAGTGTATTCTTTTATCTAAAACGTGACGAATTATGATTTGATAATTTTTATATTCCGATTTCATTAGCTTAACTAATGCTGATACCCCAACTTCGCCCATTTTGCTGATTGCTTTTGCCGATTCAATTTGCAAAATTACATCGTCTTCCTTGTCTAATACTAATTTCAGGAATCCAAGCATTGATTCGTCAGGCATTTTTCCTAATGCAAGGACTATTTCCAGGCAGTTTTCGTATTCCTCGTTTTTGTACATGTTTCTCAAATACCAGAAAGTTTCGCGCAGCTGTATTTCGCCGCATACATAAATTGCTGTGTATCTCACTTCGCTGTCCTCATGGTACAGGCATTCGATTATCTCGGGTAACGCCTGTTTTTGTTTAAAAACCTGAATCATTCGCAGCGCAAATATTACCACCGTTTTATTGGGCGAGGCAGTCCATCTTGAAAATTCAGGAACAGGCAGGTTGTGTATGGCTATCAGTTCATATACATTAAGTTGTTCCCATAACGTGAAGGGGTGTACCAAGTGGTCGAGGAATGCGAATGGGTCTTCCTTATTCAGTCTAACCAACGCTAATTGAGCTTCCATGCGAAGTATATTGTTTTTGCTTTTCAACGCATCGCGGATCTTGTCATTTGCCTCAGTTATGTCCATAAATGCCAATTCTCTGAATCCTTTGACCTGAATGTGCCATTTTGGACTGTTTAATTTTTTCATTGAATCCTTGTCAAGGTGCAAGTGGTGAGTATACAGATACCTCAATTGCTCTTTAGCTTTTTCGTTAACTCCTGCGCTCATTGTCATACTTTTACTCAACTCGCGAATTTGGTTTATAAGTATGGCACGATTTGAATCTGACAAGGCAGTTCGGGCTATTTTTTTATAAACAGGGTCGCTGCGTTCGGAGGTCAGATAGTCGAAAAGCAATCCTTCAAACTCTTCGGTCAGTCTCTGGGTTTCGATTTCTCGTGCTTTCATTCGGTTGCGGTTGATAAGAATCCAAATCAATAAAAAAACCATACACAGTATGCAAAATATACTGATTCCGAGCAACGCCTTTATAGCCTGAAAGTACTCATTTTCTTCCAGTACCATCCACCATC